>Ga0102944_1001872_pt1 | contig 13120 bp, 12 predicted proteins | sample SalPonD_shore_MG_FD_78172 | JGI IMG/M metagenome (GOLD analysis project Ga0102944, IMG submission 78172) | Salt pond soil microbial communities from South San Francisco under conditions of wetland restoration - Salt Pond MetaG... | ecosystem: Environmental > Aquatic > Marine > Intertidal zone >...
GACCGCGCCGGCCAGCTCGGTGGCCTCGCCCTCGCTCACCGCCCGCAGCAGGTTGCCGCCCATGCGCCCGGAGGCGCCGGTGATCACGATCCGGGTCACTGCTTTCTCCTTTCCGGGAAAAGACGGGGGCACGGCTCGAGCCGTAGAGCGGGCTTCCGGGGCCCTCCTCTCCGAGCTCCTGCAGAGCCCGCCCCCGGCGGCAGCCGCCGCCGTTACGCCCCGCTCACGACGCGAGCCGGTCCAGGAAGTCGCGGACCTTGTCCCACCACGACTTGCTGTGGGGATGGGAGCCGTTGCCCTGGCCGGCTTCCTCCTCGAGCTCGCGCAGCAGCTCCTTCTGGCGCTCGCTGAGGTTGACCGGCGTCTCCACGCGCACGGTGCACAGCAGGTCGCCCGGCTTCGACGAGCGCACCCCGGTGATGCCCTTGCCGCGCAGGCGGAAGGTCTTGCCCGACTGGGTGCCGCCCGGGACCTTCATGTTGGCCTCGCCCTCGAGGGTGGGCACGGTCACCGAGTCGCCGAGGGCGGCCTGGGTGATGCTGATGGGCACCTCGCAGCGCAGGTCGTCGCCGTCACGCTCGAAGATGGGGTGGGGCTTGAGGCGCACCTCCACGAACAGGTCGCCGCGCGGGCCGCCGTGCTCGCCGGGCTCGCCCTCGCCGGACAGGCGAATGCGGTCGCCCGAATCCACCCCGGCCGGGATGTTGACCTCGAGGCTCTTGTCCTGGCGCTGGAAGCCGGTGCCGCGGCAGTCGGTGCAGGGCTGGTCGATCTTCTCGCCCTCGCCGCCGCAGTCGGGGCACGGCTGCGTCACCGAGAAGAAGCCCTGCTGCATGCGCACCTGGCCCATGCCGGCGCAGGTGGTGCACTTGCTCTTGGAGGTGCCGGGCTTGGCCCCGGAGCCGTCGCAGGTACCGCACTCGCTCTTCGAGGGCACCTTGATGGTGACCGTGGTTCCGGCCGCGGCGTCCTCCAGCGACAGGTCCAGGGCGTAGCGCAGGTCGGCGCCGCGGTGGGCGCGCCGCCCGCCGCGGCCGCCGCCGAACATGTCGCCGAAGATATCGCCGAAGATGTCGCTGAAGCCGCCGCCCCCGAAGCCGCCGAAGCCCTCGGCGCCCCCGGCACCGCCGCCGCCGGCGCCGGACACGCCGGCGTGGCCGAAGCGGTCGTAGGCGGCCCGCTTGTCGGGGTCGGAGAGGACCTCGTAGGCCTCCTTGGCCTCCTTGAACTTCTCCTCGGCGTCGGCGTCATCCGGATTGCGGTCCGGATGGTACTTCATGGCCAGGCGCCGGTAGGCCTTCTTGAGGTCCTCGTCGGAGGCATCCTTGGCGACCCCGAGGATCTCGTAGTAGTCGCGCTCCGCCATGGGATCCCTTTCGTCCGTTGCCGTTGCGCAGGGCCCGACGGCACTCAGGCGCGGGGGGCCCGCGCCTGAAGGTGCCGTCGGTGATGAGCGACCTTACTGGTTCTTGTTCTGGTCGTCATCGCCCTCGGTGAACTCCGCGTCGATGACGTCGTCATCGGACGAGGACTGCTGCTCGCCGCCGGCCTCGGCGCCGCCGGTCTGCTCGGCGCCGGCCTGCTGGTAGGCCTGCTCGGCGAGCTTGTGGGAGGCGTTGGCCAGCTTCTCCATGGCCTGGTCGATGGCCTCCTTGTCGTCGCCGTCCATGACCTGCTCCAGCTCGCTGATGGCCGACTCGATGTTCTGCTTGTCCTCGTCGCTCACCTTGTCGCCGTAGTCCTCCAGCGACTTGCGGGTGGAGTGGATGAGGGTGTCGGCCTGGTTGCGGGCCTCCACCAGCTCACGCTGCTTGTGGTCCTCGTCGGCGTGGGCCTCGGCATCCTGGATCATCTGCTCCACCTCTTCCTCGCTCAGGCCGGAGCCGGCGCGGATCTGGATGGACTGCTCCTTGCCGGTGCCCTTGTCCTTGGCGGAGACGTTGAGGATGCCGTTGGCGTCGATGTCGAAGGTCACCTCGATCTGCGGCACGCCGCGCGGGGCCGGCGGGATGTCGCTGAGGTCGAAGCGGCCCAGCGACTTGTTGCCGCCCGCCATCTCGCGCTCGCCCTGGAGCACGTGGATGGTCACCGCGCTCTGGTTGTCCTCGGCGGTGGAGAACACCTGCGACGCGCTGGTCGGGATGGTGGTGTTCTTCTCGATGAGCTTGGTCATCACCCCGCCCAGGGTCTCGATGCCCAGCGACAGCGGCGTCACGTCCATGAGCAGGACGTCCTTGACGTCGCCGGCGAGCACGCCGCCCTGGATGGCGGCGCCGATGGCCACCACCTCGTCGGGGTTGACGTCCTTGCGCGGCTCCTTGCCGAAGAACGCCTTGACCTGCTCCTGGACCTGCGGCATGCGGGTCTGGCCGCCCACCAGGATGACGTCGTCGATCTCGTTAGCGGAGACGCCGGCATCCTTCATGGCGGTCTTGCAGGGCTCGATGGAGCGCTGCACCAGGTCCTCCACCAGCGACTCGAACTTGGCCCGGGTCACCTTGATCTCGAGGTGCTTGGGGCCGTTCTGGTCGGCGGTGATGAACGGCAGCGACACCGTGGTCTGCTGGCTGGAGGACAGCTCGATCTTGGCCTTCTCGGCGGCGTCCTTGAGCCGCTGCAGGGCCAGCCGGTCCTTGCGCAGGTCGATGCCCTCGTCGCCCTTGAACTCGTCGGCCAGGTGGTCCACCAGGCGCTGGTCGAAGTCCTCGCCGCCGAGGAAGGTGTCGCCGCTGGTGGCCATCACCTCGAAGGAGGACTCGCCCTCGATGTCGGCGATGTCGATGATGGAGATGTCGAAGGTGCCGCCGCCGAGGTCGTAGACCGCCACCTTGCGGTCCTTGCCCTGGCCAGCCTCCTTCTTGTCCAGGCCGTAGGCCAGCGACGCCGCGGTGGGCTCGTTGATGATGCGCTTGACCTCGAGCCCGGCGATACGGCCGGCGTCCTTGGTGGCCTGGCGCTGGGAGTCGTTGAAGTACGCCGGCACGGTGATCACCGCCTCGGTGACCTCCTCGCCCAGGTAGTCCTCGGCGGTCTGCTTCATCTTCTGCAGCACCATGGCCGAGATCTCCTGCGGCGCGTACTTCTTGTCGTCGACCTGGACCCAGGCGTCGCCGTTGTCGGCCTCGACGATCTGGAAGGGCACCTGCTCGATGTCCTTCTTGGTGGTGGGGTCGTCGAAGCGGCGCCCGATCAGGCGCTTGATGGCGTACAGGGTACGCTCGGGGTTGGTCACCGCCTGGCGCTTGGCGGCCTGACCCACCAGGCGCTCGCCGTCCTCGCTGAAGCCCACCATGGACGGCGTGGTGCGGTCGCCTTCGCTGTTCTCGATCACCCGCGTGCGCTCGCCTTCCATGACGGCCACGCAGGAGTTGGTGGTTCCCAGGTCGATGCCGATGATCTTGCCCATGGCGTTATCCCCTTACGGATCTGAAATGCGTGATGCGGTTTGCCGGTCCGGCGGCACCCGGCTCAGGAGTCGCCGCCCTCGGATTCGTTGTCGTCGCCGTTGGCCCCCGGGCTCACCGAGACCTCGACCATGGCCGGGCGCACCAGCCGGTCGTGCAGCAGGTAGCCCTTCTGCATCACCGAGACCACGCGGTTGGGCTCGCCCTCGCTCTCCACCGTGGACATGGCCTGGTGGAAGTTGGGGTCGAACTTCTCCTCGAGCGGATTGACCTCGGTGACGCCGTACTTGGCCAGCAGCTCCTCGAGCATGTTGAGCGTCATCTCGATGCCCTTGTGGAGCTTCTGGGCGCTGTCGGCGCCCTCCTCCACCTGCACCCGCAGGGCCATCTCGAGGCTGTCCTTGACCGGCAGGACCTCCTTGAGGAAACCCTCGAGCGCATACTTGCGGGCGTTCTCGGCGTCCTTCTCGGCCCGCCGCCGGGCATTCTCGCCCTCGGCCTTGGCGCGCAGGGCCTGGTCGTAGTAGGTGTTCACGGAGCCTTCCAGCTCTTCCACCCGCCCGGCCAGCTCGCGCGCCCTGTCCCGCAGGACGGCGGTATCGTCGGGTAGGCCCTCGACCTCCTGGCGGAGGGGGCTGTCCTCCTGCCCGGCGGCGCCGGCTGGCGTCTCGGTCTCGTGACCCGTCTCCTGCTGGGGGGCCTGCTCGGCGCCCTCGGTGTTCTTGCTGGGGTCGCTCATCGCTCCCTTTGCCCTTTCCTGCGGTTGCCGATCCAACCCTGCATCGAGTGTTACGTGTCTAGGTGGGGCCCCCGGGCGGGGCTTTCAACCCGTCCCCCGGGAAAAAAGACGAAAAAAATCCCGGAGCGGGGCTCCGGGACGGCACGGGCTGGGGCGCGGCGGGGTCAGGCCGGCTGCTGCTCGCCGGGCGGGGCGTTCAGCGACAGCACCGTGGACAGCTGCTGGGCGGTGCAGTCCACAAAGGGGATGGTGACGGCGTAGTTCATGCGCGCCGGGCCGATGACCGCCACCGTGCCGAGGCCGTCGTCCTCGGTGCGGTAGTTGGCGGTGACCACGCTGCAGTCCTGCAGCGCGGCGTGGCCCACCTCCTCGCCGATGCGCAGATGCACCCCGGCTTCGTCGGGGACCCCCTCCAGCAGCCGGGCCACCTCGTCGGGCTCCTCGAGCACCTCGAACAGCTCGCGCAGGCGGCTGTTGCGGGCGAATTCGGGGTAGTCCAGGAGGTTGCCCTGGCCCTCGATGAACAGCTCATCGTCCTCATCGAAGTCGAGGGCGGACCAGCCAATGTCGGCGGCCAGCCGCGCCAGCGGCTCGGCCTCGGCGCCGCTGTCGCGGGCCAGGGCGCGCTTGACCTCGGCCAGGGGCTGACCGGCGAAGCGGTCGTTGAGGTAGTTGGCGGCGCGCTCCAGCTCGGCCTCGGCCACCGGCCGCTCCAGCTCCACGATGCGGTTCTGCACGATGCCGGTGGTGGTCACCAGGATGGCCAGCACGCGGTACTGGGCCAGGGTGAGGAAGTCGATCTGGCGAAACCGCCCCTGGGCCAGGCGCGGCACCAGGACGATGCCGACGTAGTGGGTGTGGCCGGAGATCAGCCGCCCGGTGGCGTGATAGAGCTGGTAGATGTCGGAGGCCTGGCGGTACAGGCTCTCGCGGATCTGGGCCTGCTCCTCGGCACCCAGCGGCCGCATCTCCAGCATGATGGCCACGAACAGGCGGTAGCCGCGACTGGTGGGGACGCGCCCGGCGCTGGTATGGGGCGAGCGCACCAGCCCCAGGTCCTCGAGGTCGGCCACGATGTTGCGGATGGTGGCCGGACTCACCTCCAGCCCGGACTCGCGCGCCAGGACGCGCGAGCCCACCGGGGCGCCGGTCTCGATGTAGAGACGGACCAGGGTCTTGAGGACCTGCTTGGAACGGTCGTCCAGCTGGGAATGCAACCGGCGATACCTCGTTTGTCCGCTGGCGGGTCCGGAGTCGCCCCGGGCCTGTGCCGCCGGAGGCTAGCAACGCCCCCGGCGGGTGTCAATTTGGGGCCACTATACCTCATTGCGGGGCCGGCACGGCGCCAATTGCAAGAAGTGGCCGACTCAGGGCACTATTGATCGCAGCGCGGCCGGAGGGTTCCCTTTCGCGCCGCTCCCCTTCCCGTCCCGACCGGATGCCCGCGTGCACAGCAGCGATTTCCAGACCGTCGCCATCATCGGCAAATACGGCGACGCCGAGGTCAAGCACTCGGTGGCCCACTTGGTGGAGATGCTCACCGCCGTCGGGGTGCGGGTGCTGGTGGAGCGGGCCACCGCCGGCGAGCTGCCCACCGAGGCGCCCCACGAGGCCGCGGGGCTGCCCGCCATCGGCGGCGAGGCCAACCTGGTGCTGGTGGTGGGCGGCGACGGCACCCTCATCGGCGCCGCGCGCAACCTGTGCGAGTACGAGATCCCGCTGGTGGGGGTCAACCTGGGACGGCTGGGCTTCCTCACCGAGACCAGCCTGACCAACGTGGAGGGCAGCATGGAGGCCCTGCTGGCCGGCCGCTACCAGGTGGAGGAGCGCATGATGCTCCACATCCGGGTCCAGCGGCAGGCCGGCGACCTCACCGTGGAGCGGGCCTTCAACGACGTCGTGGTGCACCGCGGCAACATCGCCCGCATGGTGGAGATGGAGACCTATGTGGACGGCCAGTTCGTGTTCAGCCAGCGCTCCGACGGCCTGATCGTGGCCAGCCCCACCGGCTCCACCGCCTACGCCCTGTCCGCCGGCGGGCCCATCCTCCACCCCTCCATGCGCGCCTTCGCGCTGGTACCGGTGTGCCCGCACACCCTCACCAACCGCCCCATCGTGCTGCCCGGCCACAGCCACATCGAGGTGGTGCTGGTAAACAACCCGGGCGAGGTGCAGCTGACCCTCGACGGCCAGACCAACTTCTCCCTGGCCGACGGCGACCGCATCCACATCCAGCGCGACGAGCACAACGTCCAGCTGCTGTCCGACCCGGGACGCAACTACTTCGACGTGCTGCGCGAGAAGTTCAGCTGGGGCGAGCGCAACTGATGACCACCGGCCCGCGGGGACGCTGACATGCTGCGCCAGCTTTCCATCCGCAACCTGGCGGTGATGGCCGCCTGCGACATCGAGCTGGGGGACGGCTTCACCGTCCTCACCGGCGAGACCGGCGCCGGCAAGTCCATCCTGGTCGACGCCCTGGGCCTGGTCCTGGGCGACCGCGCCGACCTCGACCAGATCCGCTCGGGCGCCGAGCAGGCCGAGGTCACCGCCGAGTTCGAGCTGGCCGCGGACAACCCGGCCGCGGCCCTGCTGCGCGAGCAGGCGCTGGAGGGCGAGGCCGGCGAGTGCCTGGTGCGCCGGGTGCTCTCCCGGGAAGGCCGGTCCAAGGCCTTCGTCAACGGCCGCTCGGTGCCGGTTCAGACCCTCAAGGACCTGGGCGAGTGGCTGGTGGACATCCACGGCCAGGGCGAGCACCACACCCTGCTGCACGCCGCCACCCAGCGCGACCTGCTGGACGGCTTCGCCGGCGCCGGCGACCAGGCGCGCTGGGTGGCCGCGGCCTGGGGCAACTGGCAGCAGGCGGCGGCGGATCTGGCCGAGCTGGAGCGCAGCCAGGGCGAGCGCGAGGAGCGCCGCGAGCTGCTGCGCTACCAGGTGGGCGAGCTGGAGGAGCTGGCCCTGCAGGCCGGCGAGATCGAGCAGCTGGAGGCGGAGCGCGCCCGGCTGGGCTCGGTGCACCGGCTGATGGAGGGCGCCCAGGGCCTGGTGCAGCTGCTCTACGAGCAGGAGGGCGCGGCCTCCGAGCAGCTGGGCCATGCCCATTCCGAGCTGGAGGAGCTGGCCGGCACCGACGCCGAGCTGGCCGAGGCCCGCGACCTGGTGGCGAACGCCCTGGCCCAGACCGAGGAGGCGGCCGAGGCGGTGCGCCACTACCTGGGCCGCCTGGAGGCCGATCCCGAGCGCCTGGAGGCGGTCCAGCAGCGCCTGGACACGGTCTACCAGCTGGCCCGCAAGCACCACTGCGAGGTGGAGGAGCTGGTGGAGCTGGGCGCCCGCCTGCGCACTGAGCTAAACCAGCTGGACGAGCTCGGCCCGCGCCTGGAGGCCGCCCGCGCCGAGGTGGAGCGCACCCGCGCCACCTACGCCGACGCCGCCGGCGAGCTGAGCCGCATGCGCCGCGCCGGGGCCGACAAGCTGGCCCAGCGGGTGAGCGAGGAGATCCAGGTGCTGGGCATGCCCGACGCCGCCCTGGAGGTGGCGCTGGAGACCGCGGAGGAGCCGGAGGGCGGCGGCCCGCACGGCATGGACCGGGTGGAGTACCGGGTGATCACCAACCCCGGCGAGCCGCCGCGGCCGCTGGCCAAGATCGCCTCCGGCGGCGAGCTGTCCCGGCTGTCGCTGGGGCTGCAGGTGGTGCTGGCGCGCCACACCGAGGTGCCCACCCTGATCTTCGACGAGGTGGACGTGGGCGTGTCCGGCGCGGTGGCGGAGATGGTGGGGAACAAGCTGCGGGCGGTGGGCGATCGCGGCCAGGTGCTGGCGGTCACCCACCTGGCCCAGGTGGCGGCCCAGGGCCACCACCACCTGCAGATCCGCAAGGAGAGCGACGGCGGCGGGGCCTTCACGCGGGTGGAGCCGCTGTCCGAGGAGCAGCGGGTGGAGGAGATCGCCCGCATCCTGGGCAGCGCCACCATCACCGAATCCACCCGCGCCAACGCCCGCGAGATGCTGGAGGGGGCCGGCAGCCGGGCCGGATAACGGCGGGGCGGATAACGGCGGGCCGGCTAGGCCCGGCCCTCCTCCTCTTCCCGGCAGTCGGCGCACAGGCCGTAGAGCTCCATGCGATGCTCGGTGAGCTTGAAGTTATGCTCCCGGGCCACCTGCTCCTGCAGGCGCTCGATCTCGTCGTTGACGAACTCCTCCACCCGGCCGCAGCGCACGCAGACCATGTGGTCGTGGTGCTTGTTCTCGTCGAGCTCGAAGAAGGCCCGCTCGCCGTCGAAGTGGTGGCGCTTGACCAGGCCGGCCTGCTCGAACTGGGTGAGCACCCGGTAGACCGTGGCCAGCCCCACCTCCTCGCCGGCGTCGAGCAGGCTGCGGTAGACCCCCTCGGCAGTCAGGTGGCGCTCCTCGGCATCCTCGAGCAGCTGTAATATCATTAGCCGGGGCCGGGTGGCCTTCAGCCCCGCCTGCTTGAGCTCGTCCGTTTCACGGGTCATGCCGGTCTCCTCGCTGGGGGCCGCAGGCCTGCTGCGGCCCTACGCCCCGGAACGACAATCACTCTCGGCGGATTATTGTACAACTGGTCCGGCGCGCTGGCGAAGGCCGGCGCCCGCCCGCAACGGAGCTTGCCATGGTGTCCCAGGCGCTGCGCCTCGCCCTCCCCTTCCTGCTGCTGGCGGTCCTTGCGGCCGGCTGTGCCCGGCCGGAGATCGAGCAGGGCAACTACCTGACGCGCTCGCAGGCGGCCAAGGTGAGCAAGGGCATGGAACGCTCGGCGGTGGGTGCCGCCCTGGGCGATCCGCTGCTGGCGCACCCCTTCCACCCCGACCGCTGGGACTACATCTACACCCACATCGGCGAGGACGGCTCCCAGACCCGCAGCCGGCTGACCCTGTACTTCAACGACAGCGGCAGCGTCAGCCGCATCGTGCGCGGCGGCGAACCCTTCCCCGAGGGCTATTCGGCCGAGGGCTCCTGACCCTCCCCGTCCCCGCCTGCATCGGCACTATCCCGGCGCTTGCGGGTGCGGGCCTTCTTGGGGTCCGCCTGCAGCGGCCGGTAGATCTCGACCCGGTCGCCCTCGCGCAGCACGTGGTCCCCCTTCACCGGCTTGCTGAACACCCCCAGGCGCTTGTCCGAGATGTCCAGATGGGGAAACTTCTCCAGGATGCCGGACATGCGCACCGCCTCCTCGGCGGTGATCCCCTCCGGGGCCTCGAACTCGACCCACTCCTGGTGCTCGGGCTCGGCGTAGGCCACGCTGATCTGCATCGCTTCACCACTCCTTGCCGGCCGCTTCAGCCGGGGCCGTAGACGGTCTCGGCGCGCTTGCGGAAGTCGGCCACCAGGGTGTCCACCGCACGGTGGAACACCGGGCCGATCATCATCGACAGCATGCGGTTGACGAATTCGAACTGGATCGACATGTGCACCCGCGAGCCGCCGTCCTCGCGCGGCTCGAAGGTCCAGACGCCCTCCAGGAAACGGAACGGCCCCTCGAGCAGGCGCATCTCCACCAGCTTGGCGTGCTGGTAGCGGTTGCGGGTGGAGAACGACTTGCGCAGCCCCTTGTACTCCAGGGTCAGCTCCGCCGTCAGGCTGTCCTCCTCCCGCCCCAGGATGCGCCCGTGGCTGCACCACGACAGGAACTCGGGATAGGACTCGATATCCATCACCAGGTCGTACATCTGCTCGGGGCTGTGGGGAACCACCTCGCTGCGCTCGAGGGAGGGCATGACGGTGAACGGCCTCCGGGAAGAAACAGTTTTAAGTGTTAAGTTTTAAGTGTTAAGTAAAAAAACAACCAGAAACGGCCCATCCCAGCCCCCTCATTCAGGCCTAAGCCCTCAATAGAACGGGCTTTTCCTCCGTCCCTTAAAACTTAAAACTTAACACTTAAAACCCGCCAAACACCGGCGTCAGCCACGCCGCCCCTCCCCCGCCCGCCACGAATGCAGATCGATCACCACCGCGACGATCAGCGTGACGAACAGCCAGCCGGCGCCGATGCCGACCACGGCGGTGGCGGAGTAGCCGCCGTAGGGGGCGGCGAATTCCTGGGCCAGGGAGCGGTCGATGAGGCCGAGCAGGACCACCGGGATGATGATCTTGAGGCTGTAGTCCAGCCACGACCGCTGCAGCCACACCCCGGCGATGGACAGCAGCACGAACAGCCGCGCCAGGAACGGGCCGAGGCCGCCGCCGGTCTGGTGCAGGCCGAACCAGGTCAGAGCCAGCGCGCCGGTCATGAGCAGGCGCATGAAGGTGCCGTAGTGGGCGCTGAAGCGGAACTCGCCGGCCTCCTCGATGTGCGCGCCGAGGCGCTCGCCGCCGAACACCCAGCCCACGATCAGGGCCTCCAGCAGGCCCACCAGCACCAGGCCGTAGCTGGTCATGAAGTGGTCGACGATGTCGAGCCAGCTGATGCCGGCGCCGGTGGTGAACACCAGGCCCAACAGGAAGCCGATGGTGCACAGGGTGCCCACCGCCTTGCCGCGGTTGATGCGGTACTTGTCCGACAGGGCCGAGACGAAGGCCTGGATCAGGGAGATGGAGGAGGACAGGCCGGCGATGGCCAGGGCGGTGAAGAACACCACGCCGAACAGCGAGGACAGAAACGGCAGCTCGCTGATCACCTTGGGGTAGGAAACGAAGGCCAGACCGATGCCGGAGGTGACCACCTCGCTAACGGGCATGCCCTTGGCCTGGGCCATGAAGCCGAGGGTGGCGAACACCGCGACGCCGGCGAAGATGGCGAAGAAGGAGTCGGCGAAGGCGGTGATCAGGGCGTTGCGGGTGATGTTGGAGCGCTCCGGGAGGTAGGAGGCGTAGGCGATCATGATCCCGAAGCCCAGCGACAGGGTGAAGAAGATCTGGGTGATGGCGGCCACCCACACCCGCCAGTCGGCCAGCTTGCTCCAGTCGGGGTGCAGGTACCAGGACAGGCCCTGGCCGGCCCCGGGCAGGAACAGCGACCACACCACCAGGCCGATCATGAGCACGAACAGCAGCGGGATGAACACCCGGATCACCGGCTCCACCCCGGCGCGCAGGCCGCGCCCCACCACCACGCCGTTGATGGCCCAGACCAGGGCCAGCGAGATGACCACGGTCAGGCGCGGCCCGGTGAGCTCGAAGGGCCCGTGCAGGCTGCCGCCGGCGTCCTGGGCGCCCAGGAACTGGCCGAAGAAGAAGGCGTTGGCGCCGCCGGCGAGGTCCTGCCAGGGCTGGTACAGGGAGAACACGATGAAGTTCAGGCACCAGGCGATCACCACGCAGTAGTAGATCAGGATGCCGAACATGGTGAAGCCCACCGCCCACCAGCCCACCCACTGGAAGCGCCGGTCGATGCGGAACATGGACAGCGGCGCCGAGGCCTTCATGTAGTGGCCGATGCCGAACTCCAGCAGCAGCAGGGGGATGCCGACGATGAACAGGGCCAGGATGTAGGGCACCAGGAAGGCGCCGCCGCCGTTCTCGTAGGTGATGTAGGAGAATCGCCAGATGTTGCCCAGCCCCACCGCCGAGCCGATGGCCGCCATCACGAAGCCGGCGGTGGACTGCCACTGCTCCCGTTGCTCGCTCATGGCCTCCCTTTCCCCGTTTTGGCTGGAACGGCCCCGCCTCCGTCAGGGCTGCGCCCACTGTCCAGCCCCTGTCCGCGCGGGCCGCGCCCAGCCTACCAGAGTTGCCCCGGCCATGCCGCCCGCGCCCGGCGGGGAGGGGTCAATTGAGGGGGTGATGGGGACCGGGGTAGGATAGGCGCCTTCCCCCAACCCGCCGAGAGCACGTCCATGGGTGCACCGCCGCGACAGATCGCCCAGAACAAGAAGGCCCGCTTCGACTTCCACATCGAGGAGGAATTCGAGGCCGGCATCGAGCTGCAGGGCTGGGAGGCCAAGGCCCTGCGCGCCGGGCGGGTGAACATCAAGGAGAGCCACGTCATCATCCACCATGGCGAGGCGTGGCTGGTGGGCGCGCGCATCACGCCGCTGCCCGAGGTCTCCACCCACATCACCCCCGACCCCACCCGCACCCGCCGCCTGCTGCTGCACAAGCACCAGCTGCGCACCCTGGTGGGCCAGACCCAGCAGAAGGGCTACACCATCGTGCCGCTGGACATGCACTGGACGCGCGGTCGGGCCAAGGTCCAGATCGCCCTGGCCAAGGGCAAGAAGAAGGTGGACAAGCGCCACGACATCAAGGAAAAGGACTGGCAGCGCCAGAAGCAGCGCCTGATGAAGGAGAAGAACCGGTAGGTGGAACGCCAAGGCGCCAAGACGCCAAGGGCGGCAAAAATGGGGCTGGGTTTGGAGTCCCTTCCGGCAGGGTGGGAGCGACGGCCACGCTGCGAAGCCCTTTCCAGCCCCAGGTCGGGGTAAGGACGCCGGCCTCCACAGTCCGCCTTCCAATCACCTTTCTCCGGCCTTCCTTGGCGTCTTGGCGCCTTGGCGTTCCCACCGCGGAACTTCCGGACAAGCCCACAGTCGTAGTGGGTGAATCCGGTTGAGGATTCCCGCCCCTGCCCGGCCAGCAGCTTGGCCGGTGCCTTGCAGGGAAATGTGGGCAGGGGCGGGACCATCTGGTAGGCTGGATCCCGATTAGCTACGGGGGCGATTTGGATTCGACGTGAGCCCGCAAGCTATTGGTGCATGCCGAGGTGCTGGGCGACCTCGTAAAACTCCCCAGCCGGTAAAGATACCTGCCGACAACGAAGAGTTCGCCGTAGCCGCATAAACCCGGCTACCCCGCTTCCTGAGCTGTCCGTGGCGAGGGATCAAGCGGGTCGACCTTCACGGAACCGCAGCGACGCCCCGCCCGGGGCCAACCGCTGTTAAATCCAAACCGGGCTAACCGCACCGCAGCCCTGCCACCCGGGCCAGCGGTCGGGAAAACAAAGGGTGGATAAGCATGTAGATCCGATAGTGGACGGTTCGCGGACGCGGGTTCGAGTCCCGCCGCCTCCACCAAC
>Ga0102944_1001873_pt1 | contig 13118 bp, 12 predicted proteins | sample SalPonD_shore_MG_FD_78172 | JGI IMG/M metagenome (GOLD analysis project Ga0102944, IMG submission 78172) | Salt pond soil microbial communities from South San Francisco under conditions of wetland restoration - Salt Pond MetaG... | ecosystem: Environmental > Aquatic > Marine > Intertidal zone >...
GGACCGACTGTCGTGGACACCCACCCTGCGGTTGGGTGCGGTTGTGGACACCCACCCTGCGGTTGACTCTGCCGCGGCCCCGGCCTAGGCTCCATGCATGTATGGATGAACAGCAAGGAACGCTGCCGTGCCCTACCCACGCCACGTCTTGGTCTCCCCGGAGACGACGCCCTACTACCACTGCACCTCCCGCTGCGTGCGCCGCGCCTTTCTCTGCGGGGTTGATGAACTAACGGGCCGAGACTACGAGCACCGCAAGCAATGGATGGTGGATCGCCTGATGCTGCTGGTGCAGGTCTTCGCCATCGACATCTGCGCCTACGCGGTCATGTCCAATCACCACCACGTGGTCCTGCGCATCGACAAGGCCCAGGCCGAGGCGCTCTCCGATGAGGCCGTCGCCGAGCGCTGGAGCAGGTTGTTCGAGCTACCGGCGCGGGTGGATCGCTACCTGGAGGGGGCTGCCCCGGACTCGGCCGAGGCGGAGTCCGCTCGGGCCTGGATCGAGGCGATCCGGGAACGGCTCTGGGACGTCTCCTGGTTCATGCGCTGTTTGAACGAGTCCATTGCCCGCCAGGCCAATGCCGAGGACCGCTGCACGGGCCGGTTCTGGGAGGGCCGGTTCAAGAGCCAGGCATTGCTTGATGAGGCCGCACTGCTCATCTGCATGAGCTATGTGGATCTCAACCCCATCCGCGCGGGCATCGCCAAGACGCCCGAGGCCTCCGAGTACACCTCGGTTATGGCCCGGATTGAGGCCTATCGGCGATCCCACTCCGACACCGACCCGACGCCCAAGCACCTGCTCGCCTTCCGCGGAGCCGAACACCGAGACGCTCCGGATCATCTGCCCTTCTCACTGGTCGACTACCTGGAGCTGGTGGATTGGAGTGGGCGAGCCGTGCGCGAGGACAAACGCGGCGCCATCCCTGACACTATCCCACCCATCCTGGAACGGCTGAGCGTCGATCCGGTGGCCTACCTGAAATTCCTGCGCGCCAAGCGCAACGTCTTCACCCGCGCGGTTGGCGAGGCCGATAAACTGCGGCAAACCGCCAAGGCCATCGGCCAGCGTTATCTCAGAGGCATCGGCGCCAGTCAGGCGCTATTCCCGCGCCCAGGGTAGAACAAATTACCCCTCTTGGCCTCACCAAGGCCGCCACCCAGGCGAGTGCCTGCCCCACTATGTCCTGGATAGCTGGTCGTTGCTCCTATCCTGAGCAACTTCGGACTTCCGCTTATCCCTACCCCACCCTGGAGGCTTCAAATCGTCTGCGGCACGGACGTCGCTGTAGGCGCCAACCGACGGTTCATGCAGAGTGGGTGTCCACGCCCGCGTCCATCCACGACGGTTCATGCAGAGTGGGTGTCCACGCCCGCGTCCATCCACGCCCGCGTCCTTCGCGCCCTTAACGCTGCCCGGCGCGCCATGACGAACGCTCGTCAGGTCTCATGGAGCGCGCCTATCGTGCTCACCATCTCGCGCAGCGCGGAGAGATCTTCCAGGATGAGATTCTTCGACCTGGCTCCCATGGAGACCCAGCCATTGGCCTCGAAACGCCTGAAAAGCCGGCTCAGGGTCGCCGGAGTCAGGCCAAGGTAGTTGGCGAGATCATGGTGGGTCATCGGCAGCTGAAAACGATAGGGAGACAAGCCCTGATTGGCGAGCCGATCGGAAAACCGCGCCAGGAAGTAGGCCAGGCGCTCCTCCGCTCGGCATCGTCCAATGGTTTGCACCAGCAGCAGCTGGTTGAACACCTCGCGACTCATGAGCCGCAGCAGCTGTCTATGCAATTCCGGGGCCCGCAACGCGAGGTCTTCGATCGCCGCGTAGGGGATCGCGCAGACGCTGGACATCTCCAGCGCTCTGGCAGTCGACGGATGCTCGCCCGCATGGATGGCGTCGATGCCCAGAATATCGCCCGCCACGGCGAACCCCTGGTTCTGTTGATCGTAGTCCTTCGTCACCGTGTAGCTCTTGAACGACCCCGAGCGGATCACGTAGAGAGATCGGAACGGCTGGCCGATGCCGTAGAGCTGGGTACCCCGCGGTATCGGGGACTCCTGTTCGAGCAGTGCCCGGAAGTGCGCCAGGTTTTCCTCGCTGAGGCTGGATGAGAGGCAGTTCCGGAATTGCCGGCAGGTACGGCAGCTCGGGCAAGACTCGTTCGTTAAGGACTGCTCCGGTAACTCGGCATGACGCATCAAACGCTCCAAGGGTTCGCCTCCAGCCGGGGGACACTTATGGAGTTTAGTTTAGGGTCCGATCTCGGACATGCGCCAGGTCAAGAATTCGCGTGCACCGGGCTCAGGCGGATCTGAGTTTGAGGGGGAGCCTTGGCTGCCAGTTCTCTCCGAGCCGATATCGGGGCGCGTGAATTGCCATGGATCACCCGGTCCGGCTCCGCGCAATCGAGAACCAGCTCACGTTGATCTGAGTCAACAACCTCGCGGACGGCAGGGGTAATTGTGACAGTTAACAGGTAATGTTAAATGGCGTCCGTTAATCACAGTAAATTCGGGGGACCCCCAATGCCCTATGGAAACCAGCCGTATCTGTCACAACAACAAATAGACGCAGAGCTCACCACAGCCAGCGGCACCCCAACCGGCACCGGTTTCCGAACACCAGACGCAGCACAGGCATCGGGCTCGGCCCAGGCGGCGGCATTGCCAAGCTACCTGGTGCGCCATTACTGGTGGGCTTACGTCTGGCCCCCCGCGGTTTGGTTCTTCGACCATCAGCCGATCATCAACGCCATCGTCTGCGGCCAGTACCGCAAGCTGGTCGCGGGGACCCTGGACGCCATGACGCCGGACGGAAACGGACACAATCTGCTCATCGCCTCGGCCTATGGCTGCGTTGTCCCCGAACTGGCGGATCGGCTGGACGGCCAGCCGCTGGACGTGATCGACGTGGCGCCGATCCAGCTGAGCCGCGCGGAGAAGAAATTGGGGTCGGACCGCATGGCGCGCGGCATGCACCTCAGCCTGATGAACGCGGAACACCTGACCTACGCGGACAGCACATACAGCCGTGCGCTGATGTTTCTGCTGCTCCACGAGCTGCCCGAAGACGCCCGGCGGCGGGCGCTGGAAGAGGCGGTCCGGGTGGTGCGGCCGGGCGGCGAGCTGGTGATGGCGGAGTATGGCGAGCTGACCCGCAGGCACCCGTTTCATCGCATTGGCCTGCTGCGCTGGATTTTCGGCACGGCGGAGCCGTTCCTGCCGAGCCTTTGGCACCAGAACCTCGACATGCTGATGAGCGAATGCGCGGCGGCGTCCGGCAAGCAGGCCGTCCGCGAGGCCAAATTGCCGATCTTCGGCGGCTTCTATCGGGTCGTTCGCTACCGCATTACGGAGTAAGGGCTCATGCGTACGGTAATTGCGGACGTGGTGATCGTTGGAGCGGGCGGCGCGGGTCTGCGCGCCGCGATCGCAGTAGCCCAGACGGACCCGTCCCTGAGGGTGGCGCTGACCTCGAAGGTCTACCCCATGCGCAGCCACACAGTGGCCGCCGAGGGGGGTGCCGCCGGCGTGATCAAGGAGGGGGATACCCTCGAAGACCACTTCAAGGATACGGTCAGCGGGGGGGACTGGCTCTGTGACCAGTCCGCGGTGGAGCTGTTCGTCGACGAGGCTCCGAAGGCGCTGCTGGAGCTGGAGCACTGGGGGTGCCCCTGGAGCCGGGAAGACGACGGCCGGGTAGCGGTGCGCTCGTTCGGCGGAATGAAGAACAAGCGCACTTGGTACGCTGCGGACAAGAGCGGCTTCCACATCCTGCACACGCTGTTCCAGACCTCGCAGCAGTACCCGTCCATCCGCCGGTTCGACGAGTATTTCGCCCTGGACGTGCTCTCGGACGGGGAGCGCTGCATGGGGGTTACGGCCATCGAGGTGCGTACCGGCGAGCGGGTGGTCTTCACCGCCCCCGCCGTGGTCATTGCCACGGGCGGCGCCGGCAAGGTTTTCCCGTTCACGACCAACGGCGCCATCAAGACCGGCGACGGCATGGCCATGGCCTACCGGGCCGGCGTTCCCCTCAAGGACATGGAGTTCGTGCAGTACCACCCCACGGGGCTGCCCGGCACCGGCATCCTGATCACCGAGGGCGCGCGCGGGGAGGGCGGCATCCTCACCAACAAGGACGGCTACCGTTACCTGCAGGACTACAACCTGGGCCCTCCGGATCCGTGGCCCCGGCGCAAGGCCATGGAGCTCGGCCCGCGGGATCGGCTCAGTCAGGCCTTCTGGCACGAGCAGCGCAAGGGCCGCACCATCCAGTCCCCCGTCGGCGACGTGGTTCACCTGGATATCCGCCAATTGGGCGAGGCGAAGATCAACGAAAGGCTGCCCTTCGTGCGCGAGCTGTCCCGAGCCTACGTGGGCGTCGACCCGGTCCACGAGCCCATACCGGTGCGCCCGGTGGTGCACTACTGCATGGGCGGCATCGACGCCGACCTCAACGCCGCCACACCCCTCGAGGGGTTGTTCGCCGCGGGCGAGTGCGCCTGCGTGAGTATCAACGGGGCGAACCGCCTGGGGTCCAACTCGCTGACCGAGCTGCTAGTGTTCGGTGCCAGGGCCGGACGTCACGCCGCCGAGCGGGCGCGGGCCGCGGCCGCCGCCAGCGAGTCGGCCTGGCGGGAAGCAGCGGAAGCCTCGTTCGAGCGTGTCGCCCGGCTGCTGGGCAACGAGGAGGGCGAGTCCATTGCCGGCCTGCGCGACGAGATGCACGCCATCACCGAGGGCTGTGCCGGGATCTATCGGGAGGAAGGCCCGCTCAACGAGGCGCGGGAGACCGTGGCGGCCCTCCGGGAGCGCTACGGCCGGCTCGCGGTGGAGGACAAGAGCCTGCGCTTCAACACCCAGCTGTTCAATGCCCTCGAGCTCGGGTCCATGCTGGAGATCGCCGAGGTGATGGTCCACAGCGCACTGGGCCGCCGTGAATCCCGCGGTGCTCACCAGCGGCTGGACTATCCGGAACGGGACGACACGCAGTTCCTGTGTCACAGCCTGGCGAGCAGTCAGGGAGACGGTCCGCCCAAAATCGATTACCGCCCCGTAACCATTACCCGCTCCCAGCCGGGCGAGCGGGTCTACGGAGGGCCCGCACAATGAGCGAGCGAACCATCCGCCTGGAGGTCCTGCGCTACCGGCCGGAGCAGGAAGACGAACCCACGTGGCAGGCCTACGACGTGCCCTGTCGAGAGGAATGGGTGGTGCTGGACGCGCTCAACTACGTGAAGGATCACCTGGACGGAACCGTGAGCTATCGCTGGTCGTGCCACATGGCCGTGTGCGGCAGCTGCGGCATGCGCGTCAATGATGAGCCGGCGCTGGCCTGCAAGGCCTTTCTCCGGGACTATCCGGACCACATCCGGGTCGCGCCGCTGGACCACTTTCCGGTGGAGCGCGACCTCATCATCGACCAGGACCGGTTCATGGAAAGCCTGTCGGCAGTGAAGAGCTGGCTGATTCCGGCCGCTCAGCCTTCGGAAGGAGGCGAGTACCGGCAGACCCAGTCCGAGCTGGCGCGGTTCCGGCAGTATTCCATGTGCATCAACTGCCTGCTGTGCTATTCGGCCTGCCCGCAGGTGGGCCTGAACGAGGGATACCTGGGGCCTGCCGCGCTGGCACTGGCGCATCGCTACAACGAGGACTCCCGGGACGGCGGCCGCCTGCAGCGCAACCCGGCGACCGCCAGCAACGAGGGGGTGTGGGAATGCACCTTCGTGGGGGAGTGTTCCGAGGTATGCCCCAAGCATGTGGATCCGGCGGGGGCCATTCAGCAGATGAAGCTGGCGAGCAGCCTGGACTGGCTGCTTCGCCCCTTCCGTAAACGGGAGGACGATTCATGAGCGCGCAACCCTATCGGCCCACCATGTCCGCCGGCTGGTGGCTGGCCCGGCCCAGCTATGTCCGGTACATGCTGAGGGAGCTGACCTGCGTGTTCGTCGGCGCCTACGCCGGCGTGTGGATTGCCGGTCTGTATGCGCTGGCCAAGGGGCATGCACGCTGGTTCGCGTTCCTGGACGCCATGGAATCCGGGGTGGGTATCGTCTTCCAGATCGTGTGCCTGGCGTTCGTGCTCTACCACACGGTCACTTGGTTCTCCCTGGCGCCAAGGACCATGCCGCCTACGGTGACGGCATCGCCCGGCCGCATGAAGGCGATCACCGGTGCGCACTACGCCGTGTGGGCGGTGATTACGGTCCTGGTGCTCTGGCTGGGAGGGGCGTGACATGGCCATGTCCAACAAGCCCGTCGTATGGCTGCCGTTCGCCGCCGGCGGCATGCTGACCGCCCTGGTGCTGCCGGGGGTGATGCTGCTGGTCCTGCTGGTCAGTCTTGGCGTGCTGCCCGCCGAGAGTCTGGGCTATGAGCGGGTCAGAGCCTTCGCCGCCAACCCGCTGGGGGGGCTGGCGATCTTCTTCCTCGTAGTCCTGGCGGTTTGGCATGCCGCTCACCGGCTGCGCATGACGCTCCAGGACCTGGGCGTGCGCGGCCGCGGCGCCCGCCGGGTCGTCGCCTGGCTGTGCTACGGGTTGGCCGGGCTGGGCACGATCGTGCTCGTCGTCGCGCTGCTTTCCGTCTGATCACCCTGCACCCGTAGGAGGGGCGCGAGCCGCTATTGTCCCTCGGCGGTGCGTCCGAGCGCAGGTCGACGAAGCCGCACCATTCGTTGGCGGCCACAGGCCGTTCCTACGACGTGTCTCCATGCGGTTTTCCCATCCCGACCCCCTGCCGGGTGTTTCAATCCCGCTCCCCCGGGCTATCCTGTGGTTTGGAACCGAACCAATGTGCGCGGCCCGTACGGGCATGCAACGACGATACAGGGTGGAGGGGACATGGCGGAGATGACGACAGAGGTGGTGCCGGAGATCGCCGAGCTCGCGGGGACCATGATCGAGTGGCGGCACGATATCCACGCCCATCCCGAGCTGGGGTTCCAGGAGACCCGCACGGCTGACTTCGTTGCCTCGGAGCTCACGGCCTATGGCCTGGACGTGACCCGCGGCGTCGGGGGCACCGGGATAGTGGCCACGCTGCGCAATGGCGACGGTGGCGGTAGCGTGGGCCTGCGGGCCGACATGGACGCGCTGCCCATTAAGGAGGCGAACGACTTCGCCTACCGCTCCCAGAACGAGGGGCGCATGCATGCCTGCGGGCACGACGGCCACACGTCCATGCTGCTGGGCGCCGCCAAGTACCTCGCCGCCACCCGGCGTTTCAGCGGCACCGTGCACTTCATCTTCCAGCCGGCCGAGGAGGGCCTGGGCGGCGCCCGGGCCATGCTCGAGGATGGTTTGTTCGAGCGTTTCCCGTGCGACGCCGTGTTCGGGATGCACAACTGGCCCGGCCTGCCCGTGGGCGAGTTCGCCGTGCGCAGCGGACCCATGATGGCCGGCGGCGCCTTCTTCGACGTCGACATCACCGGCAAGGGCTCCCACGGAGCCCGGCCGGAGGCAAGCGTGGACCCGGTGGTGGTGGCTTCGCACGTGATCGCGGCCCTGCAGAGCATTGCCGCGCGCAACGTCTCGCCGCGGGAGACCGTGGTGCTCTCGGTGACCCAGGTGCACGCGGGCGACGCCTACAACGTCATTCCGCAGACTGCCCGGCTGTCGGGCACGGTACGCGCCTTCAGCCGCGAGGTCATGAGCCTGGTGGAGCAGCGGATGCGGGACCTGACGGCAGGTATCGCCGAGGGCTTCGGCGCCAGGGCGGAGCTCGACTTCCGCACGGTCTTCGCGCCCACGGTGAACGACGGGAAGGAGTCCGAGTTCGCGGCCGGCATCTGCTCGGAGCTGGTGGGCGCGGAACGCGTTCGGCGCGGTCCCCCGCTGATCATGGCCTCGGAGGACTTCTCGTTCATGCTGGAGCAGGTGCCCGGCTGCTACGTCAATGTAGGGAACGGCACGGCCGGCAGCGAAGTGCACAACCCCGGCTACGACTTCAACGACGATGCCCTGGTCTACGGCGCGAGCTTCTACGCCCGACTGGTGGAGCGGCGGCTGAGCGCCGAATGACGGCGGTCGTGCGGCTGCACCTCGAGGACGCGGCGCACGCCGAGGCGCTGCTGCGCCTTCTCGACCACTATGCGAGGGATCCCATGGGTGGCGGCAGGCCGCTGAGCCCGTGCGTGCGGGAACAGCTGGCGGCGCGCCTGAGCGAGCAGCCCCACTATTTCGGCTTCCTGGCGTTCCAGGACGGGGAGGCCGTCGGCGTGGTGAACTGCTTCTGGGGTTTCTCGACCTTCGCGGCCCGGCCCTTGGTGAACGTCCACGACATCGCGGTGCTGGAAAGCCACCGCGGGCTGGGCATTGGCCGAGCCCTGCTGGCGGCGGTTGAGCGCGAAGCCGCCGAGGCGGGTGCCTGCAAGCTCACGCTGGAAGTGCTGGAAGGCAACCGCCCAGCCCGCCGGGTGTATGAGTCGTTCGGGTTCCGGGGCTACGAGCTGGACGCCGCTACCGGCCAGGCCCTGTTTCTGGAGAAGCCGCTGGGCTAGGGAAACACTGAAGTATTCGCGCAGAGCCTCGCGGGAATACTTCAGTGTTTCCCTAGCGGGGGCTGGTACTTCTTGGGAGCAACACCCCCCGCGATTGCGCCCGTCGTCGGATCTGTCGCCCGGCGGAGCCGGGCGCCTTAAGGCTGCGTCGAGGTCTGAAGGAGCGCCGCAATTCGATTCGACGGGTGAATGGCGGCTTGCGCCGCTCCGACGGGGGCCGTCGCCCGGGTCGTGGGAGCGGCGACCGCGCCGCGACGGCCTCAGCGTTGGGTGATCGCGCCGGGGTCGGCGCTCCCACGAGGGATGGAAAGGCGCGATGGCGGCGGAAGCGACCCCGCCTACGCGAACATCCTGGTCCGGAAACGAGCGGAACCTCAGGTTCAAGACTACTGTGTGGGGAGGAATGCATGACAGCCAGCGATCGTACACGTGTGCTCGTGGTCGGGGCCGGTGCCATCGGGAGCTTCTACGGCGCGATCCTGCATCGCGCTGGCGCTGAGGTTTCGGTGGTCTGCCGGTCGGACTACGAGGTGGTGCGGGAGCACGGTTTCCGCATGACCAGCCCGCTGGGCGATCTGTCCTTTCGGCCGGTGGCGGTGTACGCCGGCATGGAGGAATGTACCCAGCCCCCGGATTACCTGCTGCTGTGCGTGAAGGTGCTGGACGGGGTGGATCGCGTCGGGCTGATCCGGCCGGCGGTGGGCCCGGAAACCGCCATCGTGCTGGTGGAGAACGGCATCGGCATCGAGCGGGAGGTGGCCGAGGCGTTTCCGGGCAACACCGTGATCAGCGGGCTGGGCATGGTCGGCGTCAGTCGCGTCGGCCCGGGACGGATCAGGCACAACCATTACGGCCGGCTGGTGCTGGGCGACTATCCGAGCGGCGCCGGAGAACGGTCCCGCAAGCTAGGCGCGCTGCTGGACGAGGGCGGCGCCGGCGGCGAGGTCACGGCAACGGTGGTGGCCGCGCGCTGGCGCAAATGCCTCTGGAACACGGCCTTCAACCCGCTGTCGGTGCTCGGCGGCGGCGCGGACACGGGCACCATGACCGGCAGCGAGAGCACGGAAACCCTGTTGCGGGCGCTGATGGCTGAGGTCGTCGAGGTGGCCGCGGCCGACGGCCATCCCATGGACGCCGAGCTCATCGACCAGTACCTGGAGCGCACGCGGACATTTCCACCCTATCGGAACAGCATGGCCCTCGATTACCTCAACGGGCGGCCGCTGGAGCTGGATGCGATCCTCGGCAACGTGATCCGGATCGCCGAGGAGAACGGGGTCGCGGTGCCGCGCCTGGATACCGTCTACCGCAGCATCCGAATGCTGCAGGACATGCAGGCCTCGGAAGACGGCGGGCCGGAGGGCTGACAGGCCGCGCGGAGGTGGCCGCCAACGAAGAACGAGAACGAGCCGGCAGGCAGCGGCCTGCACTCCGGCTAAGGGGACCCGAGGATGAGCAACGACGCGGACGTGATCGTGGTGGGCGCCGGTCTGGCCGGGCTGGTGGCCGCCGCGGAGCTGGCCGATGCCGATCGGCGGGTGATCCTGGTGGACCAGGAGCCGGAACAGAACCTGGGCGGCCAAGCCTTCTGGTCGTTCGGCGGGCTGTTCTTCGTGGACTCGCCGGAGCAGCGCCGCATGGGCATCCGCGACTCCCACGAGCTGGCCTGGCAGGACTGGCTGGGCACCGCCGGTTTCGACCGGGAGGACGATCACTGGCCCCGGCAGTGGGCGGAGGCCTACGTGAACTTCGCGGCCAACGAGAAGCGGAGCTGGCTGCGGCGCAGGGGCGTCGGCTTCTTCCCCATCGTCGGCTGGGCGGAGCGCGGCGGTTACACCGCCACCGGGCCCGGCAACTCCGTCCCGCGCTTCCACATTACCTGGGGCACCGGGCCCGCGCTGGTGGCGCCGTTTGCCCAGCGGGTGCGCGAGGCGGCGGAACAGGGCCTGATCCAGCTCAGGTTCCGCCACCGGGTCAACGAGCTGAGCGTCACCAACGGCACTGTGGACGGCGTGAGCGGCGACGTGCTCGAGGCCAGTAGCGTCGAGCGGGGGGCGCCCAGCTCCCGGCGGGCGGACGGCACCTTCGCGTTCCGCGCCCAGGCGGTCGTGGTCACCAGCGGCGGCATCGGAGGCAACTTCGACCTGGTGCGGGAGCACTGGCCGCGGGAGCGGCTGGGCGAGCCGCCGAAGCGGATGCTGGCGGGCGTGCCGGACTTCGTGGACGGGCGGATGCTGGGTATCGCCGAGGCCGCCGGTGGGCGGGTGATCAACCGCGACCGCATGTGGCACTACACCGAGGGCATCGAGAACTGGAACCCCATCTGGACCCGACACGGCATCCGCATCCTGCCCGGGCCATCGTCGCTGTGGCTGGACGCGCTGGGACGGCGCCTGCCCGTTCCCCTGTTTCCGGGCTTCGATACGCTGGGAACGCTGGAGTACATCATGCGGACGGGGTTCGACTACACCTGGTTCGTGCTCAACCAGAAGATCATCGAGAAGGAATTCGCCCTGTCCGGGTCCGAGCAGAACCCGGACCTCACCGGCAAAAACATACGATTGCTGTTGAAGCGTCTCGGCAAGGGTGCGCCCGGACCGGTGGAGGCGTTCAAAGAGCACGGTGTCGACTTCGTCGTGGAGCGTTCCCTGCCCGAGCTGGTCAAAGGCATGAACGACCTCACCGAGCACGCGCTGCTGGAGCCCAATGTCGTGGAGGCCGTGGTCAGGGCACGAGACCGGGAGCTGGACAACAAGTTCACCAAAGACCTGCAGCTCTCCGCCATTCGCGATGCCCGCAACTTCCTCGGCGACAAGCTGATGCGCGTGGTGCCGCCCCATCGCCTGCTGGACCCCAAGGCCGGCCCCCTGATCGCCGTCCGGCTCAACATCCTGACCCGCAAGACCCTGGGCGGCCTGGAGACGGACCTGGACGCCCGGGTGCTCGGCAAGGACGGGCAGCCGGTGTCCGGTCTCTACGCCGCGGGGGAGGTGGCCGGCTTCGGCGGCGGCGGCATGCATGGATACCGCTCCCTGGAAGGCACATTCCTCGGCGGCTGCCTGTTCTCCGGGCGCACGGCGGGGCGCGCCGCTGCTGGAGCCGTTGTCTGAACGCCGAGTCCGCCTCCTGATCCGCGGGCTCGGTTGCTGGCATCCGGTCAAGTTTGTTATTTTCGAAAACGTGAAAATGACCCATCCAGGCAGGTGAATCGTGAGCGAAGTCTGCAAGCAATCCTGTTTTCACCCCGACACCGTGGAGACCGTGCGGCGGAGCCTGGCCGAGGACGAGCGCCGGGCGCCCGGCGCTGCGGCCTGGTTCAAGGTCCTGGGCAGCCCGCGCCGGCTGACCATTCTCCGCGCCCTCCGGCGCGGCGAGCTGTGCGTCTGTGACATCGCGCTGCTGCTGGGGTTGAGCACGGCGGCCACCTCGCAACAGCTCCGGCAGCTGCGCGAGCAGGGCTGGCTGACCTTGCGCAATGAGGGGAAGCTGGTCTATTACCGCCTGCACGCGCAGGCGCCGTTCGACCGGCTGCAGGCGGAGCTGGCACGGCTCGCCGCCGAGGCGGGCGTGGAGGCCGAACCGCCGTTGCCCGCCGCTTCGGCGCAGTGAAACGCATCTCCGTCCGCACGAACCGCCTGGTGCGCTGCCGGGTCCTTGCCGGCAGGGGAGGTTGATCGAGCATGTGGTCCATCGTCTGGCAGATCATCACTAACACGTGGCAGCTTTCCGTGGAAGCCGCGCCCTGGGTTCTGGTCGGTCTGGTCGTGGCCGGGCTCATCAAGGCGTGGATCCCCGAGCGCCGTATGGCCGGCTGGCTGGGCGGCAGCGGCCCTTGGCCGGTGACCAAGGCGGCGTGCATCGGCGCGCCGCTGCCGCTGTGCTCCTGCGGGGTCATCCCGGCGGCGCTGGGGCTGCGCCGAAGCGGGGCCTCGCGGTCTTCGACGACGGCCTTCCTGATCGCGACGCCGGAAACGGGCGCCGACTCCGTTGGCGCGTCGTATGCACTGCTGGGGCCGTTTTTCGCGATCCTGCGGCCGGTGAGCGCGGTGATCAGCGGTATCGTCACCGGCATGCTCTCCGCTATGGCGCCGGAGGCCGCACCGAGACGTGCCGCTCCCGGCGAAGAAGCAGGCAGCGGGGGCTGCTGCGGCGGGTCTGAGCCCTCCGGCATTCCGGAAAGCGGTGGCGGCTGCTGCGGCGAGGATGCGGCGACCGTGCGCCTGGCCAAGCCCGCGACCGCAGCGGTCGAATACTGCCGGATCGGCGAAGCTTCGGACCCCGCTTCGGGCTGCGGCGGGGACGACTGCTGCGAACCCGCCGTCGCCGGCGGCGAAGCCCAGGGCAGGGATCGGCGTTCATTCTGGTCGCGGACCGGCGACGGGCTTCACTACGCCGTGACGGAGGTCCTCGACGATTTCAGCCTGTGGCTCGTCATAGGCCTTGCGGCAGCCGGCGCGGCGATCACGTTCATCCCGCCGGCCGCCCTGGCGAGCTACGGCGACGGGCCCGTGGCCATGCTCGTCATGCTGGCCGTCGGCGTCCCCTTCTACGTCTGCGCCACCGAGTCCACGCCCATCGCGACAGCCATGCTGGTGGCGGGCGTCTCGCC
>Ga0102944_1001875_pt1 | contig 13108 bp, 14 predicted proteins | sample SalPonD_shore_MG_FD_78172 | JGI IMG/M metagenome (GOLD analysis project Ga0102944, IMG submission 78172) | Salt pond soil microbial communities from South San Francisco under conditions of wetland restoration - Salt Pond MetaG... | ecosystem: Environmental > Aquatic > Marine > Intertidal zone >...
CTAATCCGCAAGTTATATGCGATTCAGACGGTAATCCTCATATAGTCTGGCAAGAGGAATATGATGATGGACTTTTTGGTAGTGTAAAAATAAGACATATATGGTATGATGGGGGATGGAAAACTATAGAAGATATAAGCTCCACAGGGATCAATATGTTTTGTAAAAATCCTAAGCTGGCTGTAGACAGTTCGGGCAACCTCCACGCTGTTTGGCAATATTATCAAAGTTTTATGGGTCCAGCTTATCGCTATATAAAATATAAAGTTTGGGATAAAACAAATGAAAAATGGGATATAACCCAGCAAATCGTAGAAATTAACGCAACAGATGAGTATATTTATCCTGACATTACTATTGATAGTTCTGATAATGTTCATATAATTTATGGGGATGATCCAAATGAATCAGGAAATCGAGATCTATTCTATATAAATCATTTAATTGATGCTAAAAGTTGGTCTATACCTCAATGTGTAGTGAATGGTAATAACAACACATATAGGTCTTCTTTAACAATTGATAGTAGTGATAGAATTCATATTGTTTGGGCAGACGAATCAAATTTCAATAATTCTGGATATGATATAGACATATTTTATAGAGGGTTAGTTTTAACAATTGAAGATAAAGGCGGTATCCCATTATTTTTCCTACCCAGTGGTGAAGATGGGCAGATTCCAGGTTATAATATTCCCTTATTAATTGGTGCGATTTCTGTGATTTCGATGATTATTATGAAAAAAAATTCAAAAAAATGTATAAAATGAAAATATGATTATATATTGATTATGTCATATTTTCTATTTTTTTTTATTTTAAAAATGAGATAATTCAAGTGAAAGAGTTTACTAAAAGATATTGTAAATAAGAAGATAATTATTTAATAAATACTCTTTTCTTAGGGGACATATATATAACTAAAGTAATTCTTTTAAATCAGATAGAGTACCTCTAAAATTCGGTTCTGGAGTTTCTGAACTTAAATCTGTATTTTCACTTTCAACCAAAAAGGTTTTGCAACCTAGCTTAGCCGCCACCATGTCTTTATCTTCATCTCCAACCATTAAGCAATTTTCTGGTGAAATATTGATTTTTTCGGCTATATTTCTAAAATACAACAAATTTGGTTTTGTCGCGCTCACCTGATCATAGCTGGTTATGAGTTCATAATCAAAATCACCTAAGTCTCCCCACTCTAAGCGTTGTCGAATTGCAGTCTCTGGCAGTAATGGTGTGGTGGCAATCACTACTTTATATCCATTCTCAAACGCTTTTTTGACAGTGGGGCGTGCTTCAGGCTTTTTTTTCGCATATTGTTTCAATTTATGAAACTCCTCTTTATAAAATTGCATGAAACGTGGTTCTAAATCTTCCCGCGTATAACCCTCAATTGGAAAGAAATAGGCCGCAAACACCTCTTCATTAGTGGCATCCCCATTATTATTTTCAAGCCTATTAGATGCTTCAAGAAGACGAGGAATAAATTTCTTTCGGGTTACATACTCCTTCACATAATCAGAAAGCAATTTAACGTATCCGGGAACAAATTTCTTAAGATCGATCTCAATAAGAGTTCCATCAAGATCAAATAAAATTGCTTCAATAAGAGTTCCATCAATAATCATATTTATTATTATTTTATATTTTTGAATAATTTATTGCTAAATTGAATCGAGTTTAATTTTCCCACAAATTATTAAGATTTATTAAGATTATGACTTATTAAGATTTATTAAGATCTATTAAGATTAAAAGTATAATGATAACCGAATTAAATCCCAAAATTATAGAAGCATTTGATAAGGTAAGAAAAATATATTTATTACACGGATTTGAAAATATAGCTGAAGAAACTAAAAAAGTACTAAAGCCCAATTTACAGAACGAAAAATATTTAATGGAGATTAAATCTACCATTGAATTAATTATTGAATCCCAGTTAGAGGAGAAACTTACTGAATTTGATGAATATTTCACCATACCACATCTTAAAGAAGAACTAACCTTAATCCATACATATTTAATCGATCTACTTAGGGGTGACCCAGATGTGGAGAATATTAAATGCTTTATCATTTTTAATCCGATTACAGGAATTGTCAAATTCGGTTTTAATGACCAGATTTTTAAAAAAAATATTGATTTAGTAATAGGATTATTTACAGCGATCACTAGTTTTAGTAAAGAGGCAATTAACAGGCAGCTGAAAGGTTTAAGCGTTGAGGGAATGGAATTTGAGGTAATACCTTTCAAAAAGAGTGTTAATATGGCAATTTTATTTATATTAGAGAGGGATCCTTCATCCCTTTTGATAAAAAGAATGAATAAATTCGTTGATGAAATTGAAAGAGAATTTTTCGAATTATTTAAAAAAAAAGATTTCATAGATTTCACCGATGATAAAAAAGTAAGTGAAAAAATCTATAAAATTATGGTTAACACTTTAAAATTCGATTATAATAAATTATCAAAAAAGGATAAGAATAAGCAAAAAGAATAGATTTGCAAACCACTTATTTAAAAATATAACTTAAAATAAAAAAGTTCAAGTTACAAATGAATATAAAGAATTCCCTGAATCAACTGCACCAGAAGATTAAAGATTTTCATGATATTGTGAAAAAAGAAGTCTTCTATTTGAGTGAGTGCAATTTATCAGTTATTAAATCTAAAAATGAGTCGGATCTGATGCCCCTTTCTATGGCAATCTTTTATTTAAGAAGTTTAGTGAAAGAAATGTCACGATCGAATATTAAATTAAAAGATTTTAATAGATTACATGCGAATCTTAAAAGACTATTTCAAAAATTTATGGATACTCCTGAATTAATTAATTTCGAAAAAGAAGAGGATTTATTTATTAAGTTGAATCAGTATAGCTCAATATCTATATTTCAACCGCTTTTTAATGATTTATTTCAAGAAAATATAAATAAAGAAGCAATAAAACATAAATGTGTTAATATAAAAGAAAGTTTAATTAATTTCGAGAATTTTAAAGAAAAATATAAAGATTTAAATTTACATTTTCAAAATATTGAAAATTTGCGGAAAAAATTTATAAATATGCAAAATCTCTTAAATGATGAAGATTTGAAAACGCTGAATGAATTTAATATAGAAGATTTCAGATTATATAGAAGTTTTTTCCCTTTAAGCGCAAATTCGGATTATGTTATTGATATTGAAAATCAAAATATAATTAATTTATCTAAATAATTAATTTATAAATTTATAAAAAAAATTAATACTACTTAAGATAATGGAATTAAAAGAAGTAATAAAATTGTTATTAAAAGAAGTAAAAAATAAGTGCTATATTAAACTTTCAGATTTTTTGGAGGAAAATAATTTAGATTATATAAAAACTAAAGATTTAATTAAAATAATTAAGAATATTCATCAGAAAAAATTACTTTTAGATGAAGATGAGGAGATAATATATTCATATAATTTGGTTTATAACTACTGTAAAGAAAAGTTTTTTGAATCTTTAGCAAACCAAAACGAGTTGAATCTTACATCTGATGATTTTAAAATCTTTAAACCTGAAGATATAATTCAAATTTTTTGTAATATTAATAGAGATTTTTTTGATTTTCTTATTTCTATTATCCAAGAAAATTAAGTCAGTAAAAAGATTTAGATTTAAATGTTTCTGGAGAATTTTTTCATCATATAGAAAAAAATAAGTCAAATTTTTTTATAATATTATTAATAACTTCAACCAATATGAATAGTAGAAAATATATTAAATTATTAAAAGTCAAATTATTAAAAGTCAATTTATTTTTTTATATAACAGAATGAAATTAAAAATAATTCCACTTGAGCGGAGTGTATATGTTGGAGATAAGCTGCCAGTTCAAACAAAATTCAATTTTGATGAAGAGGAAGAGCTTTATTGGAGTGGCATTATACTACTTACTTCTCCTCCTTGTTCAAGGGAATTACAAATAGCAAGAAAGGAAATTTTTACTCAAGGGACTTTTGAAGCAGGAGAATATATTCGACGAAAAGCTATGACCATAAAAAATAACGTTGTACCGACAATAGAAAAGAGAGATCTAGTATATAAACTTGAATTATTATTAAGAAAACCCAATCCTATCAATCCAGATGAGCATTTAATCATTAAGAGAAAACAAGAAATAGAAATTCTTCCTAAAAAAGCCGCTGATCAAAAATCACCGAACCCCTTATCCTTTTCAATTTCCAATTTGAATATAAATGTAAAAAAAGATGTGTTTAAGCCAGGGGAAACAATTAAAATAAATTATTCCTCAGAAGGGTTAAGAGAATTAGAAGTAAGATTACTCCAAAAAGCAAATTTAGTTTGTCATTGCGAGGAATATGGTAATAGCTGCCAGCAAGTTGAAGACTTCCCTCCTGCGATTGCCGGTAAAGCAAGGAAAAAAGCAAACACTGCAGAGGGATATTTATTAATCAAAGTACCCGAAACAGCAGAACCAACCCATAATTATTTATGGGAACCTTCGGAAAAAGAATTTTGGGGATTAAAATATGGAGACTATTGCGAATGGTCTTTATTAATTATTGGACGAAAAGACCCTGATTATGGTAAAGAATCCATAAGATTTGAATTACCAATAACTATCACCGCAAAACCAATTGAAGAGAGAAAAAGTGGGGTAGAGTTATTCTCTGAATCAAAATCAGGAGCTTCAAATTTGTTTGAGGGTGTACCTACGCAATTTCAAAAAAAATTCAAAGTGGTGTCAACTGCTTTATTGAATGAAAGTGAACTTGATTTAAAAAAATATAAAATCGAAATAGAAAATATTTCTAAGAAAACACTTGAAGGAGCCACTATTAAATTATCGGGACTTCAAGAAGGTTTATTCGAGACTGCTCCTTCCATTACTGGGTTTAATAAATGGGAAGAAGGAGAGGTTAAAGATATTTATTATGAAACAAAACAACCAATAACTGCATTAGTAAGCGTTATTGAAGATAACTCACAAATGATTGTGAGAACACAAAAACCTATATAATATTTTAATACTAATTCTTTTCGTAATTAAATAGCTAATAACTATTTTTAAGTGAGTTCTTCATATGTATGAAGCTCTTTTACTCAAAATACTTAAGAGATATCCTTTATTAAGTAAAAAAACTTTAATTTATGTATGGCATTTTTAGACGAAAATTATTTATTAACAAATAATACGGCAAAAAAGGTCTATAACCAGATAAAAGATCTACCCATTTTAGATGCTCATAATCATGCAGATATTAAAGAAATCAGAGAAAATAAGAATTATTCTGATATATGGTTTATAGAAGCTGCTACAGATCATTATGTATGGGAATTACTCAGGAAAAGGGGCGTGGATGAGAAATATATTACTGGAAATGTATCAAATAAAGAGAAATGGATGAAATTGTCAGAAGTTTTTGAGGATCTCGTGGCAAATCCAGTTTATGAATGGGTTCATTTAGATCTTCAGAGAAGATTCGGTATAGATCTTTTGATTAATGAAAAGAATGCTGAAAAAATTTGGGATCAAACAAAAGAGATATTGAGCCAGAAAAATTTTAAACCTCAATCGCTTTTAAAAGAGATGAATGTTGAGGTCATGTGCTCCACAGATGATCCCATTGATTCTCTTGAACATCATAGAGCCTTAAAAGAATCAGATTGTAAAACAAAAATATTACCCACATGGCGACCTGATAAATCAATGCGGATTAATAAAGAAGATTTTCCCGAATATATTGGAAAAGTGGGACAGCGTGTTCAGAAAGAGATCTTAACTATTGATGACTTAATTGATGCCCTTCAAAAAACGCATGATTTTTTCGAGAAGATGGGAGCAAAAGCGAGTGATCATGGTGTCGAGATACCTTTTGGATATAATATTGATCATGAGAAAGCAGATCAAATATTTAAAAAAAGAATGAGGGGGAAAAAAGTAAATAAGGAGGAGGAAAAAGCCTATATGTCTTATATGCTTCATCAATTCGGTCAGATGAACGTAAAGTCTAATTGGGTAATGCAGATTCATTTAGGAGCGGTGAGAGATATTCGAAACAAACTATATAATAATATTGGACCTGATTCAGGAGGAGATATCTCAAATCATTTTATTTCCATTGTAGAGCCATTAAAGGCTTTTCTGAATAAATTTGATGGTAGATTGAAAATCGTTCTCTATGCTCTTGATCCCACCCATTATCCAACCTTAGCTACTTTAACCCGAGCATTCGGAGAGACTGTGAGCTTAGGTGCTGCATGGTGGTTTAATGATTCCCCTATAGGAATGAAACGACAGTTGGAATACATTGGAACCGTAGATTTATTAATGACTTTTGCTGGAATGGTCACTGATTCGAGAAAACTAATGTCATATGGATCAAGAACTGAAATGTTTCGAAGAGTGCTTTCAGATGTATTGGGAAATTTAGTAGAAAAGGGGCAAATACCCTTAGACCTTGCGATTCAGAGTGCTAAACACATTTGTTATGAACGAAAAAGAAATTTATTCAACTTTTAAATTTAGCTTAAATACTATTTTTTAAGATTTAACTCCTTTTTGAGGATTTCAATATGTTTATCAGTAGGTTTATTCGTGTGATTAGGTCTTTCAGACTCATTTTTCTTAAAATGTGAAAACGGAACAAATATTTGAGAATTAAAAAGATCTGCTAATGATGTAAATTTTGGTTCTATTCGTTCTTTTAAGTCAAGAAATTCCTTCTGGTCTAATTTTTCACTTGTTAGATAAATTATCAGATCTTTCGACATTATGATCTATTTAGTTTGAATGTTTTTAAAGAACCAGAGATTGATGATTTAATGAATTATTATAACTCTATAAAATGAATTTAGTTTTTTTTTGAGTGAATTAATAGTTTTTAAAAGCCTTAATAAACCTTGTAAAATCTTAATTGTTCTTTAGAAGGGTGGTTTTTTGATATGATTTTTTTAGAATTAAGCGCAAAATTTCTTCGAAGGATTCTAAAATTCCCTCACCATTTAATGCGATTGTATAAATAAGCGAGATATTCTCATAGGAATCATAATTGATTTCTCTTAAAAAATGAGGGACTATAAATTTTTCTCGCAAATCTTGTTTATTTAAAGCAATAACCTTAGGAATTTCGTTTAAAGTTTTTTTATTAAAATATTTTTTTAACTCCTTCCATGATGTAATATTCCTTCTGAGCGCTTCTTTGTAAGAGTCGGCTACAAAAATAATTCCATCCGTGGCTCTCACAACTGTAGGTCTTGTAACTAAGTAAAAATCTTGGCCCGTGGTTGTATATATATTTAATTTTAATCTCCAATTCTTATTTTGAAATGTAATAGTTCCATAATCAAAAAATAAGGTTCTATTGACTGTGCTTTCGATGCTCTGGATCTCTTCTCCTTTGCCGAAGTGATTAAATAAGGCCTTAATGCTTGTTGTTTTTCCTGACATTGCAGGCCCATAATAGACAATTTTAAGCTGAATAACCTTTTCCAAACTATTAATTATCATTTTTTTACATTTAATAGTTATAAAAAGAATTATATAAAGAGCAAGATTAATTTTTTGAAACCATATAGAAGAACTTAATTCAGTTGTATTTAAGAAATAGTGTATTAATATTATGTCTCTTTTGCCATCACTTTTTGGGCGATTCTTTTTGTTAATTCAATAAACGCCTTTTCAACATTCTCATTAGTTTTGGCAGAAGTTTCTATATATATACTACCTTTCTCAGTAGCAAATTCAGAGGGAATATTTGGGTTAAGAACTCTTCCTAATTCAGGGATTAAATCTAATTTGTTGCCAATTAAGATAAAAGGAACTTCATGCTTGGTATAAGTTAACATTTCAGCATACCATTTTTTTGTTAAATTTTCATAGGTAAATACTCTTGATAAATCAAAGATTAAAAGAGCTCCGTTGGCACCTCTATAAAAATTACGCCGTAAATATTTGAATCGCTCTTGCCCACCAATATCCCAAATGGTGAGAGTTACTGAAAGATTTTCAACCTCTACCTTTTTATTCATAATATCAACCCCCATTGTCATTTCATATGAAGAAGAAAACCTATTATGAACAAAACGATTAACTAAACTTGTTTTTCCCACGGATCCAGGACCTATTAAAATTATCTTATATTGATAGCCCATATTATTTTGACTCTCATCAAATTAATTTAAAAATTTTACTTCTAAATAAATTATTAAAATTAATAGATAATAAAGGTATCATTTTTGAGCTATATTTCAAAAGCACATCCCACAAGGCTTGAATTTTAGAGTTTCGAATCAATAAAAATAAATCAGAGAAAAATAAAAAAAAGAATAAAAAAAATTTAATATTAAGCAGCTTTTAGTTTTTTTCTCAAATAGATTAAACCGCCAATGAGACCGGGAATTCCTACAACAATACCGATCCAAAAGACTGCCCAGAAAAATTTTATAATCCAATAGGTATAAGCGATTGAATTAAATCTAGTAAAGAGGTTTCCGTCGATTGATATGAGAATTAAGAACACAATAAAAACTATAAAGCCAAAGACTCCGCCTGCTGCATTGGACTTTTGCTTCATACCTTCCTCTTTGCCTCTTTTTTGTTTGATTAGTTCTTTTTCTTCATCAGGCAATCTATACCACCATAGACCAAATGTTAAACCAAAATAAGCTGCGGCGGGAAGTCCAACAAATAAAAGCTCCCATAAAGCAAGCCATAGTAAGAATATAATTACAGTTCCAAAAGAGAAATCTCCAATAGTCCAAGTTCCATAGCCTCCAATATCTGAATTAATTATTACAAAATATAATGTCAAAATTGCGCCGACTACTACCCCAACGATTCCTATAATCCATAAAATCCCTACTTTCCAATGTTCTTGTAGCATTAGCTTTAGAAAAGAGTAATCTGTAGTATCTTCTTCACTCATGTACCATCACATTTTATATTTTTTTTATGGTTTTTAGTTTATGTTTTTATAATCAATACTTTTTTTTATATTATGAAATAAGGAAGTTTAGTAATATATATTTCTAATCTAAATATTTTATTAATGATTGATATATTGCTCTATATACATAATTTAAAAAAAGCAAAAAGGGGAGGAATCAAAAAGAATAATTTACGATAAAATCAATTTATTCCCATCAATTTTATACGGGATTTTATTTCGCAAAATTAAGAATTCGATTTCTCTTTTTAATATTCCTGGTTCAAAATTTAAATCCATAATGTCGTTAAAATGGGAGCTTAAAGAATTGAAATCTATTTCTTTATGGTCTTTAGCCAGATCTAATAATACCTGGGTAATTTGTTTCTGATTTACTAAAGATTCCGCATTAGAAGTTAATAGATATAACCTATGGGTAAGAGTGGTGTCAAAATCTCCTCTAAGTTCAACCTCTTTTAAATCATGTAAAAGATTTAATGCATCCATATACTTTTCTTGATTTATCAGTTTCTCAGCTTGATTTAATAACTTATTAAATTCTTTAGGCTCCATTTTTTTGCGAATATAACTTTATTCAATTATTTTGAATAATCTAAAGTTCAAAATATAATTTTTTTATTTTATATTAATTAAAGTATTTCTTCTCTTCTTAATGATAATTATTTTGAATAATAATTCCATATTTTATAAAACAAACGCTTTAAAGCCATGATTTATTACTTTATATTAATAATATTAAAAAGTTGATGAGAAATGGTTAATAAAGAAAAAGTTAAAGAAGTAATTGATAAAATAAGACCCCAACTTCAGATGGATGGGGGAGACGTAGAATTAATCGAAATTACTGATGAGGGAGTCGTAAAGGTTCGGCTTCAAGGACATTGTGCGGGCTGCATTCACGCTCAGCAGACATTAAAATACGGAATAGAAAGAGCAATTAAGCGATTCGTACCTGAAATAACCGAAGTTGTTAGTGTCTAAAAAAATAAAATAATTTTTTTATCCATCTAAGTTTCTTTTTATATTTATTCTTGATAATATTTTTTCAAAATCAAGAGATAAAATGAGAATAAAATATTAATTTGATTTTTAAAACCTCTCTATTTTTTAAAACAAAAATTTTATTTAGAATTAATCGAAACGATTTACAGACATAATTTGACAAAATCAGTAATTATTTTTTCTCCAGCGATTTTTGCTTTGTCAATAATTTCATCACTAATATTTGGGGGATAATGATAATTCCCTATATGATTTTCGGGATGAAATTGGACTGAATATATCGGTTTATATTTATGTCGCATATATTGAACGGTTTTATAGTTATCAAGAGTAAGAGTGGCAATTATTTTAAAATTCTTTCGCAATGCAAAATCATAGGGATCCACATAATCTTTATGATTAAGATTCACATACACGCGCTCATGGGGAATTAATTCGTCGGGTAATCTTATTTGTAATAATGAAACATCATTATTTACCACACGATAATTCATCCGCTTTACTTTTGAATTAAATGCATAAGCCGCGAGTTGGTGTCCAAAGCAAATTGCAAAAATAGGTTTATTATATTTACTTTTAATTAACTCTAGTTCTTTTCTAAATAAATATTCCATATTTTTATCCTTATAAAAAGTGGAAACATTAAGGCTGGAACCGGTTAAAATCAATCCTTTACTATTTTTGAGGATATAATAATTAATTTCAGAAAAATGAATTGTTTTTACTCGGATCTCTGGAAAATTTATATGTATAATATTCTCTAATCTAATAATTCTCTGTGGTTTAGCTTTAGTGGGATAATTATTTATAATATAGATTATCTTAGGTTTTTTAAATGCTAATTTTAATTTAATTTTTAATCGTATAGAGAGTCTCTTGATTTTATTTTTAATTTTCTTTAGGTATTGCGGCATTTTCATCAAACTTTTAGCATTTAAATTAAATTTTATTGCCGATTTTTGTTTTTAAGAAATATATTATGTCTAATTTAATGTTGTGAGTATCTAATGTTTATAATTTTTAAGTATTATAATTTATAAATGGATGAACAAAAAAGATTTAAAAAGGAAATCCACCCAAAAGTCTGTCAATGAGACTTTCATGCCTAGATCTTACATTTTGGATGCGATCTCCTGGTTCTAATGGGATTTTTAAACCTTGGACATTGAAGGTATTAATTATTTTTATAGTTTTAAATGATTTGACTAATTCATCTTCTTCTTCATAATCGAGGTCATATTTAACTGACAATTTTCCTTGAATTTGTCTGCCTCCATTAACTTTGTACTTATTTCCTTGATCATCAGAAACAATTCTGGAATTTTCTAAAAGCACAGAAGCATATACATTTCCTTGCTGCCTAACCTTTTCAATTTTTCTTGTTTGAAATTTAATTCCTAATTCGTCTTGGATCTGAGGTCTTTGAAATTTAGCAGTGGGCAGATTTTTTATTTTTACTCCTAAATCATCTTCATATTTAGAAGTTTCTTGAATCCATTCTTGAAGACTCTCTTTAAAAGTAATTTGATTTCTGCCCTTCCTTTTGAACGTGGCATCATTCCCGTCGGTTATAGCTCTTTCCATATTTTCTTTATGATAAGGATCCTCTCTAATTTTTCCTGCTTGCGCTAGAGATATCGCATGTAATCCCGAAAAACAGCAGAGGTATGCAATATCTAATAAATCTTCTATATAATGTTGAACATCGATTACTCTTACTTCAACACGATTTCTTGAGGGAGACTCATCTTTATCATCTTGGATATTGGTAATAGGTCCTCTGGGAGTAATATCTACTAAGCGTTCTCCTCGGGAATTAGTGATAACTTTTTTCGAAAATTCATCCTCACCAGAACCTATTTTTAACTGATATCTCATACGCCCATAATATTGCATAGGAATTAAAGCTGGTTTTTCTTCAGGAATCTCAATCTGCGCAAATCCATTTGGTTTTAAGACTGAGCTATTCGCACATCTATTGCTCGCAATATTAGTTTTTCTTCCTTGAAAAATCGGGGAATTAGCAGATAAAGCAATAATCTCCGGCAATAAATTCCATAAGTAATTATGTACCGCTTTTAATTCCCAAGATTTCATTAGGCTATCCTTTTTTTGAACAGAAACATTAATATGTGTTCCCACGATGGGATTGGGATCTGATTGAATGGGATGGAGACTTTGTGTGAATAATTTCACCCCTAATTTTTTTCCGGCATTGATTAATAACCTTCTTCCAGCTTTTACGGCATCTTCCAATTGATTTGGCCTCAAAGGAAGCGTTACATATTCTATTTGAGTAGGACTTGGTTCGGCATCCAAGCTTCGGATTTTTATGCGAAGAGCATCAAGAAGATCATTATTTTGTTCCAGTATTTCTGCTGCTTTCATCATTAAATTATCTGCTGCCTCAATTAAAGTACCGTCCGTATTTAATATAAGGAATTCCTCTTCTATTCCGCAGAGAACCTGGTATTGATCTGATTTATCATCATTTTCCCTCTCTTTCTCATAAAACCACATTATAATACTCCTTTTATTTATTTATAAACATATTTTTACAAATTAAATATTATATGATACAAAATAATTTTAATATCAAAAATACAATCATTAAAAATTATTAAATATCCAATTTTTTAGATTTTAAATTCTTGATGAAAGCTCGTTTTCTTAATTATCTTAACATACCAAATTATATTATAAATATTTTTTTAAGAAATAAAAGGATTAAACAATAAATTTAATTCAATTAAATTAATTAAAAGTTAGGAGTTATCATAACATAATAATAAAATTAAATTTTTGATAGAAAAAAAATGAAAAAGAACGATACCGACACTAGCAATAAAAATACAGATTCTGCTAAGGAAGATACGGGAGAATCAAAAAAAGAAGAAAAGAAATCCAAAAAACAAGGAAAAAAGACACAAGCACAAATTTTACAAGAAACCTTAGGCTTAGAACCCGGTATTTTAGAAAATATAGAGCAAAAACTATTTGTAGCTAGATTTCTCGATTACTATTCAGAAGAACCAATTGATTTTATTTATAGAGAGAAATCACTCGATAGTTATAAAAATCAGATATCCGATATAATAGAAAGATATGATAAAACTACCGAGGAAGATAAACTTATTAAGCAAAGTTTTGAGAATAAGCA
>Ga0102944_1001876_pt1 | contig 13106 bp, 11 predicted proteins | sample SalPonD_shore_MG_FD_78172 | JGI IMG/M metagenome (GOLD analysis project Ga0102944, IMG submission 78172) | Salt pond soil microbial communities from South San Francisco under conditions of wetland restoration - Salt Pond MetaG... | ecosystem: Environmental > Aquatic > Marine > Intertidal zone >...
ACTCAATTCTGCCAATAGGGGTGTGAATTGCACTGCCTCCCATCATATCAATCTGCTCTTGGATAGTTTGATTGAATTGACTCATAATTGATTTCTTACTGACTTGTTTCCGATCATTGGTGACCATTTTAGCACTTATAGTTTGAAATACAGCCTCCAAATAGTCATCATCGGCATTTCTGATTTTTACAGTTTTGTCTGGTTTGTCTTCTTTGTTTTTCATAGCTAAAATAGGTCTTGACTTGTAATAAATTGATCCAATTGCGAAACTCGTATATCCCGAAATCACCTGTCGATCTTCCCGATTCGTGCCAACGGCTGCTCCTATTCAAAATATTCGCAGGTTTCCCCATAAACAAGGGAAGTTTATATGGTGCAGAGCCCTGCATGATGCGGTGAGCAGGAAAATCATGGAAATTAACGATAACAAAATGGTGAAATACCAGCTGCAGCTTCAAGATAATGAAAAGCCGGCATGGCAAAAATTTGCTAACCAGCACTTCAGGGGCAACCTTGCCCGTATGATCAGGACTCTTGTGACGCATGGAATGGTAAACGGGTTTGAAACCTCTCAGGTACCGGAAGAACTGTCTGAAACTATCAATTCCGTTCTTGAAGATACCTCAAGAACTAGGAACACTGTCGAGTCGTTTGACAGTGATTTAACGATAATCAAGTCGTTACTCTCTCAATTGTTACAGAAAGAGTCTCCAGTCATCCATCATATGCAGACGGGCTTCTCCGTACCACTGGAGGATATCATTCGTCATAGGGTACGGGAGTACCTGCTGGAGAAAGAACGGGCTGTATCGGTCGAGGAAATGCTTTCTTTCTTGAACGAGACAAGCGTGGAAGCACGACGGTGGTTGGCACAGGAGGACTCAAAACTGCCTGCTGGTGGTAAGATAGCTCTGGCATTCATTGTCGAGGACACTCTGAAGGACCTGTATGAGGAAACGGGTAATCCCTCGTTTGACGTGCAAGAAGCATCCTGGTGGGAGAGATATGACTTCTAGTGTGTATACCCTCAACAAACTGAAAAGTCTCTCTGATGAGTCGTTACTCGTTCAATTCTTGAAAACAAAAGCGACACTGTCCCCCGCCACGATCAAGAACTATCGGACACTGCTCAAGCAGTTTATCTCGTTTATCGAACAGGATGAACTTTCACTTATACAGGTACAAGAACAGCACGTTTCCAAGTTCATAGCTCAATACGACTACCAATCCACGAAAGAATCCTACAAAACGATTCTCACTATATTCTATAAGTGGGCATTTAAAGTGAGGTTCGTTACTGAGAACCCTGCAGAAGATATTCACGTGGGGAATGGCAAGAGAAAACCAAAGGAATTGATGAGTGAGACAGATTTCAAACTCATCCTCTCCAGATGTGACGGGTTGAGAGAAATGACATTGATTAGTTTTCTGTGGTACACAGGCGTAAGGAGTAAAGAGCTGAGATTTATTAGATTAGAGGGTATAGACCTTAAGAGAGGACTCATTACAGTATCCAACTCTAAGATCACCACAGGGTATCGTACTTTGCCAATCCATCCAAATTTCAAGATCTTGCTCGTCAAGTACTACAACAGGAGAGTGAATTTGCCTTTACCAAGAGAAGAAGTTTGGTTGTTTCTCACTAAAAGAGGCAGTCAATTCTCGGATCGAACCCTCTTGCACTTAATCTCGTCACTCCAGTGGAATACTGAGACTTCATTTAGCTGTCACGATTTTCGTAGAGCATTTGTGACAAGATTGTATCTAAAGACCAAGGATCTGGTACTCTGTCAGCGATTAGCTGGTCACTCTTCCATTGAAACCACCCGTAGATACATCTTAGATGATCCCGAAGAACAAAGACGCAAATTCAATTCTCTCGATTTTTAGTCAAAATACAAATGTCCTGTAAAAACATCGAAATCATGAACTAGTGCTCATATTGACTATTTTTCGAATTGGTTAAAAGCGTAAGATTTTACATTCTTGGATGTACAAGATTGATGAGTAATGATATTAAACGTGGATTAGGATGATAAGTTCACCCTTGAAAATAATTAATAAAATAATAGTAAATCATTCATACGTTATGGATGAAAATAATAAGGATGAATACGACCAACTAAGGGCTCAAATCATAGTTTCTGTTGTCGCAACTTTGGTCCTTTTGGTTTCTTTTTATATTCTTAGTGACCCTAATACCACATCGAAAACTGTATTATTTTTTATTTCAAATGACCTAGTGAGAATAATAATCACAAATACGTTGTTTCTGTTAGGAATACTATACATTCCAATTTACAAAGGTGTGCTAAAACCTTTGATACAGTTAGAGAATCGTAATATCTCAGATTAAACCAAAATGTTTAGAAGACCGTAAAGAACCACGGCTGATAGATTCATAGATAGTTCAAACATTTTTTGGTTTTTGTTAGTTGTTCTACTGTAATTATTTGTCCATTCTAATATCCTTCCACTAAAGACAGTTAATACTGCTGAGACTATACCCACCAGAAGATTAGCCCAATCCAGCAAAGTGGCATCTTCCCAAAGACCTGCTGAACCAATTCCAATCTGTAGTAATGCTAATACCATATCAAACACAGAAAAACTCGGTCCCCGATACCAAATTGCATTTGTGTTAAATCCATACCATGCATTTAGTGAACTCAATGCACTAAGAACAAATAACCATTGATTAATAGAATAAAATGCTACTAGTTGCTCTGCATCACCTTCTCCAATTCCGAATTGATTCTTGTAGATTAGCAATGCCACAATTTGTGCAATGAAATTCCCTCCGATTGCACCAACTGCAATTTCAGGTTTACTATTCGCAAATACAGAAACTGCACCAGAAGCAATCACTTGACCAAGTGCAGAACCAAAGGCATAACCTTCCAAGGATAAAGTTTCTGAAGATAGAATATTACCAAAGAAAATATCCTTCAACGATATAACTCTATCTGGCAGATGAATTGTCAGATCAAGCTCTGAAACAGATATTCCAACTTGCTTACCGATATAATTTAGCAAACCATTAGAGATACTTGCAGAATTTGGCTCAAACACATTGATAACTTCCTTAGCTGCAATTAATAAGGTTGATACAATTCCCTCAACTGAGAGAAGAAGTACCTTTAGAGCTTCTTTCATAAGATATTCCCCTGCTTCGACAATTATATCAACTAAAGTTGATATTCCCTGTTTAATCGCCCCTATCGCATTTGATACTCCCGAAAAAACTTCAGCAACAACATCAACCAGTGTCCAGCCACTATGTCCAATGATATTCATCAGCCCATTCCAGGCCGATTCCTGCCAGCCACCAGTTGCAATAAAGGTATCATGGATATACTGTGCAAAGACCAGGATCCCGACCTTGGCGACTGCCAGATAATTAAGCCCAGCCTGATCATCATAACAGTTTTGGCTATTGGTTAATGGCGTGTCAAGATTGAGCTGACACTGCAGATTATTTGCCGTCTGGTCATTATCACCAAGAATGACATTGGCAAGCCGGATCTGATTATCCTCAGTGCTGAAGAAATTGATTGTAAGTGTAAAATTTTTCATTCTTGGATTTACAAGATTACTTAGTACTGATAATAAACGTGCTTTAGGATGATGATTATTTTGATTTGGCAAGTTTTAGTGATTATCCTTATCTTTTTGGGTATTCTCTCTTGCATCGATTGTCAAACGCATCAAAAAGATGGCTAGGACAATAATTGAACCAATAGATAATACCATTTCAAATCCTGGATATTTATCAAACTGATTTGTCAAAACATTGGGTTCTGGAATTAAAATGAATCCTATTGATCGATTGAAGGAGTAAATTCCAAAGAGTACAAGTAAGTAATAGACAGACTTTATTCCTTTCATTGCAATTTCACGACTATCCATATATTTTCAGCTCCAGGAAGTGTTAGGCACATAACCAAATTGCTGCTGAAACATAAAACCAGTGAAAAAGTGTAGTATTGTATTTATAAGACTCAACATTCGCACTATAGTTATGAAATTCAACGCGATACCAGTAGTTACCATTACCGAATTTGCTATAAAGGTAGTAATTAACTTATAGACAAGATTTGGTTCATTCGAGTACAAATCACCTCCATGGTTTTTTACGATTGCTGGGAAAAAGTAGTAACCAGCCAATCCATATGCTGCTGCACCACTTCCTGCAATTAGCTTTGTGGATTCAACAATAACAGAAGTTAATCCTGAAGCTGATGACAGCCCACTAAGTAACCCCCCAAGGGATTTCAGAATAGTTGGTGTAAACAATAGCATAGTTGTTGTACCTAATGCAGCATATTCTGTCAGGACATAGTCGTATACAATTTTTGAATATTCATTTGCCTCATTCATCGACACAATATTTGAAATAATTTGAGCGAAAGAGACTAAAATCGCAGATTGAGCGAAAACTGATGACATCATGGACACAGCCCAACCAATCTGTGATATTGGGTCTTTTCCTTTGTTCAAAATAAAAGATGAAGTAAGAGAGATCAAAGACCAAAGGTACGTGCCAAATAAGTAATTTAGGTCAGAAATTGCATCTTCTCTTGTCAGAGACAACGTTTCAATTTCGTTGAATAGTGAAAAACCAAATACTTGATCTCCAAGTTCGATCTCAATTGCATCACTAATTTTACGGATTTCTATTGTAGTGTCGAAATTTGGAGTAGAAATAGTTATCACATTATTTTGAGAAGTTACAGAAATTTGGTCTGAATATACGTTAAGAATAAATGCAAATCCTTCAAACATGGAAGTTAATCCCATAACCAAACCATCTAATACCGCAGATTTTACAGAATTTGCAAGGTAAGTAATGCCACTCTTCACCGCATTCATGACACTAATTGCAGCCTGCTGAATGATCGTCATCGCAGAAGCAGTCACTGACCAGATCTGATTGACCACATCCACCAGTGTCCAGCCTGCATGTCCAATGATATTCATCAGCCCATTCCAGGCGGATTCCTGCCAACCACCAGTTGCAATAAAGGTATCATGGATATACTGCGCAAATACCAGAATCCCGACTTTGGCAACTGCCAGATAATTAAGCCCAGCCTGATCATCATAACACTGTTGACTGTTGGTAAATGGCGTATTCAGATTGAGCTGACACTGCAGATTATTTGCCGTCTGGTCATTATCACCAAGAATGACATTGGCCAGTCGGTTCTGATTATCCTCGGTGCTGAAGAAATTGATGATCCGCTCGATCGATCCGAAACCATATTCTTCCAGGATACGCCAGATCCAATCGGCAAATTTCTTACCACCAAGTGCAATACTGACAGATAACATTTCGTAAATCTTGGATTGGACATCACCTTTCAGCGTACTGAAATCAGCTACAATCTTCTCCAGAAGAAGACTGACATCGAAGACCCGATCCTTGGTGGGATTGGTACTGGCAGCCTGTTGCATTGAAGTCCGTGCAGAAGGTGGTACCTGGGCATCCATACGCTCATTGGAGGTATCAGGCTGGAAGCCATCACCTAATACCATCGTTGTGATGTAATCAGGATTGGTACTCGAAGTATAGAATCTATCAATTTTGAATTCCTCAACACCGTCAACCTGCTCATAATAGCCAGTATAACCATTGAAATTGGTTAATTCAATGGTAAGTTCAGGTTGAATATATGTAGCAATTGTTTCTTGATCAACACATAGAGGTGGTTGACTATCATCAAATGGATTCGATTGCCACTCGTGACAGATGGTAATATAACCATCAAAAGTTTTTACTGCTTTAGTTTTGATGAGATATGAAGTAGGTGTGGTTCCTAAGAAAAATTGATAGTACCAGAATTTGTAAGAACCCACCCTTACGATAGAATATGCTGTAATTGGAGTGCTACTTTGACTATACAAGTCAATTGATGTATCTTTAGTAGTTGTGATCTTTATATCTACCCATTGAGAGTCCCGACCTTGAAGTGTAAAACTAGACAGGTAGTTTGTGCCATCGGTAAGTGAATACTGACCATTCGAAGTAATAGTTGAGTATGATTTTTGGACACCATTTGAATTGGTTTCCCAATAGGTCGAACCCTTAACTAATTTCTCACCTGTTGAGCTACTTTCACCATAAGTCATACTATCCACACTATTATGAAGTTTTGTAGAACCAGATTTCTGACCAAGATTACCAATAGTTACCATTCGATTTAACCAGTATTTTCCACCAGATTTTGGTAATTTATCAAAGATTGGATCCATCAGTTGACCGTTCTCAGTACGATATTCGACAAAGGAGACATAACTCTCACTAAAAGGTAGACTTCCATGACCGGTTTGGTTCACAGTATGAATCATCTGATTTAATATACCAGAGACATAGTACTTGGATACTGATTTGGATTTATTTACACCTATCAGATTGGGATTATTTCTCAAATAAGTTTTTTGATCCTTTGAAATTACCAATTTTGATCCAAATTGTGGATCATACGAATTGATCCCTACGCCTGAATCAACAATCATATCTTTGTAATTTGTCGATAACACAGTGTCCTCATCAATGAATGATGAATCAACATCCTCTGTATTTTGATCTAATAACTCAGAATTTGATTTTCCTCGAAGGACTCTCATTGCATTTGCTTGATCGGGAAGTGATTCTAAGGGAATTATATTCTCATCAGAATGATCTTCTTTTGGATTTGCAATGACGGAGGAAATATCTCCAATAATCATCATGGTTATTAATAGAATGGAAAGTAATGCTATTTTGTATCTCTTTTTCATATTTACACCAAGTCAATTCAGTCGTAATTATTCATAAAGAATATCTGATAATGATATTACACATATACTAATATGCTCAAATTGACATTTGTCTAGTCAATAGTGAGACTATACTCCTTTGATATAATTATACGACAATTTAGCGTACGATGTTGAACAAGTTAGTAAATAATTTTATCCATATTCGGATATTTTCGGGAAACATATTGAATTTAGGTAAAAAATACGAGTACATAAAATATTTTAGAAATATTAGATTATGAAAGTACTTAAAATCTAAGGTAGATAAAATATTGATAACTTTGTTAATATGGTGTCAATAAGATTAAAATTAGTATTATCATGTTTCTCAAGAAAAGTTAAAATATTAAATATGAAAAAAATAGAAAAGTTGGGAGGTATTTACCTCCCGTTTAATAACGGGGTTTATTCCGTCAAGATTGCTTTATGCTGTGGCAGGACCAGACAATGCCCAGATGTTGAGCAGAGTAATCAGACCTGATAGGATTAGTAGACCTACAGTTACAATTCTTGCCTCAGTTGCAGAACTGAATTTTCTCTGGGGTTCCCAGTTGACAGCAATTTTGTTAAGGACAAAAGCTGAACTGAAGAAACCAATGGTGATCAGTATTGATTGGATTGCAAAAATCAATACGGGATCATTCAGTGCAAGTGGGGAATGTACTGGTAAGGTTCCTGGTGCATCAGGACTACCACGTGGAAAGTCAACGATGAAATTGTAGAGCACAAATACTACAGAACTACCATTACGGAGAATGTGATCAATAATATCTGCAATTAATTTCATCAGTGGTATTGGCACAAGTGCAGGAGCATAGACATTGGCATAATGTTTGGCTCCTTTGAATCCTTCCTCAGGAGATGCAACCTTGGAGATAATAAATCCAGCAGTCAGCACTACAAGGAATGCAATCAAAAGTCCAGCAATATAGAGGACGGTCTTGGATATGATCTGTGGATAGGGTTGTTGTAGATCCAATGGTACAAGCAGTGCTTCAACATTACCAACGAAGTTGATCAAAACCAGTGGTGCAATAGATGATACTCCAAGCAGAGCAATGATGTTGAAACTTTCATCGAAGGAGAAGGATTTGTTGGTCCAAAGATCTTTCAGTGGAGGACGTACACCCCATCTCATGGTATTATTGGGACAGGATTTCAGACACTCAGTACAAAGGATACAGTACTTGTTGGTCTCGTTTCCACCAGGATAGAGGAACATGGGACATCCATATCCTCCGCCATCCATCTCACGGCCTTTAAGACACCATTTACCACGGCATTGACGACATACCTGTGATGATTTGGATCGCATTTCGAACCCTGCGAATAGACCCTGAAGTCCAATGAATCCATTGATTGGACACATATAACGACAGAAACTACGACGCTCGAACATAAGACCAATACCTACATCCAGGACAACGAGAACGACAATGAAATAACCGGTTAAGATAGGGCTATTACCAAAGCCGAATACATTGTCCATCCATAAGAAGAAGATAAAGAATGAGTTGACGAGCCATAGATTCTTGAGTTGTTTGGGCCAGGAGAGATTCAGAGAGAACCGTTTCTGACCAGTTTGCCATAAACTGAAACGATGAGCCCATTCACCCATAGCTCCAAATGGACAGATGATACACCATAATCGGGAGACTCCAGCGATCATGAGGAGCAGAAATGCCCACCAAACGATCCATGTGAGTACAGTTGCTAATGATACCGAAGCGTTATTGGTTCCAAAGAAACCAGAAAGTGCGGCGAGGAAGAAGATAATGAAGTTAGGCAAAATCAGTGCAAACTGAAAAGGCCGTGACCTCATAATTGGTCTGAAGGTCTTGCCGAAAAATGAGAGATCCTGCAGATTATTTGCATTAGGATTATCCCATACTTCTCGGTCAGGTCCTTCAATTTTGGCGATTTGTGCCGGAGACCACATCTCCAACTCGACGTTATCTCTGATGGTTGGACCAGCATAACGTTCTTCATTTTTTTGTGCCATTATTGTTAAACCTCGTTAGTGAAATTGTAATACACTATTCGAACACTTGAATAGAGTAATCACTATCTAATACCTTTTTTCAATTCTTACCTTATAAAATAGTAGGTAATTGGAGTTGAGGGAATAATTGATGGATGGAAAAATGTTCAACAGTACGAGGTTAATATTTTTACACCGTATAATCGTACTTTAAACCCCGTATAATAAGACAATTGAGATTTACTATATTAGAAATAGTATCAATGACGTAAAATATTTTACGTTTTAGTGATATCAGTTTTCAATCCACTTATTAGTAGATTTAGCGGTCAACAAGTATCGGTGCAATTGATGATTATTAAATCTGATGTAAATTTTTACCACCTAGATAACAAATATTATCTTGCAAATGTAGGAGGTTCTGAATGAAATAGACACCAAGAAATGGATGAATAGATCTCTGAGAAAGCCTAATCGTCATAATTAACTAATGTCTGAAATTTGGTAAAACATTATCTTTACCAAATTGCATTTTGTTGTGAATAATTGATATTTGTATGAGGAAAATGGTAGTTTTCTGTAATTTTCATACATATTAAAATAATAATTGTGATATTTTTCGAAAAATATTCGGGCATTGAGTAAATTCATTGTTGAATTTAACCTGCGATTGGATCATAATATTGGATTAAAAATCGCTACAGGAGAAGATTTTTGAAAGGATCCAATTTCACTCAATATTATGAATAGATATACGAAGAGAAATTCTATTATAATTTTACAGGACAAAAATACTATTTAAGCACAACTTCACGAAGATTTTTAATGATACTTCGCATTCGACAATGTATGCGAACTAGATATACAAATACAATCTTCGTAGCATTCTTGGTGGTATTGATGATTTCTTCAACGTCAGCAGATTACGTAAATACTGGACATGGAGTACAAAATTTTCAAGCCACTACTGAGAATCAAGGGATAAAAGGGGTTTATCTACCATTCTCGGTAGTGGAACCGGTAAGGACCGAAACTATTCGATCAGGAACTTGGATCACGGTAGGGTTTGGAGTCAGTACTCCAGAAGTAGAAGCAGTACCAACATGTGATGAGATTATCTTAGGGTCTGCACAGTTCCTCGAACTCTTTACCATTTCAGCAACTATGGACGGAATTGAGATCAACAATCTATTTGATCCATTAAATCCGGAATATACTAACTTCATGTATACTGAAGAAGGTTATTGCTTTGGGCTAATCTCCTTCCGATATTATATTCCACCACTAAGTGTAGGTAGCCATAGCTACCACTTTGTCATAAATCTTGTTGATGGAAGTCCAGTAATTGATTCTTTTGTGAATTTAATGGTAATCTCTCATGGCAGATAAAATCAATTCTACTTAAGAAGATGAGAATCCCATACACCAGAATACAAACAACAATACTCCTAAAGGTCAATTATAATTAAGGTTCATAATAATGAAGCAGATTCCAAAGAATTGTTTAATTGATGTCAATGATAGCTTACTCTCTGCATATCTTATTACAGAATAGAGATAGGTTTCAAGTCATAAGATACCTATCCTGATTGGCAGAATTCAGATATAATGAAGGGAAGACCACACTATCAACGAGTTGTTGCTTCAAGTTCCATATCTGTGTAATGTAAGTTATCTCGAATATTCAACCTCGTTGTAGGTGTGCCACTAATGTACGCTAGAATCCTTGCATTCAGCCATTCCCACGACCCCACAAAATTGTGACCTTCCCAGATGATTAGGATGCGATTCCATAGAAGGATTAGGAATAAACTATAGAGTACAACTAATACTAGATTGGAGGACCAATTTACGAATATGGGATCAAGGAGAATAACTTTGATTATCGTTCCCACTAGTGGCTCATACATAAAAATAGTCAAAGTCATCACCCCAAATCGTCTGAGAAAGGACGAAAGGAATAATTTCCTAACTGGGTTAGTTTCTCGAAAGTAATGCACATTATAGATAATCGCACAAAATAGGATCATCATACCAATCTGGATGAAATTCAATTCGATTTCAGGCATCTCGTTTACATCAGTAATTTTAGTATAACCACGAAGTATGTAGAGATATATCCCTATACCTAAATAGCTCATACCAGATATTCCTGCAATAAGTGAAACATAGAATTGTCGTACTTCAACAAAGAAAGCCATACCAAACATCATCCCATAGGTGGCATATCCAGCAAATGGAAAAAATGGAAATGGATCTCCAACCAGTAGTCCGAGGAAAAAGGCTAACAAAGGTTTATCCTGGATTAATGCATTCACCCAAATAGGACGAATATACACCTTCATGGGCTGTGTTGCTAAAATAATGATAGTACCAATCAACCCTGCAATTCCGAAATTACGAGAATAATGAGTATGACCATCATTTCTCATCAATAATGCAAGTAGGACTCCAGTCCAGATTACCGATACCCCAATCATAAAAAGAGCTGTAGAACGATAAAAAATTAAATATCGAGAGGGGATCTGGATAGTACCTGTCGCGATAGACCCAGTAATCAAGGTATGGTACTCGGGACCGGTAGGATAGGGATGAATAGGATCACCAACGTGAGAATGATTAAAAAAGATAACATGAATTTTACTAATTACCATAATCCATAATCCGGAATAGATTATTGATTTGATGATTGAATCTGTGGACTTATTTTTGATCTCACGCTTGTATAGAGCAATATATCCATACACCATCCCACTGATTAGTGCAAATATTCCCGCAAATTTACCAAATATCATTGCGATTGTTGCACTTGGATTCTGTAGAATATTATTGAAATCCCGGATACTAAGTTCTGATTCCCAATAATACGAACCATGGAACAACAACATTACCAAAATGGCGATACCTCGTAAACTATCAATTATTTCAACTCGTTTCATGGAAATGGGATCGCTATTCTAATTGAAAAATATATTTAAATTAGCAGATAAAAATGATGGAGCAAAATGATTGGATCAGATAGTATAAGTACAATTAAATAAAGAATTTGAGATTTACCATCCCGACCAATAGATACAAATACTGCCTCACCTATATATAAATCGATCAAAACTGTATCAAACAAAACACAATCACCGAAGATTTATCAAATTATCATCTATAAGTGGGCTTACTGCAGTTATTTTCTATACTCTGCTGATCATTACTCTCAGTGAATTAGCTCCAGGATATAATCAAATAGAGAACACAATTTCAGCACTGGGGGCATATACGGGGACCCTAAGACTGCTCTTTCAGATTGGAGGGGTTATCACTGGCATTGCAATAAGTTTTTTCGCTTTCGGGCTTCATCTGGGAATAGATAATGGCAATGGTTCAAAATTAGGACCCCTACTAGTATTTCTCAGTGGAATTGGTCTCATAGGAGTATCATTGTTCATTCATAAGGATATTGGGTCAGGTCTTAATTTCAATACCTCAGACCCAATTAGAATTCTACATTTATCATTTGCTTCAATTGCGGTGAGCAGTGCTGGATTTTCGCCGATCATCCTTGCCCATCGATTCAGACAGAGCAAATATTGGCGTAAGTTTAGTAAATTAAGTTTGATCTTTGGTCTGTTATCCAACCTCCCTTCATTTATTATTTTTATGGGACTGATTACCTCAACTATGCAAAATATCAGGGGAATAATGGAAAAATTATCTGTACTTATCCCGCTCCTTTGGTTAATTGTGATATCTATTAATCTGATAAGACGTCACGGAAAACAACTTTCAGTAGAAAGTAATCGAATAGATCTGATTATAGATCAACACTAGAAACATATATTCTACATCTTTAAGGAATTAGAAAGTATTAAAAATTCAATATTGGATTAATTATTTAATGAAGAATAGGTACCTACTTACTCCACCTTACCCGGATGATGAAACCAATCCTTTTGGAATTGAAATATCTGCACAAATTTGTCTTTTGATAACGACAGTGTCTGATATTGATCAGGCTAAACAACTCTGTGAGAGTTTAATAAATCAAAGATTAGCAGCTTGTGTCCAAATAGATAAAATCACATCGATTTACCAATGGAAAAATCAGCTCCAAGAGGATGATGAGTGTAGATTGGTGATAAAGACACCTAACTTTCGTCAGGACGAGGTAGTATATTTCCTGCAAGAAAATCATCCTTATGATTTACCTGAGATCATAATTACACCATTTGCAGCTGAGAAGGATTACTATGATTGGTGTGTAGAAATGACCTCCTAATCCTATTCCTAAGTATATTTTGTGAGATATGTTGAACATATCAGGCATTAA
>Ga0102944_1001877_pt1 | contig 13105 bp, 10 predicted proteins | sample SalPonD_shore_MG_FD_78172 | JGI IMG/M metagenome (GOLD analysis project Ga0102944, IMG submission 78172) | Salt pond soil microbial communities from South San Francisco under conditions of wetland restoration - Salt Pond MetaG... | ecosystem: Environmental > Aquatic > Marine > Intertidal zone >...
AACCCCGCCGGGAGGAGCGCCAGGAAGAACAGGTTCTGGGCGAGGGGGCCGCCGAGCCAGGTGACGACGCCCAGGTAGGCCGGCATCACGTTGTAGAGGTAGGCGTAGCCGAGCCCCGCGTCGTGCCAGGTCGTGAGGAACTTGGTGACCGCCGGCGCGCCGTAGTAGGCCGGGAAGTCGCCGAAGGCGTAGAGCCGGCCGAGGTGGACGCCGGCGATGAGCCAGCCGTAGACCGCGGCGAAGGCGAGCAGCCCGGTGGCGTGCCCGGCGGTCCGAGGGCCCACCTCGTCGAGCCACCGCCGGAGGGTCACCTCGCCCGCCACGAGGTGGTCGCTCAGCCAACCCGGGGCCGCGTCGGGGTCCATCTACAGGTACCCGAGGTCCTTCAGTTTCTGCTCGACCCCCGCGTCGTGGACCACCACCCGCTCGGCGTCGCGCCGGTCCCGGACCGGGCCGCGGTGGCCGGGCCCGCCGAGCAGTCCCAGCGACCGACCGGACATCGTCTCCGGGACGGTCACCCCGAAGGCGTCGAGGACGGTCGGCGCGAGGTCGACCAGGGCCGGCCGGTGACCGTTCCGGACGCCGACCACGTCGGGTCGGACGTCCGGGCCGGCCGCCGCCAGGATGCCGTCGTGACGGTGGTGGGCGATCTTCGTCTCCGCCCACTCGTCGCGGTCGTAGCTCATCCGCTGGCCCGGGTTGACCACGTCGCTGATGACGTACCGGGTGTGGTCGATGACGAGGTCCGGCGCGCGAACCTCGCAGTCCGGATACAGCTCGGCGCCGTCGTAGACGCGCTCGACGATGGGGTCGCCGTTCCGGTCCCGCAGGGCGAGCAGCTCCTCGCGGATCTCCTCGGCGACGGCGGGCGTCTTGGTGTAGATGAGCGGCGCGAGGGCGATGGCGTCGGAGTCCCAGTCGAGCTTGTCCTGGATGCCCTCGAGCTTCCGGTTGCCGGGGAGCTGCCGAGCGAGCCGGAGCAGCGTCTCGCTCGGGAGGGCGGCCTTGAGCGGCTCGAGGAGGTGCAGCCGCGTGAGCAGCCGCTTCGCTCGCAGGTAATCGAGGCCGAGCCAGCCGGCCAGGTCGCCGAGGTCCACGCCCGACCGGTCGAGGTGCATGTAGCCGTGCTCCTCGAGCCACGTGTTGAGGTAGAAGATGCCCTCGGTCGCGCCGAAGCCGTGGTCGGACATCAGCACGACGTTCCAACCGTCGCCCAGGCGGTCGAGGAACCGGCCCAGCTCGCGGTCGACGGCCCGCCAGAACGTCCGCGAGACGGGCGAGTCCCACTCGGTGTGCTGGACGGTGTCCGTCAGGTAGACCGTGACGTGGACGAAGTCGGCCTCGTCGGCGTGGCGGAGCGCCGCGTCGAACTTGCCGCGGACGGACTCGACCCCCGTCGGGACGTCGTCGGGGTCGCGCGAGAGGTAGTAGTCCGGCAGGATGGTGTACCCGGCGGCGTCGAGCTCGCGCTGGAACGACCGCGGCCGGGCGTAGTCGTCGACGTCGGAGAACGGGCCGCTCACCAGCCAGCCGTCGATGTCGCGCGGTGGGGCGGTGCTCGGCACGTTCACGACGGTGCTCCGGTGCCCCTCGTCGCCGAGGTAGTCCCAGATCTCGCGGTGGGTGAACGTCTCGCTGCTGACGGTCCGCAGCCGCCGGTCCTCGAAGTCCGGCTCGACGAAGGTGAACACGCCGAGCGCGCCGGGGTCCATGCCCGTCGTGTAGACCTTCCAGGCCGGCACCGAGATGGGTGGGGTGCAGCTGTCGAGCCGCGACCGGAACGTGCCCGCGATGCGTCGGATGGTCGGGAGGTCGTCGAGCCAGGGGTCGAGGAGGTCCCAGGTCGCCCCGTCGAGGCCGACGACGCAGAGCTTCATAGGTACCCCAGGTCCGCCAGCTTCTGTTCGACGGCGGCGTCGTGGTCGATGACGCGCTCGACGTCCCGTCGGACCGGAATCGGCCGCCGCCGGCCGTTGGTCCCGAGCAGGCCGAGGCTTCTCCCCCGCATGGCTTCGGGGATGTCGACCCCGAAGCCGTCGAGGATGGTCGGCGCGAGGTCGTAGAGCCGGGGATCGTCGCCGGCGACGGGCTGGACGTCGGGCCCGATGGCCGACAGGATGCCGTTGCGGCGGTGGTGGGCGATGCGCCAGTCGCGCCACGGGCCGTCGTGCTCGAACAGCACGCCATCCTTGAGCACGTCGCTGATGTCGTACTCGGTGTGCGCGACGACGAGGTCCGGCACGCGGACCCCGTCCTCGGGGGTCGAGTAGATCTCCGACCCGCGGTAGACGGTCTCGATGACTCGCTCCCCCCGGTCGTCGGTCACATCGAGCAGCCCGGCCCTGATCTCCTCGGCGATGTCGGGGGTGCGGGTGTAGATGAGCGGGGCGAGCGCGATGGCGTCCGAGTCCCAGTCCAGCTTGTTCTCGAGCCCCTCGAGCTTCCGGTTGCCGGGGAGGCGACGGGCGACGGCGCGGAGCACCTCCTCCGGCACGTACTCGTGGACGACGCCGGTGAGCCGGAGCTGACGGAGGAGGCCGATCGCCCGCTCGAAGCTCAACCCGGCGAATCCGAGCAGGTCTCCGAGGTCCAGGCCCGTGCGATCGTACCGGAGGTAGCCCCGCTCCTCGAGCCAGGTGTTGAGGAAGAATCGGCCGGCCGTCTCGCCGAACCCGTGGTCGGACATCAGGACGACGTTCCAGTCCTCGCCCAGCTCGTCGAGGAACCGGCCCAGCTCGCGGTCGACGGCCCGCCAGAACGACTTCGCGTGCGGCGAATCCCACTCGGTGTGCTGGACGGTGTCCGTGAGGTAGAGGGTCACGTGGAGGAAGTCGGCCTCGGGCGCGAGCCGGAGCGCGGTGTCGAACTTGCCGTGAACGCTCTCGACGGCGCCATCGAGCCCCGACGGGTCCCGGGAGAGGTAGTAGTCGGGTAGGATGGTGTAGCCCGCCGCGTCGAGTTCGTCCTCGAGCCACGCGGGGCGGGTGTAGCCCTCCTGTCGACCCGCGAACGGGCCGCCGACCATCCAGCCGGGGATGTCGCGGGGCGGGGAGGTCGTCGGCATGTTGACGACGGCGCTTCGATAGCCGCTCTCCCCGAGGTAGTCCCATATCTCCCGGTGCGTGAAGGTCTCGTTGGTGACCGTGTTGAACCGGTGGGTCTCGAAGTCGGGCTCGACGAACGTGAACACCCCCAGCCCACCCGGATCCAGCCCGGTCGAGTAGCACTTCCACGCCGGGATGGAGAGCGGAGGGATGCAGCTATCGAGCGTCCCGTGCATCGCCGACGCGAACCGCCCGACGGTCGGCAGGTCGTCGAGCCACGGGTCGAGGAGGTCCCAGGTCGCGCCGTCGAGGCCGACGACGCAGACCTTCATCGGTCGGTCAGACATAGCCCGTCTCCTCCAGACGGTTCCGGGCGATCGCGGAGAGCCGGACGGGGTGTGACGCCGCGTCGGGCCACGGCGGCAGCGCCTCGACCAGCCGCCGCTCCACCGACTCGGGGAGCCACGACGGCTCCTCCTCGGGGAGCCGGAAGGCGACGGTTCGGTCGTCGCCCCTCGAGACGACGAGCTTCCAACCGTCGAGGTAGGCGGCCTTCTTCTCGTGGCCGTAGCGGGCCGCCTCGACGAGCGGGATACGGTCGGCCGGCGGGGCCGACGAGAGGGGCTGCCCGCTCGTCGGGAGCGCGCCCGTGAGGCCGACCGACTCGAGCAGCGTGGGGGTCACGTCGACGCTCGACGCGGGCGCCCGGACCTCGTCGAAGGGCGCGACGTCGAGCCCCTCGACGGCCAGCGGGACCCGGGCGAGCGACTCGTAGGGCGTCCCGCCGTGGTCGACGCCGTAGGCCGGCCGTGAGTCGACGAACCGCTCGGCGTCGAACCCGGTGAACTCCCCGAAGGCCTCGCCGTGGTCGGCGGTGACGACGAGGACGAGGTCGTCGTCCAGGCGGTCGGCGAGCCGGGCGTGGAAGGCCAGCAGGCAGTCGTCGACGTAGGCGAGGGCCGCGTCGTAGAGGCGACGGCGGTGGCGTCGGTAGCGCTCGGCGGCCGGGCCGTCGGCCCCGGGCTCGAGGTAGTCCCAGCGACGGAGGTTCGGGATGGTCAGGTCGACGTCGAAGTCGCGGGCGTAGGCGTCGGGGGGACGGAGGGGCTCGTGGAGGTCGGCCAGGTGCAGGTACGAGAAGGTGGGCCCGTCGGCGGCCGCCGCCGCGAGCCAGTCACCAGCGTCAGCGAGGACCGTGCCGGCGTCGGCGGTGTCGTAGAGGGCGTGGCGCTCGAACCGGCCCGCGAGCGCGAAGAAGGGCATGTGGAAGGCGAACCCGCCGTACGTCTGGTAGCCGGCGCCAGCGAGGACGTCGGGCAGCGTGGCCTCGTCGTCGGGGAGGGCCGGGGGGACCACCAGGTCGGTCGCCCCGCGGTCGGCGGCGTCGGACTGGCGCATCGCCCCGTGTTCGTGGGGGTAGCGGCCGGTCAGCAGGGACGTCACGGCCGGGAAGGTCCAGGGCGCCGCCGTCACGGCCGCGCCGACGTCGCGGTCGGCGAGGAAGGGCGAGACGTCGGGGTCGACGGCGTCCGCGCGGAGGGCGTCGACGACGACGAGGACGAGGTGACGTGGCGCGTCGGCGGCCGTCCACTGGACCGGGTGGGGACGCGCCCGGAAGGTCCGGTCGGCCCGGCGCTCCTGGAGCCGGTTGTAGGGGCCGACCAGCCGGCGCTTCACCCCGACCGGGAGGCGGTCGGTCGTCTCCCGGGCGAGCGCGTCGAGGCCGTCCCAGAGGAGCCGCTCGACGCCGGCCACGGGGGCCCCGTCGCCGGTCATCGCGCCGCCTCCGGGGGGCCGGCCACGCCGTCGCCGAACGTCCGGACGGCGGGCGTGCCACAGCGCGTACAGACGACGGCGCCGTGTCCCTCGAACGGCTCGGCGGCGAGGCGGCCGTCGCAGCCGGGCTCGGGGCACGGCGCCGCGTCGAGGTCCGCGAACAGGTCCGAGGTCGTGCGACGGGCCGACGCCGGGGCGAAGATCTCGACGAGCCGGTCCGCGACGTCGTCGATGGTCCACTCGCGGGCGGCCATGGCGTTGCGCGTCCCGAGGTCGACGAGGCGGTGTGGGTCGGCCCAGAGGTCGCGGAGCACGCCGGCCAGGGCGTCCGGGTCGCCCGGTTCCACGAAGACGGCGGCCCCGCCGGTCTCGACCGTCGAGGTCCGCATCCCGTCGACGTCGAACGCGACGACGGGCCGGCCGTAGGTCTTGGCCAGCTGGTAGACGCCGCTCACGCCCGTGCAGGTCCGGTAGGGCAGCACGAGGAGCGTCGCGGCGGTCCAGAGCTCGTCCAGCTCGTACGCCTCGACGTAACCGGTGAAGTGGACGCCCGGCGTCGTCGAGAAGCGCTTCTCGAGGCGCTCGCGGTAGCCCGGGTAGCCCGGGTGTGAGTCGCCCGCGATCAACACCTCCGCGTCGTCGCCCGCCGACTGGATCCGCCCGACCGCCTCGACGACCGTCTCCACGTCCTTGGCGGGGCTGAGGTGACCGAACACCAGCACCCGCAGGGGTGGCTCGGTCGATGGCGCCGGGGGCTGGTCGGCCGCGAAGGTCCCGTGGGGGACGTGGTGGACCTCCCGGGCCTTGTAGCGCGACTCGATGAGGTCGAGGTAGGTCGACGAGGTGACGGTCGTCGCGTCGCAGCGGAGGAGCACCTGCGTGGCGAACACGGCCCCGAGGGCCTGCACCCAGCCGATGTCCTCCTCGATGACGTCGTCCTCGACGACCTCGAGGAGGTCGTGGAGCGTGGCGACGACCCGGGCCGAGGTGAGCCGGGCGAGGAGCGCCGGGAGCGCCAGGCCGAGGAAGCGATAGCGGTTCTTCGTCCCGAAGTAGGTCATGTGCACGTTGAAGTGGACGACGTCGTAGGACCCGGTGAGCAGCTCCCGGAGCAGGGCGACGGTGCCCGTGAGCGAGTCGCGGGCCCAGAGCCGGCGGACGACGTAGTCGCCGCGGTGCTCGACGCTCGGGGCGTACTCGCTGCGCTGGGCGAGCACCGTGAGCTCGACGTCGTCCCGCGCGCCGAGCGACGTCGCGAGGGCCTCGCCGTACTCGGCGAGGTGGCCCTGGACCGGGGGGTGGGCGGACACCATGGCGACCTTGAGCCGTCCCGTAGCCCGCCCGGCCGCGTCGTGGGCGACGGCCCGGTGGATGCGCCGGAGGGAGGCCAGCATCCGTGGCGCGTCGCGAACGATGCTGACGGAGCTGTCCCCGGGGTCGGTCCAGTCGATGGAGACCTCGCGGAGCTGGAAGCCCGCGTGGTAGAGCCGGGCGACGAGCTCGGTGTCGAACGCGAAGCCACGCTCCTCGAGGTCGTCGGCGACCGCCGCCCACGCCTCGCGCGAGAACGCCTTGACGCCGCACTGGAAGTCGTAGACGGGGACGCCGGTGGCCTGCCGGGCGAGCGCGCCGTACCCGAAGGCGAAGGCCCGGCGGAGGAGCGACTGGCGCGCCCGTCGCTGGCCCGAGTACCCGCGCGAGCCGATGCAGACGTCGGCGTCGCCGCTCGCGACGAGGCCGAAGACGCAGGTCAGCTCCTCGACGGTGATGGCCCCGTCGGCGTCGACGAAGCCGACGACGTCGCCGGCGGCCTCGGCGAGACCCGCGACCAGGGCGCCGCCCTTCCCGCGGCGCTCGGCGCTGGTGGAGACGACGACGCGGGGGTCGTCGGCGAGCCGGTCGATGGCCCGCTGGGTCGTCTCGTCCGGCGCGTCGACGCAGAGGACGACCTCCTCCCAGCCGGTGGCCAGGATGCGCTCGACCAGCCCCGACCAGAGCGGCGGGTACTCCCCGTAGATGGGGAGCACCACGGACCGGCTCGGGGTCGGCTGGACGCCCTCGGCCGGTCGGGCCGAGCCCGTCGGGCGTGCCAGGGCGCTCATCGGCCCACCTCGTACAGCCCGACGGCGAACAGCCCGGCGTTCACCACCAGGATGACCTGCGCCATCGCGACGGGCGACCCGCCCACGGCCCAGAGCAGGCCGATCTCCACCAGCGTCGCGCCGGTGAACGCGTAGACGAACCCGAGCCCGTCACGCGCGAGTTCGAAGTAGAGCACCACGACGGCGAGGACGAAGGCGAGGATGGCGACGCCGTACCACCGCAGCAGCGGCGCGGCGCCGACGTAGGCGGCCCCGAAGAACGCGCGGAGGACCAGCCGGGGGACGAGGAGGTACGTCAACGTGCCGGCCCCGGTCACGACGCCGGCGTAGCACAGGCCGCGGCCGAGCAGCCCCAGCAGCGGGGCGTCGGGCTCGGCGTGGCCGGTCGAGACCTTCGGGAACAGGGCGGCCGTGATGCCGAGCGGCAGGAAGACGAGGATCTTCCCGAGCACAGCGACGGCGGCGTACCAGCCGGCCGCCAGGCCGGCGACGGCGTGCTGGGCGACGATGACGTCGACGGTGCCCGGCACGGTCAGGCAGAAGCCCGCGAGCACCGCGGGCAGCGTGTAGCGGTAGGCCGCGGCGAAGTCGGGGCTGCCGGACTCGTCACCGACCGACGCCCGCGGGAGCCGCCACCGGATGAGGGCCGTCGAACCGACGAGCGCGACGACGGTCCCGACGGCGATGGCACCCAGCGCGCCGGCGAGCCCGTAACCGGCCAGGACGAGCCCGACGCCGGTGGCGAACTTGACCCCGGCGAGGAGGATCTGGGCGCCGCCGAGGGCCCCGAACCACTGGCGGCCCTGAAGCGTCCCCTTGTTCGCCGTGAAGGCGAGGCTGAGGGGGACGATCGCCCCGACGAGCACGACGAGCCACGGGGACGTGACACCCAGGAAGCGTGCCAGGGGCCGGCTCGTCAGGGCGATGGCCCCGAACACGAGCAGACCGCCCGCGACCGCCCGGAGGAAGAACCCACGGTGGTACCCGGCGAGCGACGGGTCGTCAGCGTCGAACTCCGCGACGAATCGCGACGCGCTGAACCTGATGCCGCGGCCGACCACGGCGACCAGATAGAACATCGCGAAGAGGGCGCCGAAGACGCCGAACTGGGCCGGGCCGAGGGCCCGACCCATGAACACCTGGTAGCCGTAGTTGAACCCGCCGCTGACCACCGTGGCCCCGGCCATGAGGCCGCCGTGCTGGAGCAGGTCGTCGGTGGCGATGGCGTTTCGGGTGCGGCTCAGCGGCCGCTGGAGCCAGGCAGCGAGACCGGACCGAGAGTCGAGGGATGGCGAATCAAGCGTCATGAGGGGGCCTCAGGTGAGCCGTCGGCGGGGTCGGCGGTCGGTCATCGGCGGCCGTGCCCCGCCGGCGGCCCGTGACCCCGTTCGGTGGCGCTGGCGGACGGTGCCCCGGTCTCGCGCGTGGCGGTCGGCCCGTGCTGCCAGTCGTGGTTCGGCGTCCCCCCACGGGAGCCGGCGGCCCGTGGCCCATCGTCGGTTGCCGTCGGCGCGTTGCCGTGGCCACCAGCGTGGCCGATCGCGGTTGCGCTGGCGTCGTTCCCCCCAGCGTGGTCGCTCATCGGCGGGAGCTGGCCCGACGGCACGAGCACCGTGAGCTGGAGCGCGCCCGAGGACCAGACCGTCGTCCCATCCGTCGTGGTGGCGCCAGCCCGGATGGCGTAGCGGCCCTGCTTCAGGGCGGTCGAGGAGAAGACCACGTCGAAGGCCGCGGTCGTCCCGCTGCCGTAACCGTACCCGTAGCCATACCCATAGCCGTAGCCGGTCCCCGCGTCGGTCTCTCGGGGGGTGATCTGGAGGTCACGCAGGAGCAGATTCACCCGGATCTGTCCGTTCCCGACGGCCCCGCGAGGCGGGTCAGCAGCCAACACCGTTCCGTCCCGGTCGAAGGTGACCGTCAACGCCCGGTCGCTCCCCGCGGGTCTGATCTCGAGCGCGTAGGTATCGACGGGGGCCGTCCCTGAGCCGTCGGCCCTGACGGCGACGACGAGGTGGACGTCGTCGTGTCGGGTCACCTGGGAGGGTCCGTCGACCGCCGGCTGCAGCGCCGCCGTGGGCTGCGCCGAGACGACCAGGGTCAGGACCAGCCCGAGGGTCACCGCGGCGGTTAGGATGGTCCTACGCGGGACCTCGGACATGGACACCTCTGCTCGCTTTCGGGCTCGTGGTTCGCATCGCGACTTGACACCGGCTGGACAAGGGGTGTAATCCGGTATTAATGTTTCTTCAGGCAGGGTGATAGTTTTATCACGAGAAGTTGCGAATTAAACCCGGGCTTAATGAGTCATTAACGGGTCGCGTGGTCTCCCGGTTCGCCCGGTCCCACCGACGCGAACCACGATTTCATCTCGACTAACCGGCACGATTCGACCGACGTGTCGGCCCAACGAGAACGTTTATTGACAGCCGGCGCTCACCTCCAGTCGGTGTGGCGCGACTTGGCACCACCTCTGCTCGCGTCCACACCGTTCCGTCTCTTCCACGGTGACCTCGCAGCCGCGCTGACCTCGGGTTCAGCGGCCGCGTCGTCCCGAGCCCGACCCGCCTTCGCCTGGTCAGCCACTTGCTCCGGCAGGCCGCTCGAGCTGCGGCGCGGGCGACCGGTTCCGCATTGCTCTAATCCCCCGCGGTCCATGCCCGCGCATGGACCAGCCGGCCGACCTGCCGCTGTCGCACGTCTACCTCGAGCCTCGACAGCCTGGCGATGGCCCCGACCCGGCCGTCGTCGTCCTGCACGGCCGCGGCGCCGACGAGCGTGACCTGCTCCCCATCGCGCGGGCGCTCCCGCCGACGCTGGCGACCGTGAGCCTCCAGGCGCCGGACCCGCTGATGGGCGGCTACACCTGGTACGGTCTGGACCTGTCGGGCGGCGGGCTCCACGAGAGCCAGCCCGAACCCGACGGGTTCCGGCAGAGCCTCGACCGGGCGACGGCGTCCATCGAGGGGGCCGTCGACGGCTACGACCTCGACCCCGACCGGCTCGGCCTCCTGGGGTTCAGCCAGGGGGCCATCATGACGCTATCGATGCTTCTCGAGGCGCCGGAACGATACGCGTGGATCGCCGCCCTCCACGGCTACCTCGCGGCCGTACACACCGACCTCGCCCCCGACGGGCTGGCCGGGAAGCCGGTGTTCGTCGGGGCCGGGACGGTCGACCAGCTCATCCCGGTCGAGCGGGCCGAGGCGGCCGCCTCGCGGCTCCGCGAGCTGGGCTGCGACGTGACGTTCGAGACCTTCCCGGTGGGTCACGGCGTCGCCCAGGGGGAGCTCGACGCGCTGGTGGCGTTCGTCGAGGGGGTCCTCGACTGACCGGGTCGGTCGGGCCGGCGCCGTGGCCCCGACCCGGGCCACCGGCAGCTTGAAAGGTCGGGCCTCCGAACCACCTGGCGATGAGCGTAGAACCCGATGCGGCCGTGGACGAGTCGACGCCGGCCGTCGAGGCCATGGGCCGTGAGCTCGGCGAGGCCATCGCCGACCTCCCCGTGTACGAGGCGTTCGAGGCGGCCCGGCAGGCCGTCCAGGCCGACGACGAGGCCCAGGAGCGCATCCGCGAGTTCGAGCAGGTCCGCCAGGAGTTCCTGCTGGCCCGACAGACCGGCCAGGCCGACGAGGCCGCGCTGCAGACCGTCAAGGAGGCTCAGGCGTCCCTCAACGCGCTGCCGGTGATGGCGGCCTTCCTGGAGGCGCAGGAGGACCTCGTCGAGCGGCTCCAGGCGGTCAACGAGGCCATCTCGGCCCCGCTCGTCGTCGACTTCGGCGGCGAGGCCGGCGGCTGCTGCCACGACTGAACGGCCAGACTCGATCTTTCACTGACCGCGCGGCCGAGGCTCGCCCAGCGGAACGCTTAGCCCGATGGCGACCGCATCCGCCGACCATGCAGCTCCACTCCGACTGGGGCGACTGGCTCCCCCGGGCGGTCGCGGCGGCCGAGCCCGAGGGCGTCGCCCTCTGGTACCTCGGCTGCAACGGCTTCGTCGTCAAGGCGAGCGACGGGACCACCCTGTTCATCGACCCGTACCTCGGGACCGGCGACCCGCCACGGACCATCCGGATGGTCCCGGTCCCGTTCGACCCCCGGGACGTCGTCGAGGCCGACGCCGTCCTCGCGACGCACGAGCACACGGACCACGTCCACGGCCCGTCGCAGGCGCCCATCGTCGCCGACACGGCCGCGAGCTTCTACGGCCCGGACGCCAGCATCGCCGTAACGACCGAGGAGGGCTGGGCCGAGCAGTGGGCCATCGACGCCGACCGGTTCGTCACGGTGGCCGAGGGCGAGTCGTTCGACGTCGGGGCGTTCACGGTGCACGTCGAGCCGGCGTTCGACCCGGACGCCGTCCACCCGGTCAGCTACGTCCTCGAGCACGAGGCGGGGACGGTCCTGCACGCCGGCGACTCGAAGCCGGACGCGTCGCTCGAGGCCGTCGGCGAGCGCCACGACGTGGACCTCGGCATCGTCGCCTTCGGCTCGACCGGGATGATACCGGACAAGGAGACCGGCGAGCCGAAGGTCACGACGTGGTACGCCGACGAGGCCGAGGCCATCGAGCTCGCTAATCAGCTCCAGCTCGACCGACTGCTGCCGAGCCACTGGGACATGTGGAAGGGCCTGACGGCCGAGCCGACGGCGCTCTTTTCCCACGCGCGCCGCCGCGACTACCCCCGCCGGCTGGAGATCGTCGAGATCGGGGACCGGGTGGACCTGTAGGGGTGCCGTGAGGGCGTCGAAGGCCGCCGAAGGGCCCCGTGGGGGCGTCGGGCGGGCCCGGTCAAGCGTCCAGCGTCGCCGCGAAGGCGGCCGGCAGCCGGGCGTAGACCTCGGCGTTCGCCCGGAGGAGGTCGACGGTGGTGTACTCGTCGTCGGCGTGGGCCGTGTCGGTGCCGAGCGCGAACTCGACGGTCGGCACGCCGGCGTTCCGGAGGGCTTTGGCGTCGCCCCCGCCCGTCGCGCTCCGCCGGTGGACCTCGCCGTCGACGACCCGTCGGGCCGCCGCGACGACCGCCTGCACGACCGGCTCGTCGGGCGCGAGGTAGGTGCCGATGCTCCAGCTGACCTCGGCCACGGTGACGCCATCGCAGCCGGCGGCACAGGCGCGGATGTCGTCGATGAGGTCGGGGGTGTAGACCCCCGGCGCGAGCCGGACGTCGAGCCGAGCCCGGGCGCGCTCCGGGACGACGTTGACCGCCGAGCCGCCCTCGATGGTTCCCAGGTTGATCGAGGGGTGGGTGAACAGGTCGCGAGCCGTCGACTCACCCATCGTGGGCGCGTAGTAGCCCACTGACTCCTCGACGATGGCGTCGACCGGCGGGTCGAGCTCCAGCGTCCTCCCGCCGAACTCCTCGCGGAGCGTCTGGACCCCGGCGTAGAGCCGGTCGATGGCGTTATCGCCGAGGACGGGCCGGGAGCCGTGAGCGCTCGTGCCGGTCGCCTCGAGGGTCAGCCAGATGGCCCCGCGGTCGGCCACCGTGACCGAGGGACGTTCGGGTCCGCCGGTCGCCTCGCCGACGACGCACGCGTCGAGGTCGAGCCCGGCCTCGAGCAGCGACGGGAGCCCGGCGTCCCCGCCGACCTCCTCGTCGGCCACGAAGGCGAACCGCACGGAGACCGGTGGCGTCGTGCCGGTCTCGACGAAGGCCCGGGCCGTCGCCAGCATGGACGCGACGGCCCCCTTCATGTCGGTCGCCCCCCGGCCGTAGACGATGTCGCCGTCGCGCTCCCCCAGTGGGTCGTGACGCCACCGTGGCGGGTCGAACGGGACGGTGTCGAGGTGGCCGGCGAAGCCGAGGGTCGTCTCGGTGTCGCCGGGGAGCGTGGCCACCAGGTTCGGCTTGGCCGGATCGGCCACGACCCGCTCGGTCTCGAGGCCCAGCGGTTCGAGGATCGACTCGACGACGTCGACGGCCATCCCGGTGCGGCCGGGTGGGTTCTGCGTGTCGACGGCCAGCAGCGCGAGGGCGTCGTCGACGAGCGAGTCGAGGTGGTTGGCGACGTGGTCGGCGGGCCGACGTGATTCCACGGGGGCAGTCTCCTCCTTCGATTCGTCCGGCCGGGAGAAAAGGGTTAGTCCCATGGGGGCACGTGGGTGGCGCCCCCGTGGAGTTGGTGGGGGGGGGGGGGTGGCCCGGGGGCGAAGGCGGGGCCACAGCAGGAGGGGCCGGACCC
>Ga0102944_1001878_pt1 | contig 13102 bp, 14 predicted proteins | sample SalPonD_shore_MG_FD_78172 | JGI IMG/M metagenome (GOLD analysis project Ga0102944, IMG submission 78172) | Salt pond soil microbial communities from South San Francisco under conditions of wetland restoration - Salt Pond MetaG... | ecosystem: Environmental > Aquatic > Marine > Intertidal zone >...
ACGGGGCGTTATTCACAGCGTCTCGGAAGGCCGTGGCCGCCACGTCATCGCCGTTGCGCACTCGACCGTACAGGCCGGCCACGTCGTTGACGCTGCCGGCTGTGGGGCCCATCAGCGTGGACACAAAGCCGCCGCCGTAGCGATTCTCGACCTCACCGAACAGGAAGTCACCGTAGATGCCAAGCCCGCCGCCCTGCACCATGGGGGCCATCCACGTCTTCGCGTCGTTCGGATCCCGCGGTGTGCGCCCTTTGGCCAGGTCCTTGGCCGTCATCGCGCCATAGCCGAATATCGTGTTCCACACCATGAGCTGCGCGAAGCCCGTCATCTCGCCGCTGCCGTTGCGCAGGGCCCTGCCGAGCGTGTCGCTGAAGCTGGCGTCCACCACGTCGCTGCGCCCGTGTAGCTCGCGGGCCAGCACCCGTTGCAAGACGGTGGCGGTGACGGACTTGAACAGCATCACGTGGCGCAGGAACTTGCCGTCCACGGTGCCGGGCCGCTTACCCTGGAGCAGCGTTGGACGTGCTATTACTGGCGCGATCAGTACGGAAGGGATCACTCTGAGTACAACCAGGGAATGATGACAACCGCCCGTGCCCGGTTGCGGTCGGCTCAGTGAATACCGGCTCCTCGCCGCGTAGCCTTGGTCTAGCCGTCGGTGAATTCCGCTCGGATTGTTGCCATCGGCAGGAATAGCCGCTTTGACGGCGTAGCGGGGATGAAACCAAACGCCTCATAGAAAGCAGTTGCGCGGTCGTTGAGCGCGTCCACGACGACGAAGGCAATTCCCGCTTCCTGCGAGGCCCGGTAGGCGGCATGAAGGGCCTGAGCCAGCAGGCGGCCCCCGACACCGTGACCCTGGTACCGATGATCCACCGCTAGCCGGCCGATAAGCATGGCGGGTATCGGGCGTTCATGGGGAAGGGAACCGGACAGGTCCGACGGTATGGTGCCCACACCGATGCCGAGCATGGACGCGGTGTAGTAACCGGCGATCCGGAGCTCGTCGGTATTCATCGCAACGGTCGTGACCGCGAGGTCTCGACGGCTGTCCTGGCCAGCCTGTCGCTGCAGGTAGGTGTTCAGAGTAGATTCGCCGCAGTCAAAATCCTTACGGGCGGCCTTGTGTTTCTTCGATAGGGTTTCAAATTCGAGGCGGTCAGCAACGGTGGGGCCTGACGGCATCAGGCCCCCTGGTTCTTGCGGTAATCAGAAATCGCCTTCTTGAGTCGCCGGTTGGCGGCTGGTGGGTTGCGAAGCGCGTCGAAGAGGCTATCGCGCTCCGCCTCGCTCGGCGTCCAGACAGCGTGCTGCTGGACGACCTCCTCCGCGCGGCGCTGGATCTCATGACGCACGAAGTCGGTGGCGGACCGACCTTCATATGCTGCCGCCTGTTCGACCAGGTGTTTAAGGTCCGTCGTCAAACGCAGTTCCATGCGCTCTCCATACTTCGCCCTACCGGAACCCGCTGGCCGTCTGTCGTCGTTCCCGTTCGTTGTCTTCTCTGCGACGCTCATTGTCTGTACCCGCGCATACATTGGGTGATCGCGATAGGTCGGACGTACGCCGACCCACAGCAACTATTGTACGTACACTGTACGGACAATACCACTCAGGTGCGGTTGGGGCGCGACGACCGCCGGTCAAAAACCAGTGAGCCTACGCGACCCTCGCCGTAGACACGGTGCCAACGAAGCGTCGACGCTTTTGTGGCTCAGAGCGGGACTTTGTGGTGGTGCAGACAGAGAACTAACGCGCTGTTTTGTGGGCTATATGTTCTTCTGTGGTGCCTTGGAAGGGATTTTTATTCCCCTGGTCGCTGGTTCGAATGCAGCACCGCCCACCAATTGCCCGGATCGAAGATGGGAAAGCCCGCTTCGAGCAGGCATTGTCGCGCCTCTCCGGACCGGAGTTAGCGGTCCGCCAGCACCGAACGAATCAGGCGCAACAGCTCCCGGCCCCCATTGCCGCCCGAGTCCCGCCGGGTCTTGCGCACCAGCCGCCGCAGCGCCTGAACGTCGGCATGCGGCTGAGCGTCGATGAATGCGGTGACGGCGGAATCTCCCTGTTCGAGGAGCTGCGTCCGCCACTGTTCCGCCGCCTTCTGCACACGGCGCGCGGCGGGGCTGTCCGGCTCGTGACGGTCCAGGGCCTCGCGGATTGCAGTGACGTCTTCCTCGCCCATCAGGCGGCCTATGCGGCGCAGCTGGCGCTGCCGGGCACCGCGGGCCGTGAGGCGTCGTGCCTCCACCACGGCGTCCCGCAGGCGCGGGGTGATCTCGAGACCGTCCAGCGCTTCCGGCGTGAGCCAAACCAGTCGCTCACCGAGCCTCTGCAGGGCCTCGGCCTCGCGCTTGCGCTGAGTCCTGCTGGGGGCGGGCGCCTGCGAAGCCAACTCGGGACCGTCTTCGATCATCGACACTCTCGCTGTGGACGCCTAGGGAAGCGCTGAACAATTCCTCGCTGCCGCGTTAGTACCGTAGAGGCGGCAGTGCAAGGCGCGAGGCGCAGCGCCGTATCAGGGTATACGGTCAAGCCGAGCAACGCAGCAATGGCGCCTCTACGGTGCTAACCGCTTGCGGCGCGGTCGATTTTGGCCCCTGGCTGTGTTGCGGCGCCGGCCCTGTAGCTACGGCTACAGGACCGCCACCGCGCCTTGCCAGATGACCAAAATCGAGTCGCGCGCGGCAGCGACGAATTATTCAGCGCTTCCCTAGGAGCCTGCGCTGTAACCGGTCAGCGGTGGAGCTGGCTCAGGCGAACCCAGCCACTGTCACCGCGTGGCGTATGGATATGGACCCATTTGCCCTGCCTCTCGCCGACCGATACGTGGCGGCCGGGCGTGAGCCGACGAACGGCATCGTAGCCCGGCCCTGGCCCCGTCCGCAGAAAGGGACTGGCGCCGGAGACCACGTAGGACGGTCCGGCATGGGCGCAAAAGCCAAAGAAGGTCATGGCCAAAGCCAAGGCGGGCGCAGTACATCTCATCAATCACGACTCCCTGTGACGGTGCGAGGCGATATCCATTTCGCTCACCAAGCATAAAGGCTGCGCGCCGGAACGCAAACCGTTGCACCCCGCGCGTCGCCGCAGTAGTTGGTTCGGGTCAACCCTGGCCGGCGTCGCGACCTCGCCCGCGCACGAGCGCCCAGGCCAGCACTGCGGCGCCGCACACCTTGAGCAGATCTCCCAGCAGGAACGGCATCAGGCCGGCGTGGAGGGCCTGCGCGACGTCCCCGAGGTAGACCGCCAGCCAGGAGACGCCCGCGGCGAATATCAGGGCGTCGGCCAGCAGCGCCGACGCAAAGGCGCCGGCGAGGGTTCGCGTCCAGCCGTTCCTCGCAAGAGTGCCGGCAATCGCCGCGGCGGGCACGAACCCCACCAGATAGCCGGCGGTCGGGCCGGCAAAGTACGCGAGGCCACCGCCGTTGGCGAATACCGGCAGGCCGAACGCCCCTTCCAGCAGATAGGCGGCCACCGTGGCCGCACCGAGGCCGGGACCGTACACCATACCCAGCACCAGCACCACGAACGTCTGCATATTGAGTGGCACGGGCCAGAATGGAATAGGCGGCACATGGGCCGAAACCGCTAACAAGAGGGAACCCGTCAGCACGCAGAGCGCACCTCTCAGGACGGCGTCACCGCCCTTGCGCACCGGCCACGCGCGGTCGAGGAATACGCTTGAACCAGACATATGACCGTCCTCCGGGAACTTGCTTTGAGGGGAAGTTATCATGTTATCCAGGGCTGGTGGCCCGGTTGCTAGCGCGTTTCGCCGTCTGAAGGCCGCGGCATCGTGACCTTGTGCGCGACACGGAGACCGCCCGGCCTGTTATATTGCCGTGAAATGTGATTTGTAGCACGTTTATGATCCCATAACCCCAAGGTCCAGTGGACGCGGGCGCGCGGAGACACGATCATCGGTTCGGGGCCAGACTGGACAGAGGAGCCGTAACCCGTGCATGCCAAGCCCAGGCCGTCACGCGCGTTGCGCCATGCTGTCATCGTAGCCCTGCTGTACGCACTCCTCTCCCTCGCCTGGATAATCCTCTCCGACGACCTCGCCTCCGTGATGGCCGCGGACAAGCAGGCCATGACCCTCATCTCCAGTATCAAGGGCGTGGCCTTCGTCCTGGCCATGGCGTTGCTGGTGGGACTGCTTATCTATCGCACCGAATCGCGCCGCTACGCCCTGGAAGACGCCCTGAACGGCCTGCGCCGCGACCATGTCACCGGTATGCCGAACCGCATGCACCTCGAGGCAGTGCTCGACGAACACGCAGCCACCGGGCGCGAGCGGCTCGAACCTTTCGGGGTCATCCTCGTAGACCTGATAAACCTGGAGCGAATCAACATCTCGCTGGGCCGCTCCGGGGGGGATGCGGTCCTGCGCGAGGCCGCACGACGCCTCCGCGAGGCGCTACGCACCGAGGACTTCGTGGCCCGGCTGGAGAGCGACAAGTTCGTCGTGGTGCTAAGCCCGCCCACCGACGAGTCGGCTACACAGGGGGCAGCGCACCGGATCATCGCCGCCTTCGAGCGGCCGTTCGATATCGACGGCATCCCGCTCAAGATCGACCTCTACGTGGGGATCAGCCTTGCGCCGGAGGACGGACACCGCCCCCAGGCATTGCTGGACGCCGCCGGCCGCGCAGTGCGCCACGCCCGCGCCCGCTCGCGCAAGAACACGCTGACGCTGCACCATGAAGCGGACGTAGCAAGCTCCACACTCGAGCTCGAGGGCGAGCTTCGGGTGGCACTGGCCAGCGACCGGCTGGAACCCTTCTTTCAGCCGCTGGTGGCACTGCCCGGCGGCGAGGTGGTCGGCGCCGAGGCGCTGGCGCGCTGGCGACGTGCCGACGACCGCTTCATCCCGCCGGGAGAGTTCATTCCCGTCGCGGAGAGCGCCGGCCTGATCGGCGAGATAACCGAGCGAATGCTGGAGCGGGTGATGATCACCGGCATGCAGTGGCAGCGCCAGGGTGCCTATCCGATCCGCCTCTCGGTCAACCTCTCGGGCTTCGACCTGGACGGCGACCGTATCGTGCACATCGTCTCGGGCCTCGTGGATCGAACCGGCTTCCCGGCGAAGCAGCTCGTACTGGAGCTGACCGAGTCACGCTTCATGGAGAATCCCGAATCCGCGATCGCCATACTCAAGCGCCTGCGCGCGCTCGGGCTACGCATCGCAATCGACGATTTCGGCACTGGCTACTCGTCGCTGAGCTATCTGACCCGCTTCCCGGTGGACACGATCAAGATAGACCGCGCGTTCGTCCACAAGGCCGACACCATGCCGGAAAAGCGGGCCGTCCTGCAGGCGATCTGCGGCATCGCGCGCGCTCTTGGCCTGGAGACCGTCGCCGAGGGCGTGGAAACGAGGGGAGAAGCGCGGCTGGTCCAGGAGATGGGCTGTCACAGGATGCAGGGGTATCTGGCCTCTCCGCCCGTGTCCGCGGATGACTTCTCGCGGGCCTTCCTCGGCCGCGACACGCCGGTGAAGCTACCGAATCCCGGCGCGAGAGAGAGCATCCAATCCTGACGACGCGGCCGCCTGATCGCTTGCCGGCCCTCAATGACTGCCGGAGAGGTTCAGGCCGACCACGCCCAACACGACCAGCGCAAGGCTCACCCCGCGCAGCCAGTCCATCGATTCGCCGAAATACGCCACGCCGATGAGGGCGATCAGTGCGGTGCCGAGGCCGGCCCAGACGGCATAGGCGACACTGACGTCCATGCTCTTCAGGACATAGATCAGCGCGACGAAGGCGAGCCCGTAGCAGACGAATATCGCCACGCTCGGGAGTAGCCGGGAGAAACCCTCGGACAGCTTCATGGAAGTGGTGCCCGCCACCTCGAGAACGATGGCCGCCATCAGCACGATCCAGTTCAACACGCTCGCTCCTCTGGTGACACGGATGGGGGTCGCCGCGTCACGACGACGGCCCGGCGACACGCCGCGCCGGCAGCGGGCGCAAGTCACGGGCGAGTCGGCATTCGGTCCACGGGATGGCAGAATCCCTGCTCATGACCCTGCGTGCGCGGATAATCCTCGTCGCCTTCCTTACCGTCGGCGTTGTGCTCGGCAACCGGCTCTTCTCCCGTCAACAGACACCCGAGGAGCACGGTCTGGCGATCTGGCGCGGCATGGATCAGGCCATCCTCGTGGTCGACAACGGGCACGGGAAGACACGGCGGCTCGAGGTGCGCGTGGCCGACGACTCCGCTGAGCGTGGACAGGGCATGCAGTACCTGCCGGCCGACACCATCCGCGCCAACCCCATCTGGTTCGTCTTTCCCGACGAGCGGACGGCGGGCTGGCACATGAGCAACGTCTCCCTGGCGCTCGACATTGCATTCGTCGGCGCCGGGGGACGCGTCATTGCGGTGCAGCGCATGGAGCCCGGCCACGGCGGCTACGGCATCGACCGGCCAATCCGCTACGCGCTCGAGGTCGCGGCCGGCCGGGCGGACGACCTGCACATACATCCCGGCACCCGGCTGCGCCTTGCCGGGGACTGACCGGGCCGGCCCGGCGCAGGGGCGCGATCAGCCCTCGCTGCTGTCCGTCTTCGCGGTGCGACGCACGCGGATGTGGAGATCCTTCAGCGCCGCCTCGTCCACTTCCGCCGGCGCTTCGGTCAGCAGGCAGCTGCCGGTCTGCGTCTTCGGGAACGCCATCACGTCCCGGATGGACTGGGCGCCGGTCATCAGCATCACCAACCGGTCGAGACCGAACGCCAGCCCGCCGTGGGGCGGCGCGCCGTAATCCAGCGCATCCAGCAGAAACCCGAACTTGGCGCGGGCCTCGTCCTCGCCGATACCCAGCAGCTCGAACACCGCCTGCTGCATCTCCGGACGGTGGATACGGATGGACCCGCCGCCGAGCTCGGTGCCGTTGAGGACCATGTCGTAGGCACGCGAGAGAAGCTGCTCGGGATCCCCGGCATTCAGTGCCTCGATGGAATCCACACTGGGCGCGGTGAACGGATGGTGCAGGGCATAGAGGCGCCTGTCCTGCTCGTCGTACTCGAACATGGGGAAGTCGACGACCCACAGCGGGCGCCAGCCTTCCTCCACGAGCCCCATATCGTGCCCGATGCGAACGCGCAGTGCGGCCAGCGACTCGTTGACGATCTTCGCCCGGTCGGCGCCGAAGAACACGATGTCCCCCGCCTCGGCACCCGTGCGCTCGAGGATGCCGTCGACCGTCTCGTCCGGCAGGAACTTGAGAATCGGGGACTGCAGCCCGTCCCGGCCCTTCGCCGGATCGTTTACCTTGAAGTAGGCGAGGCCCTTGGCCCCGTAGCGCCCGACGAAGCTCGTGTAGTCGTCGATCGTCTTGCGCGAGAGCTCGCCGCCACCCGGCACGCGCAATGCCGCCACGCGCCCCCTGGGATCCGCCGCCGGTCCGGCGAAGACCTTGAATTCGACGCCGGTCATGAGATCGCCGACGGTGACCAGCTCGAGCGGGATTCGCAGGTCCGGCCGGTCGATACCGAAACGCTCGACGGCCTCGGCGTAGGTCATGCGCGGGAACGGATCGGGCAGCTCGATGCCCTTCACCTCGCGGAAGAGCCGCCGGATCATCTCCTCCATCAGCCCCATGATGCCCTCCTCGTCCATGAAGGAGGTCTCCACGTCGAGCTGGGTGAACTCGGGCTGGCGATCGGCGCGCAGGTCCTCGTCCCGGAAGCAGCGCACGATCTGGTAATAGCGGTCCATGCCGGACATCATCAGCAGCTGTTTGAACAGCTGCGGCGACTGGGGGAGCGCGTAAAACGTCCCCGGATGCAGGCGGCTCGGCACCAGGAAGTCGCGCGCCCCTTCCGGCGTGGCGCGGGTGAGCATGGGCGTCTCGATATCGAGAAACCCGTGCTCGTCGAGGTACCGGCGCAGGGCACCGGTGACCCGCGCCCGGGTGCGAAGGCGGTCCTGCATCTCGGCGCGGCGCAGATCGATGTAGCGGTAGCGCAGCCGCACGTCCTCACCCACGTCCTCCTCGGTGAGCTGGAACGGAGGTGTCCTGGCGCGGTTGAGGATCTCGATCTCCTGCCCCAGCACCTCGACCATGCCCGTGGTCAGGTTCGGGTTCTCGGTTCCCTCGGGGCGCCGCCGGACGCGGCCGCGCACGCGCACGACGTACTCGTTGCGCACACTGTCCGCCGTAGCGAAGGCGGCTTCGGTATCCGGGTCGAAGACCACCTGGAGCAGACCCTCGCGATCGCGAAGATCCAGGAAGATCACGCCACCGTGATCGCGACGCCGGTGAACCCAGCCGCAAATCTCGACCTCACCGTCCAGGTGGGACTCGGTAACCTCGCCGCAGTAATGAGTGCGCATGGAACACCAACCGCCGTATCGCTAAGCTAAATGCAGGAATTCCCGGAAGATCGGGCCAGAAATCAGGCCGGCAATGGTAAGGGAGGCGCCGGGGGCGCGCAAGCGCGCCCCCGGCCGCTGGGAACAGGTGCTGGGAGGCGCGGCGGTCATCGCCGCGTCGTGGCGAATCAGGCCGTATCCTTGCCGCCGCCGCCCGATGCGGTCTTGGCGGTGCCCGACTCCTTGGATTTGGAGCCCTCGCCGGATTTCGCCCCGTCCGGGGATTTGCCGCCCTCGGAACCGCCGCCACTGCCGTCGGAGGCGATATTCCGCTTGTTCCTGGACTTGAAATCCGTCTCGTACCAGCCTCCGCCCTTCAGGCGGAAGGCGGCCGCGGAGACCCGCTTGCGAAGCTGCGGGCGACCGCACTGCGGGCACTCGGTCAACGGCGCGTCGCTAATGGCCTGTAGCGCCTCGAGCTCGTGGCCGCAGCCGTCGCAGATATATTCGTAGATCGGCATCCTCGATACACCTCCATGAATCATGACGCCCCGGCGAGGAATCATTCGGCATTTTCTCAAGATGGGGTATCCGATGGCGGATACCATGCTGTATGCGCAATATTACCGCAGTCGCAGGAAATGTCGTGCGATGGATCTCACCCCGCGATCCGCGGCCGCGCCGCCGACCGAAGTCCGGCAGCAAGCGCGTAGAATCCGGACGGTAGACCATCCACCGGGGAGCCCATTCGGCTTCCCCAGCATCCGGAGACGCCGTGTTCCCGATTCAGATCCTCGTCGCCGTATTCCTGTTCATGATGCTGTTCGCGATGATCCAGGTCGGCGCCCTGACCATCGCGTTCGACAAACTCGGGCTGTCGTCCGGGTCGGCGATGCTGCTCCTGTTCGCCTCGCTGATCGGCAGCGGCATTAACCTGCCGCTGTTCCAGCTCGACGCCGAGGCACCGCCGGACCCCCGCTGGCGGCAGATGCGCCGCTGGGTCAATCCACTATTCAATCTGCGCGAAGACAAGGTCGTGGTGGCGATCAACGTCGGCGGCGGCCTGATACCCGTCGCCTTCTCCGCCTATCTGCTGCACAACCATCCGCTGCCGCCGCTGGTGGTCGCCGTCGCGATCGCGGCTCAGGCCGCGGTCTGCTATTCGGCCAGCCGTCCGATACCGGGGCTCGGCATCGGCATGCCGCTGTTCCTGGCACCGATCACGGCGGCCCTCATCGCCATCGTTCTGCTACCGTCCCAGAGTGCGCCGCTCGCCTATATATGCGGCACGCTCGGGGTACTGCTCGGCGCGGATCTGCTGCGCATTCGGGACGTGACCCGGCTCGGCTCACCCATCGCGTCCATCGGCGGCGCCGGCACCTTCGACGGCGTGTTCATCACGGGCATCGTGGCCGTGCTGCTCGCCTGACCGGCAACCGTCGCGACCACGCGCACAACGCCGACGGAAGCCGCATCGACACGAACGGTGACATCTGTCAGCGGGCGCTGGCGAGAGCCGGGCCGGGTCCGTAGCGTCCTTTGACGGCACGCCGTATTGCCGCGACCCTTGGTCCACCGACATGCGCGGAGCGGGGATGACCGACCAGCGAGCGACTGCACGAACGATACTGATAACCGGATGCTCCTCCGGCATCGGCAAATACTGCGCTCTGGCGCTGCGCGACCGCCGCTGGCGCGTGTTCGCCACGGCCCGCCGCGAAGAAGACGTCCGCCATCTGCAGGACGACGGGCTGGAAGCCCTCCGCCTCGACGTCACCGAACCCGATAGCATCCGTATCGCTGTCGCGGAGGTGCTGACGCGCACCCAGGGCCGCCTCGATGCCCTGTTCAACAACGCGGGGTACGGCCAGCCGGGAGCCCTCGAAGACCTGCCCAGCGAAGCCCTGCGCGCTCAGCTCGAGACCAACGTCGTCGGCACGCACGCCGTGACCCGGGCCGTGCTCCCCACGATGCGCTCCCAGGGCCATGGCCGCATCGTGGTTCACAGCTCGGTGCTCGGGTTCATCACGCTGCCCTACCGGGGCGCCTACAATGCCAGCAAGTTTGCGCTCGAGGGCATGGCGGACACCCTGCGTCAGGAACTTCTCGACTCGGGCATCGAGGTCTCCCTGATACAGACGGGGCCGGTACGCAGCCGCTTTCGGGAGAACGCCGAGGCCATGTTCCACCGTTGGATCGACGTCGATGCGAGTCCGCATCGCCAGACGTACCGCGCCGTGGAGAGGCGCCTGGCGGGCGCCGGTGACACGCCGCTGACGCTAGGCCCGGAGGCGGTACTGGCAAAGCTCGTTCACGCAATCGAGGCGCGGAGCCCCAAGGCGCGCTACCACGTCACGCTGCCGAGCCACCTGTTCAAGGCCCTGAAGCGAATGCTCCCCACCCGCGCGCTGGACCGGATACTGCTGGGCGCCACCGCCAGCGAACGGCGTCCCTGATGGGTCGGGAGGGATAATCCAGAACCGGCTCCTCGCCGCAAGAAACGGGTGGCGCCGCGGACGGACCGGCTTAGGCTTGTGTCATGAACACCGACAGATTCACCGCCCGTGACCGGGCGGCAGCCTTGAGCGATGGCGAATTCGCCTATGTCATCCGGGCGCTCACCTACCTCGAGCGTCACTGGCGCGATCAGCCGGGGCTCGACGAGGTCGCGGCGGCGAGCGGTCTGAGCCCGTATCACTTCCAGCGGGTGTTCAAGCACTGGGCGGGCATCTCGCCCAAGCGCTTTCTGCAGTTCCTGACCCTCGAGTATGCCAAGGCGCGCCTGCGCGACGCGCGCTCGGTGCTGGACACCGCACTCGACGCCGGCCTGTCCGGACCGTCCCGGCTGCACGACCTGTTCGTGGCGGCCGAGGCCGTCACCCCGGGCGCATACCGTCGCGGTGGCGCCGGGGTCCTGATCCGTTGCGGCGTTCACGACAGCCCTTTCGGCCCCGTTCTCATCGCCCGAACCGACCAGGGGATCTGCGGCCTGCATTTCGCCGACGACGAGACGGCCGCCTGCGCGATGCTGCGCGGCGACTTCCCCGCGGCCGAGATCGAACGCGACGAGTCCGCGACCGCGGACGTCGCAGCCTGTCTGGGGCGTCCGGGCTTCGACGGGCAAGCGCTGCCGCTCGCGCCCCGCGGCACCAATTTCGAGCTCAAGGTGTGGTCAGCGTTGCTGCAGCTGCCGCTGGGCGCCCTGGCGAGCTATGGCGACATCGCGAAGTTCATCGGCGCTCCCCGGGCAAGCCGTGCGGTGGGTCGCGCCGTCGGCGCCAACCCCATCTCGCTGCTCATCCCCTGCCATCGGGTGATTCAGGCCAGCGGGTCCCTGGGCAACTACGGCGGCGGGCCGCTCAGAAAGCGCGCCATCGTCGCGTGGGAAGCCGCCCAGCTCCTCCGCGAGACGGGCAACGAGGACGTCGGGCAGACGGCCGCGGCAGGATCGCGGGACGGCGTCAGACGTTGAAGCGGAAGTGGCAGATATCGCCTTCCCGCATGATGTACTCCTTGCCCTCGAGACGAAGCTTGCCCGCCTCCTTGGCGCCCTGCTCGCCGTTACAGGCGATGAAATCGTCGTAGGCGGCCACCTCGGCGCGGATGAAGCCGCGCTCGAAGTCGGTGTGGATGCGGCCGGCGGCCTGCGGCGCGGTGGCACCCCGTGTCACCGTCCAGGCGCGAACCTCCTTGGGCCCCGCGGTGAAGAAGGTCTGCAGCCCGAGCAGCTCGTAGCCAGTGCGGATGACACGGTCCAGACCCGGCTCGTCCAGACCGTACTCCGCCAGAAACGCGGCCTTGTCCTCATCGTCGAGCAGAGACAGCTCCGCCTCGATCGCCGCGCAGACCGCCACCACCAGCGCGCCCTCGCCATCGGCAAGGCGCTGCACGGCGTCCAGATGCGCGTTGTCCTCGAAGCCGCCTTCGTTGACGTTGGCGACGTACATGACCGGCTTGGCGGTCAGCAGGTGGAGCTCCTGCAGCAGGGGAGCGGCCTCCTCACCGAGACTCTGGGCCCGGATCGGCACGCCCTCGTTCAGCGCCTCGTGCATGCGGCGCAGGAGCTCCCGGTAGGCGATGGCCTGCTTGTCGTTGGACTTGGCCTTGCGCTCGTAGCGCTGGAAGGCGCGGTCCACCGTCTCGAGGTCCGCGAGCACCAGCTCGGTATTTATCGTCTCGATATCGGAGACCGGGTCGACCCGGCCCTCGACGTGGTGGACGTCGTCGCTGTCGAAGCAGCGCACGACATGGGCGATGGCGTCGGTCTCGCGGATATTCGCCAGGAACTGGTTGCCGAGTCCCTCACCCTTGGAGGCCCCGGCCACCAGCCCGGCGATATCGACGAATTCCATCGTGGTCGGCACCACCTTTTCCGGCTTGACGATGTCCGCGATGCGTTGCAGACGAGGGTCCGGGACGGGCACGATGCCGACGTTCGGATCGATCGTGCAGAAGGGGTAGTTCTCGGCGGGAATCTCGTTTCGGGTCAGCGCATTGAACAGGGTGGACTTGCCGACGTTGGGCAGACCGACGATGCCGCACTTGAATCCCATGGCGCGTGGAAACCTCGATTGACGTCCAGCCGCGGATGGATGCGGCCGGCTGTGTGTGGGTGATACCGATGGGCCGCCGTCAGGTACTGTCCGTATGCAATCGCTGGAACGCCCGGTCCCACTCGCCCTCGGCGAGCCAGGGCAGCACGCCGCAGGCGCGCTCGATGCTGTCGTCGATGGCGCCCTGCTCCTCGCGCCCGCTGTTGGAGAGCACGTAGGCGATC
>Ga0102944_1001879_pt1 | contig 13101 bp, 14 predicted proteins | sample SalPonD_shore_MG_FD_78172 | JGI IMG/M metagenome (GOLD analysis project Ga0102944, IMG submission 78172) | Salt pond soil microbial communities from South San Francisco under conditions of wetland restoration - Salt Pond MetaG... | ecosystem: Environmental > Aquatic > Marine > Intertidal zone >...
ATCCGCAAGCTTCTCGGTGAAGGTGATATTGTCGAGGAGTATCACGCCCCGAAATATATCCTTCAACTGTCGCAATCTGGCCAAGGTACTTTTGATGCAGTCCTCGCAGCATTAAGCTCCCATCCTGATTTTACTCGAATAACCAATATCTATGATTTCTCACGTCGTGTGGCTAAATTCTGAGTTAGACGATGATTTGATCATAATTCTCATTTACTTTATACAGTAGCCTATCAACCATTTGTGTGATCTTCTGACGAGGTTTAGCCGCTTCTAATACCCACTGGTCGTTAATTTTGCTGAAATCATTTTTTGCGGTATATACTTGTGGCATAATTGCAGTGGCATTGAAATCATATAGCATAATGGAGATCAGATCATTACTCGCCATATATCCATTTCTTCCTCCTGCATTGACCACCATACCAAAATATTTGTCTATGGTATTCTTGCCAAAAATGTCAATAAAATTCTTGAAGACACCTGAATAGGTATAGACGTAATTGGGATAACCGAAAATAAAAGCATCAGCCATTTCCATCTGGTGCTGTACCTTGACGACATCAGGATATTCCTCAAGATACTCATTAAATGCTCTTCCATCGCAAAATGGTAGGTCATAATCCCTGAGATCAATCAAGTTATGTTCTACATCTAGCTGTTGCAGGTAATTGGCTATCATATTCATAACAACAGCCGTTCTAGAATCTTTTCGTAACGAGGATTGAATGATCGTGATGGTAACCATACAGTGTGCGCCTAGCTGAGTTGGGATAACTCCAAATAAATAGCTTGGATGGTTCATTATATTTTCTTGTATTGTATCAATTCTGTATTCAAGTTTTAGGTGACCATTCTACGGCATTTTTTGGTAATTCCTTGCGGAGTCGTCCGAGGTAGTCATGATAATCTACCTCTGTATTGTGTCGAGGGGTATTGAGATATTTTTTCTTGGTTCGTTCGATTTCCTTGGAGATTTGTTGTTCCATATCATCTGGGAGTTGGTACTTCCCAATGATGTAATTAGCAATCAGCTGTGCTTGGGTGTCAGAAAGTGGCCAGATACATCCCTGTGGTTGTACTAGCCCGAGAATGGCCATGGTTGGGTAATCCGGGTGAAATACCTTCAGGTAGAGATCAACATCTCCCTCACTATAATCTAATTTAGGAAGGAAAGGGAATTTGATATTATATCCGGTTCCGACGATGACAACATCATATTCCTCTGTCAATCCATCTTCAAATGTTACGGTCTTTCCATCGAATCCGATAACATTCTTCCGTGGGTGAATATCTCCATGTCTGAGGTGGTAGAGCAACTTGGTATTCAGAATCGGATGTGATTCGGTGGGATAATGATCAGGTTCAGGAAGTCCATATTTCTGCATGCTGCCGGTCTGCAATTTTAATGTCAATTTATGAATACGTTTCAATATGAAATCAGGAAGCCAGCGGAGCTTGGCATTCATGACATCTGCAGGTACTCCTCCCAGCATATGTTTGGGAACTACCCAATAACCGCGTCGCCAGGATAGTGCTGTGAATGAAGCGTGCCGAGCAATATCGACGACGATATCGCAAGCAGAATTACCTGCTCCAACAACCAGTACTCGCTTATCTTTGAATGGAAGATGAGTTCGATAGAAATGGGAGTGCATGTATTCTCCGGTGAATTCTCCGGCAAAATCAGGATAGCGAGGATCCCAATGATGGCCACTAGCAATGATCAGAAAATCAAATGTTTCTTCTTTTCCATCATCCAACGTAATAATCCAACTTCCATCATCTTGTAATTCAGTCGAAGACACTGTCGTGTTAAATTGTATATACTCTGTTACACCAAAATGATCTGCATATGACTGAAAATATTTCAATAAAAGCTGATGATCGGGATAATCCGGATATGAGTCTGGCATAGGGTAATCATGGTACTGTGACAGGGTTTTAGAACTAATAATGTGTGAGGTCTCATACACACTGGAATGTGCAGGATTTGGATTGTAAATCCAGTTACCTCCAACCTGATCATGCTTGTCATAACAGACTATATTGGTAATTCCAACTTGTAATAGATGCTTTACTGCGGTTATTCCTGATGGACCGGCACCAATTACACAGACTCTACTTTCACGTCCCATATTGGTATTGTTTTTCCTCTCTGATATTAGAGCTCTGTTGAAAAATTCGCTGATCTCATGATAATTTTATGTTTTCTCTCGAATTATCTGATCGATTTCAGTATCAGATAATCCCAACATTAGCAAAATCATCGATACATCATTTACAGTTACACGGCCATCAGCTACCTCTGATGCAATTTCCTTGCTATTCAATCCAATTCCTAAACCCGATCGTTCTAACATGAAAATATCATTGGACCCATCACCTACAGTCACTACCTCTTCGGGGGTAATCTCCAGCTGTTCTGCCAGTTCAGTGACAATTTCCCACTTACCCGGTCCATCAATGATCTCACCAATAACCTTACCTGTTAATTTCCCCTCAAGGATCTCCAATTTGTTACCAAAGGCATAGTCGAGACCGAGTTTCTCCTTGATTGCCTCGGTAAATATAGAGAATCCCGAGGATATGACGGCAATCTTCCAGCCCATTTGCTTGAGGTGGTGGATCAATTCTTCAGCACCAGGTGTGATATCGAGATCATCTGCAATGTCATAGATGGTGGAGATCGCAATCCCCTTCAGTAATTTTGCCCGTTCACGCAGTGAGTCTTCAAAATCGACATCATGCTCCATGGCATAAGTTGTGGCCTCATTCATCTCCTCTTCCTTATTGGCATGTTTTGCAATTTCCACAATAGTCTCGCCCTGAACCAAAGTTGAGTCCATGTCAAAAGCTATCAACTTCTTATTTTTCCGATAGATCGTTTCTTGTTGTAAGACCATTGACAGATTGAATTGTTCACAGCTGAGTCGAAGGTCATTTCTCAATTCCTCGATGTTTGCAGTATTGGATAGGTCTAAGAATAATTGATTGTAAATCCAGTTATTATGTACCTGGAGATTGATGGTTTCAATATTGACATTATATGATGCCAGTATCTCTGAGATTGCCGCTAGGATGCCTTTCTGATCATTGCCCATCATGGCGAAAATATAGAGATTCTTTATTCTCGGTCGTTGCCCCTCGATATAGTCGTAGACATTAGCATTTACTCCAAATTGTCTGCATAATCGTTTCAGATCAAGTTCTAATCGATCTCGGTTGAGAGAAGCTTCTGCAATATCAAGCAGGAAGGTAATAGACAGATAGCCTCGTAATACATTCTGTGCAACATCTAAGATGTTGACCTGATGATCTGATAAATATCTACAGAGATCTGAGAAGATCCCGGCTCGATCTGGTCCGTTTACCTGAAGGGTGATATATTCTTCCTGCACTGTCTATCTGATTTTATGGTTCATTCTTTATGTTTGTTGCTGTCATTTTTTATAGTTTTTTTTCGATCAAATCTGCTCAATATTAATCTGCAATCGCTCTCCAACACAATAGTGATCCGATTGTAGCAAGTGGTTGCCAGGTTCGGGTCAGTTCTTTGGCTTTCGAAGGAGTGGGAAGCGTATCTAACTGGTACAGCTTCCTGATCCCTTTCCGGACACCAAGATCTTTAGCGGGCATCACATTTAATCTGCCAAGACCGAAAATCAGATACATTTGCACTGTCCATTCTCCAATTCCCTTGATGGGAATAAAGAGGTCAATGATCTGTTGATTATTCAACTCTTCAAGACCAGTTATCGTCGTCAGATCAGTTAACCTTCCTCCTGGGATGAATTCTCGGGCTACATTCTTGACATATTGTGTTTTCTGTCTCGAAAGTCCTGCCTGTTTTAATTGGTTATCCTCAACGGTTAGTAATGTCACAGGTGTCAATTGCTCGAAAAGCTGGAGGAATCTCTTATGGATCGTACTGGCAGCTTTGCCAGAGAGCTGTTGAAAAATAATTGATCTGATAAGATGCTCAAATGGTGGGTCATATGTTGGTTCGAGTACTAGCTCTGTTTCGGCAAAGTAAGATTTACTATTTGGTACTTTATCAATAAAATCCTGTACCAGGTCCTTGGTGATGAGATTAGTCATTACTCTACTGGCATATATTCTCACCGTACAGAAAGATTTAGTCTGAAGCAGGATTATCTAGAAGAGTTGTAATCGGACTTTGTGTATTGTTGAGATTAACCGTGATAGTAGCTCCCTCGTAGAATTCTGCATAGGAATGTTGCCAGATGAAATTATAGGTTCCTGAGACAAGATGGAAGGGAACAACCACCGCAATCTGATTGACCACATCCTCTCCGACTGTCTCAACAATAGGTCCTCCTGAACAGGTGGGTTGGGTATAGGTGGTGTTGAGAATGTAACTGGTATCGGGTTGAAAGGTTGAGCTATTGAGTGGAACTAATGGTACCGATGACTGATTTACCTCGAGATAGGACTGGATGGTGGAACATGGTATGGTGACATCGCGTACCTGTCCATAGTTTGTGATTGTAATTCCAAATAATACTGAGATATTTACCGCATCAGCTGTTTGATCATCGATATGGTAGCTAATCGAATCTATCTGACTGACGATCTTGGCATCGCCAAATCGGTTCTCAAAGTAGATGATTGCACCAAATGTGACAAGTATTGCTATAAGCGCAACGACGATGATCCTGCGGAGATCAGAGTTCATTAAGTGATTGTCGTATTGGTAAATCATGAACGTTGTTATCGGTATCAGAACTGGAAATACAACATGTAGCGTCTAATCGGTTAGTTATTGCTGTAATTTCATCGCTTTGAGTGTGTTGACCAGTAGCATTGCCCGGGTCATTGGACCAACTCCACCTGGGACTGGAGTGATCTTGCTGGCCTTTTGACTGACCTCATCAAAATTAACATCACCGACAAGCTTGCCATCGACTTTGTTAGTACCCACATCGATCACGACAACGCCTTCGGAGACCATATCCCCCGTCAGAAGATTTGCTCGACCTGCAGCAACGACAATAATATCTGCCTGTTTGGTAATTGTTGCCAGATCTTGTGTTCGACTATGACAAACAGTCACTGTTGCCTGTCGCTGTTCTAGCATCCGTGCAATAGGTTTCCCCACCAACTTGGATCGACCGATAACTACCGCATATTTCCCCTCCGTCTCGACATGATATCGGTCGAGCAGTTCAATAATTCCACTGGGAGTGCAGGGTCGCAACCCCTCCTTGTTGTTATGTAATCGTCCTACGTTGATATCATGAAGCCCATCTACATCTTTTTCAGGTGAAATCAGATCAAGAGCTCTTTCCTCATTGAGTTGATCAGGTATGGGTAATTGCAGGAGGATACCATGTACCTCAGGATCATTATTGAGGTTGGTAATGGTCTCCTCTAATTTCTCCTGGGTCGTATCTCCTGCCATTCGAATGACGGTTCCCTGCATGCCAATTTCCTCAGCATCTCGTTCTTTCATATTCACATAAATCTTGGATGCAGGATCATCACCGACAAGAATGACAACCAGATGTGGTTTGATCGTCATGGTTTGGATTTTCTCTTTTAATTCTTTTCTAATTGACTCTGCAGTCTTTTTACCATCAATTATCTCCATCAAGTAGAAGTCTTTCTGCCATTATACTATAAATATTGTTTACAAACAGGAATGTCGCTTGAAATACCCCTGAAATTATGCGACTGGTTGAACTCGGAATGATCCTCTCTGGACTGGTCTCCCAACTGATTAGGAAGGGATTTTATCCAGATCTCATCCGCAACGCACCAGTCGCTAAGTTGATGTTAGAAGGTTTCCTAAAGTAGTTGTTGATTCATTTGGAATAAATATTTTGTAATAATTTAATCGATATATTGGATTTTTTTCATTCTAAATCGCTCATATATGCTCGAAGTGCATCCGCAATTTGACTATCATTGAAGCCCTTGTAGCTATATCTGTCGGTATAGGTATGATAGTTGATCACACAGAGCAGTTTATCCGAATAACTGTAGATGAGCGCTCGACTTCCAAATTCATGGTTCCGCTGGTAGATGATCTCCACGTCGAGGCCCATTCGGGTAAAATACTCTTTCTCCATACCTGCTGTAGTCATATTGCAATCCTTACAGGGGGCAATAAGATTCAATTCACTCTGCTGATCAGAGATGGCTAAAAGAGCATCATGCGCTTTCAGACATTCCTGATCGATTCGTTCCATGTAATGCGTATCTGAAAGCATGGTAATCCGTAAATGGCATGAATATATTTAAACTAATCTGAATTCTAATCGAATTTTTTTCATCTTAAATCATATTGCTATTAGTTCGTTCAAGAATCTGCTTCATTGCTGATTTTGCCGCCGCTCTGAGCTCAAGATTGACCTCATTCTTCGAGATCCGTCGTAAAATGGGAAGGATAAACTGTTGATCACTCTCCTGTAATTTCGCAATAGCACTGGCTCTTCGCTGAGGATCTCTTCCAGCCAATGCCGTTCTGACTAGATCTCGTAACCCATCTTTAGTTAATTGTATGGTAAGGCGATTTTGCTGGTAGGTTGTCCTCTGATGATTTTCTGTCGGTGTAAATCTACTGATCATGGTACTAAATGAGGTCTGGTAATGTTTACTGCTTGTCATACCTGATCCTACCTTGATCTGGTTTATAACTTTGGACAGGGCATATTCCAAGTGAAGATCCCTGTTGTGTGTGTTCTTCTAGGCTTTTTCCTGTTTGTCACGCTTTATCATAAAGATCACGCGAAGTACCAGAGTTGATTTATCTGGGATGGTACAGGTCCTTCTTCAATCTACGTCATCATCTGTATATACCTCCTCAGTGCTTTCAGTTACAATTCTTGAGTTCTTTCGCGATATCGCGGTATACTCTCATATTTTGCCGATATTTGATTTTGGTATTTTGTCTCTCTATCTCCTTAGGAATGAATATTTGGAGAAACTGGAATCTGGTATGAATTGCGTTTAGGCAAACTTATACGAAAAAAAGGATTTGGAGTATTTGTAGTGTAAATTAATGAAGAGACGAAAATATTACTCGTTCACTATAGTCGTTCACTATAGTGAGTACTTTTTTGTGGATGCTTATTGCAGCTCGATCCATTCTGGCTCAGGTGTGATATTTTGATTGGGTGTGTCACCAGGCTCATCCCATTCATTATCTTTGACCCGCATCAAAGGTTTGACGGTCATGTCATCCTTAACTGGGATCTGGCAGGAAAGCCGAAAATCACCTAAACTGTCATGGGATTTGAGAATATCTCGTTCAGCTTTGGTCATCTTGTCGGGTTCACCTGAAATTATCTCACAACGACAGGTAGTGCATTTTGCATAAGCTCCACAGCGATGGCTGACGTCCACGCCATTATTTTCCAGAGCCAGTACTAAGCGGGTACCGGTTTCAACATCAAATGATTTGGTATTTTCTTCTAGTTCGACGGTAACAGTTGGCATTACGTGAATTAATATCGGCTATTAAAAATCATTGAGATTGTGGAGATTTTCAACAAATATGCTGTCAACCTACACATTTCATGATTTTTCTCTTCTCCGTAACGGATTGTGTGCAAACTCAAATATAATTAAGAACAAAGATGAGCAAGACGTGTGACTGATGACTTTATCCCATTGAATGTCATATTACCTGTGACTTCAATAGGTATATTCCTGACGGCTTTAGATGGATCAATCGTGAACGTAACTCTTCCCGTGATCGCCGAAGCATTGAAATCTGATGTCAATGCGGTATCATGGGTTGCTGTAATCTATTTGCTAACCTTGGCCTCATTCATGGGGCTGGGTGGGGCACTGGGTGATAGTTATGGCAGGAAAAAGATCTTTCAGATGGGAATGTTCATCTTCGGTCTTGGTTCTTTTCTCTGTTCCATCTCTCCTACCCTCCATCTGCTTGTCGGTGCCCGGGTGATCCAGGCAATTGGTGCAATCGGGATTCAGGCCAACGGACTTGCTCTGGTGGTCACCTATATTGAACCAAGTAAACGAGGTCGTGCCATCGGATTGAACAGCCTTGTCGTGGCTATGGCTCTGTCCATTGGTCCTCCTCTTGGTGGGGTTCTTACCGAGCATTTTGGTTGGGAAAGTGTGTTCTGGATAAACATCCCGATCTCCCTCTTTGGTATTCTTATGGTACAACGTACCATCCCCGAAACATCTATCAAAACAGATGTCAACCTCGATTATATTGGTGTCATTCTCTTTGCAATGACTGCGTTCTTCCTTATTTCAGGAATGAAATTCTCACTTGATGGATACGTTTGGACCGTCATCTTTTTGATTCTCACCCCATTTGTGGGGTATCTGTTCGTCAAACATGAGAACAAACATCCCAATCCTGTTCTCTCAATACGATTGATGAAAAATAAGCAGATCATGTTTGGTGCATTGGCTGCGATTTTCAGTTTTATGGGTATCAATGCTGCAACCATTCTACTTCCCTTCTATTTCAAAGATATTTTGGGTTTTTCGCAGATCAAAATTGGTTTATCACTGGTAGTTATTCCTCTAGCTTTATCCTTTATGGGTCCACCTGCCGGCTTTCTCGCCGAAAAATTCAATACTCGACTACTGGCAACACTTGGAGCAGCACTGATGACGATTTTCACGTTTATTCTCGGTTTTATCCTGATTATCTCCAAGGATCTCGTCCCAACTTGGCAGATCCTTCTCTTCGTGGGTCTAACTGCTGCCTTTCTCTCGTTCTTTTCCAATCCAAATGGAACTCGTGTAATGGATTCATCGAAGGAAGATGAACTGAGTATCGTCTCAGGTATTTTGAACTTGGCTCGTAATGTCGGTTTCACACTTGGTACCTCGTTGAGTCCTGCTTTGTTCGTACTCTTCCGTGATAATTTCAGCAAGGGATTGACCACTGATCAGGCTTACGTCAATGCCTTAGGGTGGACATTTATCGTCTTTGGCTTCTTTGCCCTACTTGGTACAATTTTCTCCTATCTCCGGGGAGAAGAAGGGCTCATTCATCGAAATGATGGATTTATTGAAGAAGCTATGATGATTGAACCGTGAATCTTGTACAATCGATCGAGTATACAACCATAGTTCAATAAAAGCAACAGAGAAAAGGCACACACATGACAAATTATCGTATCCCGAAACCAGATAATGAACCCATCAAAAGCTATATGCCCGGCTCTCCTGAATTAGCAGAGCTGATGTCACAGCTTGATCACATGAAACAGGAAACCATTGATGTTCCTCTAGTGATTGGTGGAGAGAAAATCTATACTGAAGACAAGGGTGAGATGGTCATTCCCCATGATCACCAGCATGTACTTGGTCATTATTCCAAGGCAACCGAAGAACATCTTGAAATGGCTGTTGAAGCTGCCTTGGATGCAAAAGAGATCTGGGAAAGCATGGAGTGGTATGACCGGTTTTCCGTCTTTCTGAAGGCAGCAGAACTTCTCTCAGGTCCATATCGCTCGGTATTGAACGCTGCCACCATGCTGGGACAGTCAAAGAATATTCTTCAGGCGGAAATAGATTCAGCCTGTGAGCTCATTGATTTCTTACGTTTCAATCCCTACTTTGGACAGCATATCTACAAGAATCAACCTGATTCCTCGAAGGGTGTTTGGAATCGTGTCGAATACCGTCCCTTAGAGGGGTTTGTTTTTGCCGTTACTCCCTTTAATTTCACCTCCATTGCGGGTAATCTGCCCTCTTCACCTGCAATGATGGGTAATACTGTCCTTTGGAAACCTGCCTCATCTGCAGTCTATTCTGCCCATTATCTGATGGAAATGTTTGAGGAGGCAGGACTACCAGATGGTGTGATTAATTTTATCCCAGGTCGTGGGTCTGTGGTTGGTAATTATCTACTACCGCATAAAGATCTAGCTGGTATTCACTTTACTGGTTCTACTGCAACCTTCCAACATATGTGGAAAACAGTTGGAGAGAATATTCATAACTATCATGGATACCCCAGAATTGTCGGAGAAACAGGTGGTAAAGATTTCATCATTATGCACCCCTCTGCTAATGAGGGTGAGGTAGTTACAGCCATGGTTCGTGGTGGATTTGAATATGCTGGCCAGAAATGTTCAGCCGCCTCACGTGCTTACATCCCCAAGAGTAAATGGCCTACTATCAAAGAGATGCTCTCTAATGATCTTGATGTGATGATCACTGGTGATCCCACAGATATCAAGACCACCGTGAATGCTGTCATTGATCAGGCAGCTTTTGACTCCATCTCACAGTACATCTCCTATGTTGAGGAAGCAGAGGATGCTGAGATCATGTATGGAGGTGATTTTGATTCATCCAAAGGATATTTCATCAAACCAACTATCGTGACGACCAGCAATCCGCAATTCAAAACCATGCAAGAGGAAATATTCGGCCCCGTCCTAACAATCTATACCTATGATGATGATCAGTTTGAGGAGACCCTCAAGGAGGCAGATAAGACCTCACCCTATGCCCTTACCGGTTCAATTTTTGCCAAAGATCGTGTTGCCATAAAGAAAGCATTCAACATGCTCCGTCATTCTGCCGGGAATTTCTATATCAACGATAAGCCAACCGGAGCAGTCGTCAATCAACAGCCATTTGGTGGTGCTCGAGCTTCTGGTACCAATGACAAAGCAGGTTCACAGTGGAATCTCATCCGTTGGGTTAGTCCTCGGTCAATAAAAGAGAATTTCGTCCCTCCAACTGAATTCGATTATCCTTACATGAGATAAATTTTCACGAGCCAGAGATAATGATCTGAAGATCTCATGTCTCACTTGATAAGAAGGATTTTTAACACGTAATTAGATAAAATACATAAGTCAGGTAACTCCTCCCCTAGTCACCTTAGCAATGACACTGGGTTACCTGACTTATCAACTCTTGACTATTTTAGTATTTTTTATAGTTTTACCATGATGTCATAGTCAACGTCAGTATTTTGATTATATTGCTACCTAGGATCGTCCTAGCTGTATTTCTACCCGACTATCTGGCTGATATTCTTTACTAACCTCCTAATCGGCTCATTTGTGTCAAAATATTATTTAATAAATCATCATTAATACTAAAAACCATATAAAACTCAAAAATTCTCGGAAAATGTAGCATTTATATATTTTGTTAAGAATCTTCATATGCTAAGGTGACAAATCATGACTATCATTAGATTTCCAGAAACCGCGTATGAAATCCTATCATTACTATCTACAGAAGAATTATTGAGTCAAAGTGAGATTAATGAGTTACTTGACAATAGAGATAAAAAAGAGATCAAGTATGCTATACGTCGATTACAAGAGAATGAAGTGATCCAAATAGAACCTAATCTGTTGGATATGCGTTCATCAAGTTATCGGCTTTCCACTGAAACGGAACTCAGTCAAGCAGAACAACTTCTGACTGATGAGGTCTTTCAACGTATTACAGATGCTATCTATGGGGATATTATCTCGTCAACCCATCCTCTGGCTCATTCTCATGCGTAAATAGTTAATCCATTCTGATTGAAGATGCCATTCGGGTATTGCATTTATTTGCAAGTCAGGAGTTTTATTAACCTCTAAACTGCATTCAAGTTACGGAAGGACGATACTAATGTCATCCATTGATACGGATAAAGCAATCGAGAAATTAACAGAGTATCGAGAAGAAACTGAAGAAGCAACTGAGTCTTCGTGGCAGAAAACTCAGGCAAATACTGAGGATCCAAAAGCCAGGAAGTATTTTCTAACTTTCTACTGGGTGAATGCTGTGATCGCAACCACCATGGGGTTATCTCTGCTTATGGCTGGTTGGGCAATCGGCTTGAATTGGTTGATTTGGGGACTTTTAGCGGTGATCTCCTTTGTCCTCACCCGACAAACATTCGGCACAATTGAGCGATTAGAGGAATCAAATGGTAGGAATACCACGATTGATGATGTCTTCATTATCATTCTGATCGCTGCACTGAGTCTCCTTTATAATCTCTTTCTACCCTTTTCCCCAACACTGTGGTGGTTTGTCTATGGGGTATTTGCTGCACTATGGGTTCTACAGATTGTATTTGTGAACTTTTTAAAAGCAGAATTTGGAAGTGGGAAGATCCAAACCCCTGTCGGACAAGAAACTACCGGTGGTCAGAGTCGTATCCAACGATTACAGCAGTATTTTTCCAAAGAGCGGATTTATGTTGTCGGTATTTCATTGGTCCTAGCAATATTGGTCTCAATCAATCCGATTCTAACTGCCCTCTGATTTTTCAATTGCTATACTATCCATATTTTCTCCACAATTAACCACTAGTTGTAGTGTCACTTTATTAGGTTCTGAACGAAATACTATGCAAGAGATGAATTAAGATGTCGTCCCTAGATTCTGATGATGCAATTGAAAAACTTGCCGAGTACCGGAAATCTTCAAAGAATACCGAGACTTGGTTGAAAACTCCAAACCCACAAGAAGTCGAAGATTCTCCCATGCGGAAATTTTTCTTGCATTCGTACTGGTTTAATGCAGTAATTCTTCTTACCGCTGGCTTCTCCGTGCTCTCCAGTGGTTGGAGTTACTTTGGAGGATTTATGGCAATTTTATTGACTGCGATCTGCTTTATTTTGGCAAATCAAACCTTCAATACCATAGATCGTTTACAACGTACAAATGGTAGACATACCACTGTTGATGATATTTTTGTTGTTGTGGTTACCATGACCTCATTTTTAATTTTCGAGCCGTTGGTTAAAGTCTCAACTGTGAGTTTTATCTCCATACATGTGACTCTTATCATCTTCTGGTTGTTTCAAATCGTATTTGTCAATTTTCTCAAACCCAAATATGGCGCAGGTCTGAAGAAGATAGATTCGCAATCGACGAGTAGTGGTATAGGTCTTCTCCAACGTTACTTCAAACAAGATCGTCTGATCAGTTTGGCTATTGCTGTGGTACTTACTTTGGTCGTTTATCTCATCTAATCATAAGGATTGTTGGCTGCCTTCATATTGAGTTCTTCAGGATTGTTCTCCTCTAGATCCCGACATTCTGCCAATCTAGCTACTGCTCTTCGAAGATGTGGGACCACGATCGACCCACCAACAACAAGTGCGATATTGAAAC
>Ga0102944_1001880_pt1 | contig 13101 bp, 17 predicted proteins | sample SalPonD_shore_MG_FD_78172 | JGI IMG/M metagenome (GOLD analysis project Ga0102944, IMG submission 78172) | Salt pond soil microbial communities from South San Francisco under conditions of wetland restoration - Salt Pond MetaG... | ecosystem: Environmental > Aquatic > Marine > Intertidal zone >...
CGGTCCACCGGTAGGCCGCCGTGACGACGGTCGACGACCCCGCGGCGGCCCACGTCGCCCGGCTCACGGTCTACCCGGTGAAGGGCCTCGACTGCGAGGCGCGCGACCGGGTCGGGCTCACGCCGCACGGGACCCTCGCCGGCGACCGCGAGTTCGCCCTGTTCGACGACGACGGCCGGCCGTTCAACGGCAAGCGGACCGACGCCGTACACCGGCTCAGGACCCGGTACGACCCGGTGACCGGCGAGCTCGCCGTCCGCCGCGAGGGCGAACCGGTCGCGGCCGGCCGGACGTTCGACCTCGAGGCCGACCGCGCCGCCGCCGAGGCCTGGTTCGGCGAGCGGTTCGGAGCCTCCGTCACCCTCCGACGGGACGCCTCGGCTGGCTTCCCCGACCGACCCGACGCGGGGCCATCGGTGGTGAGCACGGCCACCCTCGAGGCCATCGCCGGGTGGTTCGACGGCCTGACCCTCGACGGCGTCCGCCGCCGGCTGCGCGCCAACGTCGAGGTGGGCGGTGTGCCCGCCTTCTGGGAGGACCGCTTCGTCGGCGCCGGCGCGCCGACGTTCGAGGTGGTCGCCGGCGACGGGGCCGACGTCGACCGCGTCCGCTTCGAGGGCGTCAAACCCTGCGGCCGGTGCGTCGTGCCGACCCGCGACCCCGACACGGGCGAACCGACCCCGGGCTTCCGCGAGCGGTTCGTCGAGCGGCGGGCCGCGTCGTACCCCGACTGGGCCGACCGCGCGGCGTTCGAGCACGACTACACGGCCATGCTCATCGCCCGGGTGCCCGAGGCGGACCGCGGCGGCGTGCTCCGGGTCGGGGACGCGGTGCGGGTCCTCGACGGGTCGTAGGCCGAGCCCCTTTTACTCCGGGCCGCCCGACACACTGGTAAGGCCGCCATGCCCGCCATCGACATCGACGCCGTCCGGGAGGCCCTGCGCGAGGTCTACGACCCCGAGATCCCCGTCAACGTCGTCGACCTCGGCCTCATCTACCGCATCGACCAGGACGACGACGAGCCGGGCCGGCTCGACATCGACATGACGCTCACCGCGATGGGGTGCCCCATCGCCGACCAGATATTACAGACGGTCACGAACGCCGCCGAGTCCGTCGAGGGCGTCGACCACGCCGACGTCTCGCTCGTCTTCGAGCCGCCGTGGACGCCATCGCTGGCGACGGAGTCGGGGAAGGGCCAGCTGCGGTCCATCGGCATCTCCGTGCCCGACGACTCCGCCGCCTAGTTGCCGACCGCGCGCGGGTTTCGTACTGCCGTTGTGGTGAGAGGGATGGGGCTCGGGGGATGGGATTCGAACCCGATGGCGAATCCTCGCTGACGCTCGGATTCGCGTGGTTCGAATCCATCCGTTCGATGCGCACGGCTCTCGCGTTCGCTCGAGCCGGCGCATGCGAGGGATGGGATTCGAACCCATGGACTCCTTCGAGAGCGGGTCTTAAGCCCGCCGCCGTTGGCCAGGCTTGGCTACCCTCGCGCGGCTGGCGCTACCCGCGACGCGGACAAGGCCCTTTCGACGGCCGGCCCGGGTCGCCAGCGCCATGGTGCCGGCCGGCTCAGACGGCGCCCGCGTCGCGGAGGTCCGCCAGGACCGCCTCGGCGGCCGCCAGGAACCCGTCGACGTGGGCCTCGGTGTGGGCGTACGAGAGGTTGCCCATGACGCCCGGGTTCAGGTAGTAGCCCCGGTCGCGCAGGCCGCGATAGAAGGCCCGCTGGGCGGCGGCGTCCGTCCCCGTCGCGATGGCCGTCGGTGAGTCGAGCGGGCCCTCGGGGGCGAAGAACGGCGTGAAGAGCGACGAGAAGCCCAGCACCGCGCCGTCCACGCCGAGCGCGTCGAAGTGCGCTCGGACCCCCTCGCGGAGCCGCTCCCCGAGCGCCTCGGTGTGGTCGTAGACGGGCTCGGCCTCGACGACGTCGAGCGTGGCTAGCCCGGCGGCAGCGGTCAGCGGGTCGGCTGAGAACGTCCCGCCGCCGGCGAGGACGCGGTCGTCGGGCGCCGCGCCCGGCTCGCAGCCGTCGAACAGCTCGGCGCGGCCGGCGACGGCGCCCACCGGGAGTCCGCCCCCGAGGACCTTCCCGACCGTCGTCAGGTCGGGCTCGAGGCCGACCCGGGCCGCGTACGACCCCGGGGCGACCCGGAACCCCGTGACCACCTCGTCGAGCACGAAGCAGGCGCCGGCGTCCTCGCAGGTGTCGGCCAGGAACCGGAGGAAGTCCACGTCGTCCTCGGTGCCGGGCTGCCGGGGATCGACGATGACCGCGGCGACGTCGCCGGCGTGTCGTTCGAACCTCTCGGCGACGTCGGCCTCATCGTTGAAGCGGAAGGCGTGGCACGCCTCGGCCGCCCCGGGCGGGAGCCCCCGGGTCTCCGGCCGGTCGAACGGGGGGTGGACCGCGTGGGCGAGGTCCGTGTTGCCGCCGTGCCAGCCGCCCTCGACCTTGAGGACGGTCGAGCGGCCGGTCGCGGCCCGCGCGAGCCGGACGGCGTACATCGTGGCCTCGGTCCCGGTCACGCAGAAGCGGAGCCGGTCAGCGCCCGGAAGGCGCTCGAGCGCCCGCCGGGCCAGCGTCAGGCTGGGCTCGTTCGGCGTCCCGTAGTGCAGCCCCCGGCGAGCCTGCTCGACGACGGCCTCGACGACCGCGGGGTGGGCGTGGCCGAGAAGGCTCGCGCCGTGGTCGTTCCAGAAGTCGACGTAGCGGTTGCCGTCGACGTCGAACAGGTGCGGGCCCTCGCTCCGGGCGACGTAGAGCGGGTAGGGCTCGGCCGCCCGGACGTTGTGGCTCACCCCGCCCGGGAAGACCGACCGCGCGGCCGCGTCGAGGCGCTCGCTCCCGGCGGTCGAGCCGACGGGCCCGTCCGGTCGCTGGTCCATGCCGCCGGGTTCGCCCCGGTGGGGGAAGGCCTTTGGGCCACGCCCGGGGCCAGCGGCCGAGGTCGACTACCCGAACCGGGAACGACACCCCTTTGGCCGGCCTTCGGGTAGCCGACACCGATGGCGGCCCGACTCCGGTCCGCGGTCGCCCCGCTCCGGGGCGGCGGCCGCGGCTGGGTGGCGACCACGGTCGCGATGGGCTGGCTCGTCGTCCTCGGGACCCGGTTCGTCCTCCCCGCGCTCCTGCCGGAGATCACCGCTCATTTCGACCTCACCAACACGACCGCCGGGCTCGCGGTGACGGTCGTCTGGCTGACCTACGCGGGGACGCAGTTCCCCGGCGGGCTGCTGGTGGACCGGGTCGGCGAACGGTGGTTGCTCGCGGCGAGCCTGGCCGTCGGCGGGGGCGGCATCGTGGCCCTCGCGGCCGCGCCGAACGTGGTCGGCTTCTTCCTCGCCGCCGCGGCCTTCGGCACGGGCACGGGGCTGTTCGGGACGGCCCGCGGGACCGTGCTCTCGCGGGTCTACGGCGAGCGCGACGGCCCGGCCTTCGGCGTCGTGCTCGGCGCGGGGAGCTTCGGCGCCGCCCTGCTACCCTTCCTCGCCGGCGTCCTCGCGCCGCAGGTCGGCTGGCGGGTCGTCCTCGCGGCCTTCGGGCCGGTCTTCCTGGGCGTGGCCGTCGGCCTGTGGTGGGCCGTCCCGGGTGGCCCGCACCGAGCGGCCTCGGCGACCCGCACCCTGCGCCGGGACCTCGGGCAGCTCCAGGGGGCGCTGGTCCGCCGCCCCGTGGTCGTCGCGGCGGTCGGCGGGTCGCTCATGCTGTTCGCCTTCCAGGGGCTCACCGCCTTCCTCCCGACCTACCTTATCGCCCAGAAGGGGCTCCCGCCCGAGACCGCCGCCGGCGTGTTCGCCCTCGTGTTCGCGAGCGGTGCGGGCTTCCAGCTCCTGGCCGGGACGGCTGCCGACCGCGTCGGCCACCGGTGGGTGCTGGTCGCGACCGCCGTGGCGTCCGTGCCGGCGGTGCTCCTCCTCCCCGTCGCGGACGGCGTGGGGCCGCTGGCCGTCCTGGCGGTGGGCATCGGCCTCCGGCTCAGCGTCGGGCCGGCCACCAACGCCTACGTCGTCGGGGTGCTCCCCGAGGAGGTCAAGGGGTCGGCGTGGGGGCTGGTCCGGACGGTGTTCATGTCGCTGGGCGCGCTTGGCTCGCTGGCCGTCGGGGCCCTCGCCGACGCCGGGCGGTTCGACCAGGCCTTCGTCGCACTCGCGGTCCTGTCCGGGGTAGCGGCGGTCTGCTACCTGGCCCTGCCGCCACGGACGGCCGCGAGCTGACGCGTTGGCTGACGCCGACGGACGTGGCGGGTTTAACCGTCCCGCGGACGACCGCCGGCTGACCGAGGCCCGCCCTCGTCGACACCATGTCGTTCCCCCCGACCATCCCGACTGACGCCCGCCCGGTGCAGGCCGCCTGGCCGGAGCTGACCTGCTTCGGTTGCGGGACGGCCAACCCCGACGGCATGCACCTGCAGAGCTTCGTGGGCGAGGACGGCACCGACCTCGTCGCGACCATCGAACCCGAGGACCGATTCCGGGTCGCCCCGGGCGTCCTCTACGGGGGGACGGTCGCCTCGCTCATCGACTGCCACGGCGTCTGGACGGCGATGACGCTCCGGGAGCCGCCGGGGCGGCGGCCCCCCGACGCGCTGCCCGCACGTCCCACCGTCACCGGCGAGCTGTCGGTGCGATACGAGGCGCCGACGCCCCTCGGCGAGCCGCTCTACCTCCGGGGACGGCTCGAGGCCGTCGACGGGCGCCGGTCCACGTTCGCGGTCGAGCTCGGCCCCGCCGACGGCGTGACGGCGACGGGCCGCCTCGTGACGTTCGAGGTCGACGCCATCGGCGAGGCGGCCGGCCCGACGCGGGGGCACCGACGGGCGAGGTAGGGGTCCCGACGACGGATCGCTACCGCATGGCGTGGGCCCGGGCGACCTGACGCAGCGTCTCCTCGCCGTGCGTGAGGCTCATCGGCCGGACGACGACCTCGTCGGCACCGGCGGCCGCCAGCGCGTCGAGGTCCTCGGCCACCGACGCGGCGTCGCCGACGAGCAGCCAGTCGGCGTCGGCCGGCCAGCCGCGGTAGCCCTCGGCCAGCCGCTGCCTGGCTTCGGCCTCGGCGGCGGCCCCGTCCTCGAGCACCAGCGCGTCCCGGCGGACGACGACGTCGAGGTCGTCGGCGCCTTCCTCGGCCAGCCAGCCGAGTCGCGTCTCGATGCCGTCGAGCGGGACGTCGGCGTTGGCGACCCACGCGTCGCCGAGCCGGCCCGCCCGGCGGACCGCCGGCTCGGCCGTGCCCCCGATGCAGACCCGGGGATCCGCCTTCGGGTTGACCGAGACGTCGTCGAGGCTGAAGTGCTCGCCCGCGAAGCGCACCCCGTCCTCGGACCAGAGCGCCTCGAGCACCGCCAGGGCCTCCTCGAAGCGGGCCGCTCGCTCGGCGAGCGGCACGCCGAAGGCCGAGAAGGCGGCCTCGCCGCCGCCCACGGCGCACCAGAAGTCGAGCCGGTCGACGAGCGCGTCGAGCGTCCCGAGCTGCTCGGCGAGGAGGACCGGGTCGTAGAGCGGCAGGAGGACCATGGCCGCCACCCGGTCGAAGTGCGCCGCGAGCCGGGCGGCCATCGGGACGTTCTGGAGGTAGCCGTAGCCCCGGACGGCGTGGTGGTCGCCGACCTCGACGAGGTCGTAGCCCGCCTCGGCCGCGACGCGGGCCCGGGCCAGCACCCCGTCGGCGGCCTCGCGGGCCGGCTGCCGGCTCGAGAAGGCCGAGTTGATGGAGTAGCCCAGGCCGAGGTCGCTCACCGGTCGACTCCCGTCCCGGCCGGCGCATCGGGGACCGGCTGGCGGTCGACGTCGAGGCCGAGCTCGTCCACGGCGGCCTGCATGTGGGCGTCGTCGACGAACGCGTCGCCCGCCTCGACGCGATGCCGGTGGGCCAGGGCGAGCACCTCGCCGCGGCGGTCGTCCGGGACGGGCCACTTGTCCGCGACGAGCTCGACGGTCAGGCCGTTGTTGTCGCGGGTGTACACCGAGTGGAACGCGCCGCGGTCGAACTCGCTGAACCGGTGGCCGGCGTCGGTCAGGGCCGCCTTGATATCGGGCAGACGCTCGGCCGCGATCCTGAACGCGAGGTGGTGGACCTGGCCCACGTCCGGCCGCGGCGGCACCGTCCGCGAGGGCCGCGATTCGTCGACGAAGAAGGTGAGCATCCGGCCGTCGCCCGTGTCGAAGAACAGGTGGGTGAGCTCGGGCTGGTCGAGGTTCGGCTGCTGCAGCACGAGCGGCATACCCAGCAGGTCGCGGTAGAACTGGACCGTGTCCGCGACGTTGCTCCCCGTGACGGTGACGTGGTCGGTCCCCTGGACGGCGATGGGGCTGCTCGGCCGCTCGGCGGTCACGGCGGGGTCGTCGTCGCTCATACCCGGGTCGAGGGCCGGGGCGACCAAGAAGCCGGCGACGCCCGTCTCGGCGGACTTATGACGCTGCCCCGATGGACAGACGGTAATGGCGAGCCAGCTCCTCCCCGAAGGCATCACCGACACCATCGTCAGGCTGTGTCGGACGGGCCTCGGCGACCACCTCCGGTCGGTCACCTACTTCACCCGTGACGACTACGAGCAGCTCTACCTCCGCGAGGACCTGTCCCAGGACGCCGACCTGATGACGTTCATCGGCAACGAGTGGTACGGCTTCCAGGTCACCGAGGAGTCCTACCAGGAGACTGAGCTCGGGCGGTACAAGTACACCATCCGCGTGTTCGAGAACGGCTACCTGGTCCGGTTCACCACCGGGCACGACGGCGTGTTCCTGACCTCCGACGGGCTGACCACCCGCCGCTTCGACGAGGTGACGGCGGCGCTCCGCGCGGTGTTGAAGGAGCGGTAGACAGCGACGCGCCCGGGCGACGGTCGGCGCGAGGTGGTCCGGGGCGATGACCGGTCCGGAGTCGGGCGCCTTTTCCTCGCCGGCCCCCTCCCGACGAGCGATGTCCGACCGCCTCTCGGCCGCCGAACGGGCCCTCGCGACCCACGCCGCCTTCGAGCGACGCGACGGGGGTTTCGCCGCCGCTTCGAGCCCGTTCGAGGCCACGGTCCGGCTCGAACCGGCCGGCGAGCGCGTCCGCTACGCCGTCGAGTTGACGCTCCCGACGCTCGACGCGGTGGTCGCGAACGAGACCGTGGCGCCGGTCGTCCAGGACGGCTGGTTCGAGACGCTCGTCCGCCGGCTCGAGGACCTCGACGGCGCGCTCCTGAGCGACGCCGACCCGCCGACCGTCGAGCTGGACGAGCGGGCCGGCGTGGTGCGCGTCGGGGCCGCCTTCGAGACGGCCCGCCCCGACCACGGCGCCGAGGACGCCGCGGCGGTCGTCGGCTACGTCGAGGGGACCTACGTCGAGGGCGTCATCCCGGGGTACACCTACCGGGAGCCCGTTACCGGGCTGGTCGAGCGGGCCATCGACCGGTCCGGCGGGTAGCCGGCAGGGTCGCCCGCTCTCGGAAGCCGACGACGGCCGGTTCGGGTGCCGCGGCGGCCCCCGGATGACGGCAGCCGTCGCCCCCGTCTGGGGGCTTATCCGCGCGCCGGCCGAAGCCCCGGCCGAGATGGCCTACACCAAGGTCGCCGTCGACGACGTGGAACCGGTCTCGGACGCGATGCACTTCCTCCGCGAGCCCCTGGATTGCGAGCAGCTGGGCCTCACGGTCGTCGAGTGTCCCCCGGGCTGGACGGGGATGGCCCACGACCACGCCGACGGCGGCCACGAGGAGGTCTACCTCTTGGTCGACGGGGCGGCGACGGTGACCGTCGACGGGGAGGACGTGCCGCTCCAGGCCGGCGATGCGCTCCGCATCGACCCCGGCTCGACCCGCCAGATCGCGAACGGCGAGGGGACGAGCACGTTCGTCCTGGCCGGGGCGCCGTAACCGGCGCGCTGGGTCGACGCCCTCCCCGCCCGGTAGAGCGCCCGGACGGCGAGCGGCGTCGCTCGAGGGATAGCGTTGAAAGCACGGGGACGGGAGAACGGGGGCGAGCGCGTCGCGGGGGGGCGACCCCCGCTCACTCCATCGCGATGTAGGTCTGGGTGCTGTCGACGTCGTCGACCTCGTGGATGCGGTCGGCGGCGAGGGTCTTGACGTCCGCCGGCGACGGGACGTCGAGCTTCGCGATGAGGTCGATGTCCCCCGCGACGATGTGGACGTCGACGACGCCTTCGAGCGCCTCGATGTCCCGCTTGATGCGGTCGGCCTCGCCCGTCAGGGCCTTGACCATGACGTACGCCGTGACCACGGTCAGGCCCCCCCGGCCAGCGGGAGGCTGGCGCTCCCGACGATGATGCGGTGGACGTCCTCGAGGACCGCGAAGTCCGCGAGCACGGCCAGCCGGTCCCCGGCCTCGATGGAGTCGTCCTCGAGCGGGACGCCCATGGAGCGGTCCCGCTTGCCGAACGCGATGACCATGGCGTCGCCGGGCAGCTCGAGCTCGCCGACGGTGTAGCCCAGCATCGGCGAGTCCGGCGTGACCGTCAGCTCCACGACCTGGAGGTTCGCGGCGACGTCGGCGATGGCCCGGACGTTGCCGCCGAGGATGGCGTTCTTCGCCGCGATGGCGCCGAGCCGCTCCGGGTAGATGAGCTCGTCGACCTCGTCGGCGTACTTCCGGTAGATCTCCTCGCGGTAGTCCTCGTCGATGCGCATGACCGTCCGACAGCCGTGGTGCTTGCCGATCATGCACGCGGCGAAGTTGGTGTTCAGGTCGCCCGTCAACGCCCCCACGGCGTCGGCGGTCTCGACCCCCGCCTCGAGGAGCGGCTCCTCGTGAGAGCCGTCGCCATCGACGACGGCGAACCCCCGCTTGACCGCGCGGCTGGTCTTGGCCGGATCGCTCTCGACCAGGGTCACCTCGTGACCCGACTCGACGAGGACCCGGGCGGTCCGCAGGCCTACCCGTCCGGCGCCGACGATGACGAACCGCATGCCGGTTCTCCTCGGAGCCGGTGGGACATAAGTGTAGGCGAAACGCGCCCACCGCGGCCCGGTCGACCGGGTCGACGAACCCGGGGACGACGCCGACGGCCGGCGCCGACGTGCCCACGAGGTAGGGGCACGTGGGGCGAGGACCGAACCGGTCGCCTGGAAAGGCTTTTGGGCGCCGCTGGAGAAGTCGGCGCATGGTCCACGCCGTCGTCATGGTGAAGACGGGCGCCGGTCAATCGGAGCCGTCCGTTGAGGAGATCCGCGCCATCGACGGCGTGACGGAGGCCCACGTCGTGGCCGGCGAGTACGACGTCATCGCCGAGGTCGAGGTGGCGGAGGTCTACGACCTCCTGCGCACCGCGTCGACGGGCATCCAGGGCCTCGAGGGCGTCGTCGACACCAAGACCTACATCGCACTCGACTGACGGCGACCGTCGCGCTCGACTGACGGTGGGCTGTCCGTCGGCCCGAGCGTCACCCGCGCTGGCGCGCTCAGCCGTCGGTGGTATCCCGGTCCACGAGGGACGCCTCGAGCCAGTCGCGCTGCTCGCGGAGCCGGGGCGGGAGGTCGGCGTAGACGCTGTCGAAGACCGCCGAGGGCGCCTCGATGGGGGTCGCCTCGGCTTCCGCGATGGCCGCGTCGAGCGCCGCGTCGGCCGCCGTCCGGCAGTCCTCGACGAACGCGTCGTCGACGACCCCCTCCTCGCGGAGGTAGCGCTCGAACCGCTCGAGGGGGTCCGCCGTCCGCCAGGCCGGCAGGTGGTCCGGCTCGCCCCGGTACCGGGCCGGCTCGTCGGCCGTCGTGTGGGCGCCCTGCCGGTAGGTCAGGCTCTCGAGGAGGACGGGCGACCCCGCCCGCGCCCGCTCGAGCGAGGTCTCGGTCGCCTCGCGGACCGCCAGCGGGTCGTTCCCGTCCACCTGTCGGCCCTCGATGCCGTAGGCCGCGGCCTTCGCGGCGATGCTCGGGCTCGCGGTCTGGCGCTCCGTGGGCATCGAGATGGCCCAGCCGTTGTTCTCGCAGCAGAAGACCACCGGCGCGTCGAACACGCCCGCGAAGTTCAGGGCCTCGTGGAAGTCACCCTCGGAGGTCGCCCCGTCCCCGAGGCAGGCCAGCACGGCCACGTCGTCGCCCCGGTAGCGGGCGGCCATCCCGAGGCCGACGGCGATGGGTAGCTGCGTGGCGATGGGGACCGTCTGCGGGAGGATGTGGCGGTCGTCGCCGTGGCGGTACTCGGGGGCGCCCCGCCGGAACAGGAGCAGGTCGGCCATCGGCACGCCCCGAGCCAGGAGGAGGGCGTTCTGGCGGTAGGTCGGCACGAGCCAGTCGTCGGGGGCCATGGCGTACGCGGCCCCGACCTGGGTGGCCTCCTGGCCCCGGAACGGCGGATAACCGCTCATCCACCCCCGGCGCTGGAGGGTCAGCGACCGCTCGTCGAACCGGCGGGCCCGGACGAGGTCGGCGAACATGGCCCGGGCCTCGTCGGGACCGTAGGGCGTCTCCGAGAGCCCCCGTTCGCCGATGACCCGCTGCATGGGCAGTGGTGAGCCCGACGGGCCAATGGGCCTTACGGTGCGGGCGGCGGCCTTCCGACACGCCAAAGCACGTCGGCGGCCGAGGGCGGGCATGGTCGGACCGCTCGGGCTGGTGGGACTGGCCGTCCTCGTCGGCCTGCAGACCCTCCTGGCGGCCGTCTCGGTCCGGTGGCTCCGCGTCCGGCTCGAGAGCTGGTGGGCCCCGGTGGTCTACGCCCTCGTCTTCGTCCCGGTCCTCCTCGTCGTCTCGACGTTCCTCCTCACGGGCGTCCTGGGCCTCGGGCCGGACCTCGGGAGCCCGGGCGTGGCGCTGTTCCTGCTCGTCGCCGCCCCACTGGGTCTGGGGCTGGCCATCGACTACCTGTGGATGCCGCCCCCCGAGGCGGTGGAGCTCCCGACGGGCCGGGGGACGTGAGCCGACCGGCCACGCCGGCGGCGTGGCTCGACCCCTCCCGCTCGTCCAGCCCTACACGCCGAGCGCGTCCAACGCCGCCGTCGCCGACTCGAGGACGGCCGCCGGCGACCGGCTGGCGTCGAGGCGGACGAACCGGTCGGGCTCGCGCTCGATGAGCCGCTCGTACTGCTCGCGGACCCCGGCGAGGAACGCGGCGGTCTCGAACTTGTTCGTGGCCCCGCTCCGGGCCGCGCCGGTCTCGGGGTCGACGTCGAAGTAGAGCGTCGCGTCCGGCGGCCGGGTCCACGGGCGGTGGACGTCGACGACGAAGTCGAGGGGCCGGTCGAGGCGGCCCGCGAGGCTCGTCGCCTGGTAGGCGTACCGCGAGTCGGAGTAGCGGTCGGAGACGACGAGGTCGCCCCGGGCCAGGGCCGGCCGGACCGTCCCGGCCAGGTGGGCCGCGTGGTCGGCGGTGTAGAGGAACAGCTCGGCGAGGGGGTCGGCGTCGTCGTCGGCCACCGAGCGCCGGACGGCGTCGCCGTACCAGCTCCCGGTCGGCTCCCGGGTGAACGTGGCCGCCGGCCGCGCGTCCTGGAGCGCGCGCCAGACGGTGGTCTTGCCGCTCCCGTCGATGCCCTCCAGCGTGACCAGCATGGCCCCGCCTGCGGCGGCCCGCGATATGCCTGTTCCGGGACCGCGGCAATCCTTTTCCGACCGCTCGTCGAAGTCGAAGGGGATGCACGTACTGGTCACCGGTGGGACGGGGTTCGTCGGCCGCCACCTCTGTCGGGTCCTGGCCGACCGTGGCCACGACGTGACCGCGCTGGCTCGGCGGCCCGACGACGTCGGCCTCCCGTCGAGCGTCGCCACGGCGGGGGGCGACGTCACGAACCCTCGGAGCCTCGAGGCGCCGATGGCCGGCATGGACGCCGTGGTCCACCTCGTCGCCCTCTCCCCGCTCTACAAGCCGCCGGGCGGCGCGAAGCAGCACGAACTGGTCACCGTCGAGGGCACCCGGAACGTCGTCCGGGCCGCCGAGGCCGCCGACGTCGGCCGGTTCGTCCACCAGGGCGGGCTCGGCACGGACCCGACCAGCCCGATGGCCTACCTGCGGGCGAAGGGACGGGCCGAGCGGCTCGTCAGGCGCTCGTCGCTCGACTGGGTCGTCGTCCGGCCCTCCATCATCTTCGGTGAGGGGGGCGAGTTCGTCCGGTTCGTCGAGCGGCTGACCACGCCCTACGTCACCGCCCTCCCCGGCGGCGGCCGGACGATGGCCTTCCAGCCCATCTGGGTCGAGGAGTTCGCCCCCATCCTCGCCGACTGCGTCGACGGCGAGGGGCGCGCCGGCGAGGTCTACGAGATCGGGGGCCCCGAGCGGCTCACGCTGGCCGACGTGACCAAGGCCGTCTACCGGGCCCGGGGGCAGCCGGTCACCATCGTCCCGGTCCCAGTCCCGGTCGCGGCGCTCGGGCTGACCCTCGCCGACCCGCTGCCCTTCGTCCCGCTGGGCCGGGACCAGGCCCGGGCGTTCCGCTACGAGAACGTCACCGACGAGAACGACCTCGACGCCTTCGGGCTCGACCCGGCCGACCTCACGACGCTCGACGACTACCTGCGCCGGCGGCGGCAGGTCGGCCGGGCCGGGGGCTGAGGTCGGCCGGGCCGGGGGCTGAGGTCGGCCGGGTCGGGGGCAGAACACGCCCGCGGCGGGGGCCGTCGTATCGGGGAGCAGTCATCCCCCCGGCAGCCGGCCGTCGGACGACCGGTAACCGTCCGTTAAAGTCTCCGCAGTCTGGTGGTTTTGTCCGAATTATGTCGGAAACCCGCCGACCGGGGGCACCAAAAGGCTTATTCGGATATCCCGGCACGTTGCGTGGTAACGGAGCATGGCGTCACCATGAAACTCGCGCTGATCGGGTTCGGTCAGGCCGGGGGGAAGATCGTCGACAAGTTCCTCTGGTACGACCGCCAAACGAGAAGCAACATCGTCCGCTCGGCGGTCGCGATCAACACGGCGAAGGCGGACCTAATCGGCCTGGAGTACGTGCCCGACGCGAACCGGGACCTCAGCGGCCAGTCGCGGGTCAAGGGCCACGGGGTCGGGGCCGACAACGCGCTCCGCGCCGAGCTCGTTGTCAGCCCCGACCCCGTGGCCCTTAACCCTCGACTGGCCGATGAGGACCCGGTTCGCGTCGGGAACGTACTCCAGGCCGATGAGGTCCGCCTTCGCCGTGTTGATCGCGACCGCCGAGCGGACGA
>Ga0102944_1001882_pt1 | contig 13095 bp, 13 predicted proteins | sample SalPonD_shore_MG_FD_78172 | JGI IMG/M metagenome (GOLD analysis project Ga0102944, IMG submission 78172) | Salt pond soil microbial communities from South San Francisco under conditions of wetland restoration - Salt Pond MetaG... | ecosystem: Environmental > Aquatic > Marine > Intertidal zone >...
ACACCGAACAGGTGCGGAGCGCACGGCGATCCAGGCGGGGCTGGCGCGCCGCGCGTGGGCCTGCGCTGCACGGGGGCATGGAGCCGGTGCACGAAGCGACCCCAGCGAGACACAATCATCTGATCGCGCGACTGCCGGAACCGGTCCAGGCACGGGTGGTCGAGCCACTCGAGCCGGTCGACCTGCCGGTCGGGCACGTGCTCGCGCAACGCGGGCGGGAGACGACCCATTTCTACTTCGTGACACGCGGATTCGTCTCGCTGCTGTACACGACCGAGGACGGTCATTCGGCGGAAATCTCCATCGTGGGCAACGAGGGTGGCATCGGGCTGGGCCTGATCCTCGGCGGCCACCCCATGCCGACCGAAGCGGTTGTCCAGGCGACGGGGTTCGCCTGGCGCATGCCGGCCGATGCGCTGCGCCGCGAGTTCGCGCGTGGCGGTGCCCTACAGCGCAACCTGCTGCGCTTCACACAGGCCCTGATGACCCAGATGGCCCAGACGGCGGTCTGCAATCGGCATCATTCGGTCGAGATGCAGTTGTGTCGCTGGATCCTGCTGAGCCTCGACCGGCTCCACGGCCGCGACCTCTGGATGACGCAGGAAATGATCGCCCACATGCTCGGCGTACGCCGCGCCGGCGTGACGGAGGCCGCGGCACGTCTCCAGCGGGATGGCCTGATCGAATACAGCCGGGGGCACATCCACGTGCCCGACCCCGCCGCGCTCGCGGCCCACGCCTGCGAGTGCTACGGCGTGGTGAAACACGAGTACGAACTGCTCTTTGCCTAGCCCCCATATCTCCCGAGGCGCGAAGCGAGGTCATGGAGGTGCAGGTCAAGACAAGATGCGGGCGGTCCAGGGCGCGCAGGCGGACTCGAACAGTGCGTCGAGCCCCCGGAAGCGGCCCGCAACGCCGGATGAGCCGGCACATCCGCGGCCGCAGTCGTGAATCGGCGAGATATGCCGGCTACGGACTACGGACACGGTGTGATCAATTGCTGGTCGCCGCATCGGCATCGTGATTCCGCCGCCCCCATTTGGCATGATGATCCGGACACCGGCAACGTCGCCGGACAGCCGCGGAGCGATCCCGATGATCAGACCAAGCCTGCGCCTTGCGGGCGCCGCAGCCCTGCTCGTGCTGCTCGCTGCGTGTGCCGCACCCTACGAGCTGTCACAGCAACAGCAGGCCCTGGCAGCCGGGATGACCGACGATCGGGCGGACGAGATCATCCACCAGGCGCTGACGGCTTCCAAGGCACAGGGCGGGCTGTGCGCGGTGAACAACGCCGGGCAGCGCTTCGGCTCGCCGAGGGTGACGCACTACTTCGGCCCGGTCGCGTTCCTGGTCGACTACCCCGACGAGCTCGCGAGCGTGAGCCTGGACGACGGCTCCGTCATTCTCAACGGCACCGACCGTGTGCAGCCGATTCGGTTCGACTTCCGCGCGATCACCCGGGTCACGCTGGTCAACCGGGACACGTTCGCGCAGGGCAGCGCCTGCCGACGCTCCGGCAGCGGCCCGGTATTCGGCCTGGCAACCGAGGCGGACGTATACATCAACGTGGACGTTGACGCCGCGTCGGAGAACCCGCTGATAGCCGCACTGCGCCACTACGCCCCCCAGGCGCGGTTCACCCGCAGCCTGGGCTTCTGAGCGCCGATGGATTACGGCGGGCGGTTAACTCGCCGTAATGCCATGCACAGGACAACGTAACGCCGGAGCCTTCATGGTGCGCGCCAGTCGCGCTTGAGCCGCGGCACAACGACGACACTGTTCCCTGGAGGTTGCGACCCATGCATTCGAATATTACCCGCTTCGCACGCCTGCTGCTTGCAGCGGCACTCACCCTCGGCGTCAGCGCCCCTGCGCTCGCCGGCCAGAGCAGCGGCACCGGCGACGAGCCCGCACAGGACAAGGTGAGCCGCGCCGACCTGGAGAAGTTCGCTTCCGCCTACTCCGAGATCCGCGGCGTGCGCGCGGAGTACATGCCCAAGATCCAGCAGGCGAGCGGCAAGGAGGAGAAGGCGAAGCTCAAGAAGGAAGGCCAGCAGCAGATGGTACAGGCCGTGCGCAGCAGTGGCCTCGAGATCGCCGAATACCAGGCGATCGGGCAGAAGCTCAACAGCAACAAGGAGCTTCAGGCTCGCCTGCAGAACATCATGCAGGACCAGGCGCCCGCCGGGGAGAGTGACTCCTCGCAGGCGCAGTAAAGCGGTTTGGCCGGTCGGCCGGGCGGGCGCCTCCCCCTCGTGGCCCGCCCGTGCCGCCGCCGGTCCTCTGAGAGCCGAACCGCGCAGCCGCGTTTGCCCGGCCCCGCTCGTTCCCCCCGTCCACGCCGCCACCGCCGGGTTCCGCACGTTCGGCCCGTACCTGCTAGGCTCAACCAACGACTGCGCGTTCGCGCGGAGACGGTGATGCGCCCTGCCCTCCTGCCCGGCCTGTTGATGCTGCTCGGCGTTGCCTGCGGCGCCGCCATCGCCGGCGAGGCCGACGTGCTCCGGGTGGATGCCACCGCAACCGGCGATGGCCGCTACCGCTTCCGCGTCACGGTGCGTCACGCCGACTCGGGCTGGGACCACTACGCCGACCGCTGGGAAGTCCGCGCCCCGGACGGGGCCGTGCTGGCCACGCGTGTGCTGCATCATCCCCACACCGATGAGCAACCGTTCACCCGATCATTGTCCGCGGTACGCATTCCGGCGGGCATCGGCAGCGTGACGCTGTACGCGCATGACAAGGTCCACGGATTCGGCGGCGAAACCCGGACGGTCGCCCTGCCGAACCGTTGAGGGAATCCGGCCGCGCCGCGGCCGAGACCATGGAGGTATGCCGCATGTCGCTCCGGGCACTCATCGCAACGGCACTGCTCGCCCTGGTCCCTGCATCCGCCTTCGCCGCTGGCGGGCTGCAGCTGCAGTGGTTCGGCCAGTCGGCATTCAAGCTGACGTCGCCCGACGGCAAGGTCATCGTCATCGACCCGTTCATCACCGGGAACCCCGTGACGCCGAAGGAGTGGAAGGATCTCGACCGCATCGGCCCGGTCGATCTGATCCTCGTGACCCACGCGCACGGCGACCACTGGGGTGACACGGCCCACCTGGCACGCAAGACCGGCGCACCCGTGGGTCTCAATGCCGACTTCGGCAACACGATCCGCACACTCGGCGTCCTGCCGGGCGACCAGTTGATCCGTTTCAACAAGGGTGGTCCGATCCACCCGCTCGGCGACGGGATCGCCATCACCATGGTGCACGCGGAGCACAGCTCGGATTTCGTGTATGACTCCGCAGTGCATGCCGGGGGCGAGCCGGCGGGCTACATCATCGAGCTCGAGAACGGCTACACGGTCTGGCACATGGGCGATACGGGCGTGTTCGGCGACATGGCCTGGCTCGCCGACTACTACGATCCGGACCTGGTGCTCGCCCCGATCGGCGGCCACTTCACGATGGATCCGGAGCATGCCGCGTACGCCCTCGACGAGCTGATCGCGCCGGACACCGTCGTACCGATGCACTACGGCACCTTCCCGCCGCTCAAGGGAACGCCGGCGGAGCTAGCCGATGCACTCGGCGACACCAGCATCAAGCTCGAGGTGATGCAGCCCGGGCAAACACGGACCTTCGAGTAGACCGCGCCGCCATCGGCGCCGCGCTTGTCGCAGGTCAATGCGCGGCAGGCGAATTCGGATCAGAGTCGGCGAGCCGGGCCGGGGTGACCCGGCGCTGCTCCGTCCCGGCTCGCAGGTGTCACCGATGCGCGCAGCGAGGTCGCGCAACGCCGGTTCGACCGGCAGATCCGCAGCTGCAACGGGGGAGCCGGTGAGACATACGGGTCCAGACCATGGAAACATCCGCCAGCGAGCGTTCCGACGCCGACCTCGTCCGCGCGACACTGGGTGCCGACACGGGTGCGCGGCGCCACCGTCTGCTGCGCTGGGGCGCCGTCGCCGCGGTCATGCTGGTCATCGGCACGCTTGCGACCCTGTGGCTCACCGGTGACGGCGATGCCGTCGTCTACCGTACCGAACCGGCCCGGCGCGGCGACCTGACCGTCCACGTCACGGCCACCGGCCAAGTGCAACCGCTCAACCAGGTCGACATCGGCAGCGAGCTCTCCGGCCGCATCGCCACCGTTGAAGTCGACTACAACGACCACGTGGAGCGCGGCCAGGTGCTCGCCCGTCTGGACCCGGACGAGCTGCAAGCCAGTGTTGCCGAACAACGGGCAGCACTGGCCGCGGCGCGCGCGGCAGTCCTGCAGGCACAGGCCACCCGCGTGGAGGCGCGCCTCAAGTACGAGCGCACACGCGATCTGGCGCAGCGCGAGCTCGCCTCGCGCGAGGAGGTGGATGTCGCCGATGCGGCATTGAAGCGCGCCGAGGCCGCCCACGCGAGTGCGCAGGCGGATGTCACCCGCGCGAGCGCCGCACTGGAGACCGCCGACACACGCCTGGCAAAGGCCGTGATCCGCGCGCCGATCGGCGGCCTCGTCCTCGCGCGCAACGTCGAGCCGGGACAAACGGTGGTCGCTGCCCTGCAGGCGCCGGTGCTGTTCACGATTGCCGAGAGTCTCGAGCGCATGGAGCTGCACGTCGACGTCGACGAGGCCGATGTCGGACGTCTGGCGGAGGGACAATCGGCAACATTCAGCGTCGATGCCTATCCGGACAGGATGTTCCCCGCGCGCGTGACGCAGGTGCGCTTCGCACCGCGCACGGTGGAGGGCGTGGTCACCTACGAGACCCTGCTCGCAGTCGACAACAGCGAGTTGCTGCTGCGTCCCGGCATGACCGCGACCGCCGGGATCACCGTGGCCGCGGTGGACGATGCCCTGCTCGTGCCGAACGCCGCGCTGCGCTACCAGCCACCCGCGCCCGCCACCGGCGGCACATCGCGTGGCGGACTGCTCGGGGCGCTGATGCCGCACCGGCCGGCGCGCGAGCGTCCGGGTGACGCGACCGGGCCGGCGAAGCCCGGGGCCGGCCGCGTGTGGATCCGGGGCGCAGACGGGCCCGAGCCCGTGAACGTGGAGCCGGGGCTGAGCGACGGGCGCGTGACCGCACTGCGGTCGGGCGAGCTGGCGCCGGGCACGGAGCTGATCGTCGGCCAGGAGGCCCCGCCCTCGTGACGGGATCCGCCACCCGCCCGCCGCTGGTCGGGATGGAGGGCATCACCAAGGTCTATGGCACCGGCACCGCCGCGGTGCGCGCCCTCGACGACGTGAATCTGGCAATCGCCTCCGGCGAGTTCGTGGCGGTCATGGGGCCGAGCGGCTCGGGCAAGTCCACGGCCATGAACATCCTCGGATGCCTCGACCTGCCGACGCGCGGCGCTTACCGCTTCGCCGGCGTGGAGGTCACCACCCTGTCGCGCGACCAGCGGGCGCGGCTGCGGCGCCACTATCTCGGATTCGTGTTCCAGGGATTCAACCTGCTGGCCCGGACATCCGCGCTCGAAAACGTCGAGCTGCCGCTGATCTATCGGCGCTGGCCGCATCGCGAGCGCCGCGCGGCGGCCGTCCGCGCGCTCGAGACCGTCGGCCTCGCCCAGTGGGCGCGACACACGCCCGCCGAGCTGTCCGGGGGACAGCAGCAGCGCGTCGCCATCGCCCGGGCGATCGTCAGCGAGCCCCGGCTGCTGCTCGCCGATGAGCCGACGGGCAACCTGGACACCCGGACCAGCGGCGAGATCATGGACCTGATCACCGCCCTGAATCGCGAACGCGGCATTACCGTGGTCATGGTGACCCACGACGCCGCGATGGCGGCGTATGCCGGGCGCGAGATCGGCTTCGTGGACGGCCGGGTGGCCGCCGACACCGGGGTGACCGGCTGATGTTCTGGAACGCGCTCGCCCTGGCCGTGCGCGCATTGCGGCGCAACGTGCTGCGCTCGATCCTGACGACGCTCGGCGTCGTGATCGGGGTCGCCGCCGTCATCACGATGGTCACCGTCGGCGATGGCGCGACCGCGCAGGTGGGGCGGCAGATCGCGAGCCTGGGCAGCAACCTGGTGATGGTACGGCCCTCGCAGCGCATGGGCCCGATCCGCGACACGGTGGGGGCACCCCCCTTCCGCATGGCCGATGTCGAGGCAATCGAGCGCGAGATCGGCAACCTCGAGGCCGTCGCACCGCTGGCCGTGCGCTCCATGACCGCCGTGCTCGGCGGCCGCAACTGGTCGACCTCGGTCACCGGTACGAACAACGCCTGGTTCCAGGTGCGCGACTGGCCGCTCGCGGCCGGCCGCATGTTCACGGCACCCGAGCTCGCGGGCGGGCGCGCCGTCTGCGTGATCGGCGCCACGGTACGTCGCGAGCTGTTCGGGGCGGCCGATCCGGTGGGCGATCGCTTCCGGCTCGGACGCATCTCCTGCGAGGTGATCGGCGTCCTGGACACCAAGGGACAGACGGCGTTCGGTTCCGACCAGGACGACCTGGTCGTGATGCCGATCCGCACCTTCTGGCGGCGCGTCGGCGGCAGCCAGGACATCGGCCTGATCCAGCTCTCCGCCACGACACCCGCCGCGATCGACCAGGTGCAGGCCGACCTCACGGGCCTGCTGCGCGACCGGCGCCACCTGGCAGCGAACGAGGAGGACAACTTCTCCTCGATCAGTACGCGCGAGATCACGCAGACGCTGACCGGCACCATGCGCATCCTCACGGCCCTGCTCGGCGCCGTCGCCGCCGTGAGCCTCCTGGTGGGCGGCATCGGCATCATGAACATCATGCTGGTGTCGGTCACCGAGCGCACGCGCGAGATCGGCATCCGGCTGGCGATCGGGGCACTCGAACGCGACGTGCTGCTGCAGTTCCTGGTGGAGTCGGTGGTGCTGGCCTCGCTCGGCGGCGTCATCGGAATCGTCACGGCGCTGGTCGCATCGTATTTCATCAGCGACGCGATCGGCGTGCCGTTCATCCTCAACCCGGGCATGATCGCGCTCGGATTCCTGTTCGCCGCGGTCGTGGGCGTGGTCTTCGGGCTCGTTCCCGCCCGGCGTGCGGCGCGGCTGACACCGATCGAGGCCCTGCGGCACGAGTGATCGCCGCAGTGCCGGATGCGCACGCGACGCTTCTGGCACACTTGCCCGCTCAGGCGCCCGTAGCATGGCTCCCGGATCGATCGCCGCCGGTCACGGGGCCGCCTTGGCACGGCACTCGAAGCGGACCGGAGACAGACACTTGGCGCGCACGAACGCAGACGATCGCGAGCAACTCGCGTCCGAAGACCGCCCGGCCGCGATCCGGACATGCGCATCGACCCGCATCGCCCGCCCCGCGGCCACGGTGTTCGCATTCGTCGTCGACGGCTTCTTCGACAACTACCCCCGCTGGTCGCCGGAGGTGGTCGAGCTCGAACCGCTCGACGCGGGCCGGATCGAGACCGGCGCGAGAGTGCGCCAGGTGCGGGTCGACCACGGCCGGCGCAGCGATACCACGGTATGCGTGACCGCCTGCGAGCGTGTGCGGCTGCTCGAGCTGGAGGCGACGGGCAAGCCCCTCTACCGCATCCGCTACGAACTGGCGGACGCGGGCACGGGCCACACAACGCTCGAGCTCACCTTCGAGCTGGTGCGCCTGGAGCTCTACATGCGGCCATTCGAACGCCTCATTCGCCGGGCGATCCGGGGCGGCTCGCAGGAGGCGATCGACAACATCCGGGCGCTCGTCGAGGCGGAGTGCTGACTCGCCGCCGGGTCCGGTTCAGTCGCGGTAGTCCGGGCTCTCGACGTCCAGGATCGCCTTGATCTCGGCGAAGTGGTTGGCCGCCAGGTCGGGGTAGGACTCCCACTGGTCGCGTGTCACGCGCGCGGTCTCCTCGTCGACGTACCTCAGCGGCCGGCCGGTTGCCTGTGCCAGCATCTGTGTCTCGCAGGCCTTCTCGAGGAAATAGAGCCGATCGAAGGCCTCGACGACGTCGCGTCCGACCACGGTCACGCCATGATTGCCCATGAACAGCACGGGCTTGTCCGCCAGCACGCGGCTCAGGCGATCGCCCTCGTCGTCGTCGAGGGCCATGCCGGGGAAGTCCTCGTCGTAGGCGATGCGCTCGTGGAACTTGAGCGCGTTCTGGCTGACCGGCTCGAGCCGGCCGCCCTCGACGCAGGCCAGCGCCGTCGCATACGGCATGTGCGTGTGCAGGATGCAGCGCGCCGCGGGCACGTTGCGGTGGATGCAGCCGTGAATGTGGAGCGCCGAAGGATCGGGGGGTCCGTCGCCCTCGAGGACCCGTCCGTCGGCGTCGACCTTCAGCAGCTCGCTCGCGCGCACGCGCGCGAAGTGCCGGCCGCGGGGCTGGATCAGGACGGGTGCGCCGCGCTCGCCGAGCGCCAGGCTGAAATGATTCGACACCGCCTCGTTCCAGCCGAGGCGGGCCGTCCAGCGAAAGGCGGCGGCGAGATCGATCCGGGCCCGGCGTTCATCCATCGGCGGAGTCCGTCATGCTCCCGGCGTCGAGCGCGGGCGCGGGGGTGATGTTGTCCTCCGCGAGCCGTGCCGCCCGCTCGGCGTCGCCGGCGCAGATCGCCTCGACGAGCGCCCGGTGCGACTCGGCTATGTCGCTGGCCCGCTGGTCGCGATTGGCCAGAGCGATGTAGGCGCGGAACTGGTTCTCGACGCGCTGGTAGTGCTGCAGCAGTCGGCCGTGCCCCGACAGACGGATGATCAGGTGATGCAGATCCTGATCACGCTGGCTGGTGGTCGCCGCGTCGGCGGTCTCGCTCGCGCGCAGCAACTCCGCGAACGCCTCGCGCAGCCGGGCTATACGCTGTTCGTCGATCCGCTGCGCCGCCAGGCGGGCGCCCAGCGCTTCCAGCGTCGCGCGCAGGGTGAACAGCTCCCACAGGTCGTGCTCGCTGAAGTCCACCGCGCGGTAACCCGCGTACGGCACCTGCGTGACCAGGCCCTCGTCCACGAGCCGCCGCAGCGCGGCCCGGATGGTCCCGCGCGACGAGCCGTAGCGCGCGGCAAGCGTCGTCTCGACCAGGCGCGCCCCCAGCGGGATCGTGCCGTCGACGATCTGCCGCCGCATCAGGTCGGCCGCCTGGTCCACCAGGCTCCGCTTCGACAGCGTCTCGCTCGCCATGGCTGGCGCGCCCGCCTCAGGCAACGGCGGTTTCACCGTTACCGACCACGGCGGAGTCGAACGCCTCGCGGGCGAAGACGCGCCGCACGAGCGGCTCGAAGTGCTCCAGCGGGCGAGTCGGGTAGTCCGGGTCGAACGCGGCCTGGTCCCAGCGCTCGCAGAAGCGCACGCAGGAATCGTAGTACGGGTGGTCGCGGAAGACGTCGCGCGCGTTCGGGTCGTCACCGAAATGGTGCGCGTAGTAGTACTTCTGGAACAGCCCGTGGTGCTCCACCACCCAGGTCACCTCGGGGCGCACGTACGGCCGCAGGATGACGGCCGCGTACTGCGAGTGGTTCTCCGGCGCGAGGTCGTCGCCGAGGTCGTGCAGCAGCGCACCGAGCACCATCTCCTCGTCGGCACCGTCGTCCTCCGCGCGGGTCGCCGCCTGCAGCGAATGCTCCAGACGTGTGACCTGGTAACCGCTGAGCGTGTTGTCCAGCGCGCGCAGGGCGTCCAGGATCCGGTCCGGCAGCCCCTCGATATACTCTTCCTCGAGGCGGGCCAGGAACTCGTAGTCCTCCTTCGTCCCATCCCTCATCTGGCGGAAACCGACCGTCTGCATCGTGCCTCCCGTCTGTCGTATCGAGCGGGCGCACGCGCCGCGTGCGTCGCCTCCTCGTGCCATGGTAAGCCTATTGCGCAGGAGACTGATTGTCAACAATTGGACAGTTGATTGTTGACAATCACCACGGCCCTTCCCTAGGTTGATTGGCGCGGGTTCACCCGCCGGCCGGGGGCTCGAATCCCGGCCCTTTCTTTCCGACGACATGCCAACAAACCAACCGACCGGAGATGTCCTGTATGAGACACCCGATGCTCACGATCGTGGCCGCCGCCGCGACGCTGGCGTTCGCCGGCGTGGCCACCGCCGCGAGCGCCGACAAGCTCGCCGAGGACTTCGACTGCAACACCGTGCGTTTCGGCCAGCCCAACTGGACCGGCGTGACGATCAAGACCGCCACGGCGGCCTGGATGCTCGAGGACCTCGGCTACGACACGAAGACGACCAAGGGTTCGCTGCCGATCGTCTACCAGGCCATGGCCAACGACGAGATGGAAGCGATGCTCGCCCAATGGATGCCCTCGCAGCGCGGAATGTTCCGCAAGTTCGGCATCAAGGGCTCGCTCGACGTCCTCTCGCCCAACCTGCGGGGTGGGCGCTACACCGTCGCGGTGCCCAGCTACGTGTACGAGGCCGGCGTGACCAGCATCGAGGACCTCGACGAGCACAAGGAGAAATTCGGCGGCGAGATCTACGGCATCGAGCCGGGCAGCGGCGGCAACGACACCATCAAGAAGATGATCAAGGATGACTACGCGGGACTCGGCGACTGGAAGCTGGTCGCCTCGAGCGAGCCCGGCATGCTCTCCGAGGTGTCGAACCGCGAGGCCGACCAGGAGTGGATCGCGTTCCTGGCGTGGGCGCCCCACCCGATGAACATCAACCACGACATCGAGTACCTGTCCGGCGGCGCCGACTACTGGGGGCCCAACAAGGGCGAGGTGATCGTCAACACGGTGACCCGAACCGGTTTCGCGTGGGCCTGCCCGAACCTCGGCCAGTTCCTCGACAACTACGACTGGACCGTCGAGGAGCAATCGCTGGCGATGGAATACGTGAACAACCAGGACATGGACCCGCTCGAGGCGGGCAAGCGCGTCATCCGCAAGCACCCGGAGATGATCGAGCGCTGGTTCGGGCGCAGCGGCATCTACCAGACGGGCGGTATCAAGGCCGCCGACGGCGAACGCGATGCCGGGGAGATCGTGGCCGACAAGCTCGGTCTCTGACGCCGGCACCGCCGGGCCCGAACGGCGTGCGCCCCGACCACGGACGGCCGGGGCGCGCGCATGCCGGGGCCCCTATGCGGCGGCCCGCAATCGCCGGCCGAGGGTGCGGTACAGACTGCGCGGCCCGTCCAGGTCAATGTAGCAGCCTTGGAGGTGACGGTGTCCCTCGCGCGGGTCGTAGGCCGTGCGGCCATGCAGCACCCGGCTGTTGTCGAACATCATCAGCTCGCCCGCCGCCAGCGGGAAGCGCAACTCGAACGACGGATCGGCGAACAGTTCCCCCAGGCGGCGGCGCGCGCGCTGGAAACGGCGCATATCGTCGGCTTCCATGACCGGCAGGTAGTCCAGCCGCGGGCTGTAGTGCACGCCCGTCATGCGCCCGGCGGCGTCGCGCTGGATGATGCTGCGGCGCTCGATGAGCTCCTCCTGCCCGTCGACGAATCGGAAGCGCACGGGAGTGCGTGCCAGCAGGTCGAAACCCTCGGGGTCCTCGCGCTGCAGCGCGTCGGCGACCGCCAGGCTGTCCACCAGCGTCGACCATCCGCCCGTTGTCTCGTTCACCAGGCAGTGCAGCAGCTGGATTCCCGGCACGGGCTCGCGGTAGGGATTGTCCGTGTGGGCACCGAGGCCGACCGGCCGGTAGGCCAGGTCATTCGAGTGCGGCCGCGAGTACACCTCGAAATAGCGGCCGAAGTTGGTCTCGCGCGGGTGGCCGAAGGTGCGCGCGACCTCGAGGATGCGTTCCGAGTCCGTGGGCACGTCGTGCAGCACGATGAAGCCGTGGGCGAGAAACTTGCCCACGGCCTCGCGCAGGGCGTCGGGATCCCCCATCCGGCGCCAGTCGACGCGGACCTCCGCCAGGTCGAGTGCGGCGCCCCACTGCACCGGTTCCGGGAGCCCGTCACGCTCGTCGAAGTCGGCGGCAAAGCGATCGAGCTGGAAGCGCCCGGCATAACCGTCGCTGAAAGCCAGCCAGGCGACGCCGTCGCCCAGGTCGCATACCTCGACCAGCTCGATGTCTTCCGGCAGGCGGTGCGGGTCGAACAGGCGCTGCTCCGTATCGGGGTCGAGATGCTCCGGGTCCTGGCAGCGCTCGCGCAGCCACAGCGCGGGCAACCGGACCTCGCCGCTCGCGGTGCGCGCCGCGACAGCCGGGGTATCGGGTTCCACGCGGAAGGTTACCTGCGACATTGCGAGTCTCCGTTTGTGACCTGGGAATATATTATGATTTCAGCCCGTGAACCCCGTAAATCCGGTATCTTCTAATGTATTGGATAACCATTTCTTATGGGTGAACAGCGCCCGCCATTGCAGGCGTTGATCGCCTTCGAGGCGACCGTGCGCCTCGGATCCATGACAGCCGCGGCACGGGAGCTCGAAACGAGCCAGCCGGCCGTTTCGCAGCGCATCCGGCAGCTCGAGGATGCGCTGGGCCTGCCCCTGTTCGACCGCAGCCGGCGGCGCCTGCGGCCGACCGCTGACGCACGCGGCTACTACGACGAGGTGGCCGGCGCACTGCGCCGGATTCGCGGTGCCACGCAACGGCTTCAGGCTCGCGCCCATGCGCGTGAGCGCGAGTTCACCGTCGCCGCCCATTTCGGTTTCGCACACCTGTGGCTCCTGCCGCGGTTGCCACGCCTGGAGGCCGCCTTTCCCGGGACGATGTTCGACATCCTGCCGGTTGACCGCGAGAGCGACGACGACCGCTCCGCCGCCGATCTGCGCATTCGCTTCGGCGAGTTCGGCCAGCGCCGCGAGCACGAACATCCGCTGATCCCCGAGACGGTGTTCCCGGTTTGCAGTCCCGGTTTCGCGGAACGCCACGGGCTCGGGGAGATGCTCGATGGCGCCACGCTCGCGCGCGTGCCCCTGCTGCACATGGACGACCGCGACCCGCGCTGGCTGGACTGGGCCCGCTGGTGCGAACGGGCCGGATTCGAGACACCGGTGCCGCGCGCGCGGTTCCAGTACAAGAACTATCCACTGCTGCTCAACGCAGCGATCGAGGGCCGGGGACTCGCGCTGGGGTGGGACGGTCTGATCGGCGCCCTGCTCAAGGAAGGCACCCTCCTTCGCCTCGCGCCCTCGGTAAGCCGCCCGGAGCGCGGCTACCTGCTCGCAGCTCCGCAGGAGCGCAACGCCGTGATCGCACCGATCGTGGACTGGTTC
>Ga0102944_1001883_pt1 | contig 13079 bp, 12 predicted proteins | sample SalPonD_shore_MG_FD_78172 | JGI IMG/M metagenome (GOLD analysis project Ga0102944, IMG submission 78172) | Salt pond soil microbial communities from South San Francisco under conditions of wetland restoration - Salt Pond MetaG... | ecosystem: Environmental > Aquatic > Marine > Intertidal zone >...
ATACCCTACGGGGGTATAGTATATTCAGAACAGAAAATAAAAAAGATAAACACGAATGAAATATGTGAATTAAGAATTCCAGGAGGTTAATCATGATATTTGGTCAATTTACAGCCACTCTCACAGGATTTATCACCTTTGGACTGGTAATCGGGTATTCCGAATTCTTCAGGAATAAAAAGATGGGGATAACTTCCGGTAATTCCCGATTCAGTCAAGCTCTTAACAAACTTATAAATGATAATTTACGCGAATCGATACGATTAGATACCAACAAAGAACGGTGCATGATTTTGTGCCAGGCGGAGGTGGTAAACTGCTCAGATTCCAACCCTTCCTATGTGAAGATAAACCCACGTTGCTGCAGGGAATTACAAAAATATTCCCAACAAAATTTGAATTGAAATATTACAGTTTTATCTGTCTATAATCTTTCATTTAGATGAATTTAGCTAATAATCACAATTTTTTAACCCATAAATCCAATATGAGATGTCCGGTCCGAATTTGTGTTAAACCTCCAGATAACCTAATCGCCGGACCGGGCATTTTTCTTTAATCAAAAATTAATAAGGAGTATATTATGAGGAATCAGGAAATTTGTCCCGTAATGGGAAATCCAGTTGAAGATCCCGCTACAGCCCCTAGCAGCAAATACGACGGTAAAACCTATTATTTCTGTTGCCCACCCTGTAAAGATAGTTTCGATAAAGAACCCGACAAATACATAAATGGAAATAAACCGGGTGGTCCTCATGGGCATCATGGGCACCATTGCCATCATTAATAACACCTAATCCGGAATATTCACCAAGAAATTTTGTCGTGAGCAAGGCGAAGATAAAATTTCTTGGTGAGATATCCCGGTTAGCTATATCAACGGGGATTTTATTTATTTCTATTACAGTGTCTTCAAAGAATTTTTTGACCAATACCTGGTTAAATTTGCTGAAAAATATTTCCCGCCGCATGACTGACCGGCATTCAGGACTTTTTTCATTAAGAGTTAATCGGAGTTAGAAAATAGATCTCAAAATTTCAATTACTGTTATAAAATCATTTTGACCAATCATATCACTCACATCATTCTCATTTTACCATCAAGCTGATTTCGGTTTTTTATATATTGGTATACTGATATAATTCGGTGCTATCGATTTCTTTTAATCATTAAGGAGTATGGCAAATGAGACTGTCCCTTTTATTCATTGGATTTTTGATGGTCTTTCCAATAACAATACGGGCCCAGGAGTCCCGGAAAATGCTAATTTTTGAAATAGATCATAACCAGTACCGAAAATGCAACTACAATGAAAAAGGAAAACTGGAATCCTTTCAAAAACTGAATATTGGGGCTATAGATCAAAAAAGTGAAGTCTATCGTCTTCCTGTAACCATATATAATTTTACGGTAAATGGAGAACTCAAGGACAGTACCAACACCATCTATACCTGCAATCCGGATGAACAAAAAATATTGGTTAATATTTTACCCTATACCGACTATTCCGATAATAATGTAGTAAATGTAGATCCACAAGGGACCAACGCCATATACCCGGTGAATCCCGAAACCGGTTGGAAGATGAATGATCTGAAATTTGAAATGAAAATTGACAAAGGAGTAATCGGTTTCCTGGGTGGTAAAAGCAGGATTGAGATGAAACATCGACGCGTGGTCCCCAATGACACTGTGCAGACCGGGCAATATGAAATTGACTCCATTGTAAACATAAGGATTTATGTATTGGGTATAAAAATGAAAACCCTGAACTATACTGTAATAGAAATTATTGATCCTGATGACGGAATTATTCACCAAATGTTTACGAGCGATGAAGGCAGTTACTTTGTTATTGACCTGATTTGAGAATTGATTCCGTTTTCTTCAGTAATTTAGAGCGCATATCTATCTTGTTAATAAGACATTGATTAGTTGATATTTTTAAAAGTTTATTTAAACATTATTTAATAACCACATTTTAAAGCCCTTTATATTTTCCCTAAATGCCCGATATACAACAAACTCAGCATACCCGAAATCGTTACAATTTCATTTCACTTATTTATAATCTGATGGAATGGCCAATTGAAGTGTTATGGTACAAAAAGTGGAGAAAACAGTTTTGGGACAAAGTCGAAGGTCCTTCCATCCTTGAAATTGGTATCGGTACCGGGAAAAATATTTCCTATTATCCTCAAAATATTAATGTTACCGGGGTTGACCTGTCTACTAACATGTTAAAAAGAGCTCGAAAAATTGTTGAAAATAAGCATCTGGAAAATGTACATCTTCATGAAATGGATGCCCAACAATTGGATTTCCCCGCTGATACCTTTGATGAAACAGTCGCCACTTTTGCATTTTGCTCAGTCCCTGATCCGGTGGAGGGGTTGAGAGAGGCGCTGCGGGTGACCAAACCCGGTGGAAAACTGCATTTACTGGAACATATGTTAAGTCATTCTTCCTTTCTGGCCGGAATTATGAAAACACTGGACAAACCGATCCATTATCTGATAGGCGTTCATATTGCCCGGCAAACGGTTGAAAATGTTCAAAAGGCCGGCTGGGATCTTCAATCCGTTCAGGTGCTCACCTCCAATGGAGTTTTTAGAATGATTGAAGCGGTAAAGGCTGAGTAGCGATCGAGTTTATGTGAATTGTTCAGGAGTTGATGAATTAAAGTTGAAAAGCATTTTAGTGTAGGTTATGCAGTTTTCGGTTTTCAGTGTTCTGACTCCTGCTGTTTTGCACTTCACTTTCTTTCCACTCATCTTGAGTTTGAGGGTAAGTTTAAGATTGATCTGTTAATCCCAGGTCAATGAACATTTAGCCCGGATATTTCACAGAAAATTATATTATAATGAATTAATTTATTGATGTAACTACAGTTATATCTAATATTACGGTTGAAAAATTAAATACACAGTGTAGAACGCTGCAAAATTTTCCCCTCCGCTGCGTTGAAGTTAAAATGGCTTACTCAACGTATATGTATACGATTCCGTCCCCATTTTAGCCCTTGCCCCGAATGCTTTCGGGGTTGCTGAGATAAAAATTTCTTGGTGAAATATCCGGGTTAGCAACGTACGGAAGGCATTACAAGGCGAGGCCTGAGAACTAGATATTAAAATTAAATCTTCATCACAGATTCCGTTTTTATTCGAGCAACCTAAAAAAAAGATATTTTATTTAAGGTTGATTTAAGCATGGGCACCGTACATTAAAGGTATAGTTTAAAAACCTTCTTTTAATTATCGATAGCGTAGTTGAAATATGCTGCCCATATTGCTTAAAATCGGTCCCATAACCATATATACCGTCAGTCTTCTGCACACCGCGGGTATTCTAACCGGTATCTGGTGGATGTATAAAGAAGCTCAAAAAGCAGGTGCACATACACAGGAATTACTGGATTTATCGGCTATAATCGTAGTCTGGTCGATAATCGGATCACGAGTTTTTTCCATTCTCTTTGACGGCAGCCTGAAGTGGTACCTACAGCATCCCGTGCATATGCTTATGCTTTGGAATGGAGGATTTACGTTTTACGGAGGCTTTCTGTTTGGACTGGCGGCAGGAATCTGGTATATCCGGAAACACAACCTGGATGCCTGGAGGATCAGTGAATGGGCAGCCCCCGGTCTAGCGCTGGGTATCGCGGTAGGCCGGCTGGGATGTTTTGCGTCGGGTGACAGCTATGGTAAGCCGACAGATTTGCCTTGGGGTGTTACCTTTACAGATCCACACTCCCTGGCCCCAACCGGTGTAACCCTGCATCCTACTCAAATCTACTCCACGCTTGTATTGCTGATTGTTTTCGGGATGCTCTTATGGTGGCGACGGCGTCAACATTACAAAGGTGAGCTTTTTCTTGTATTTATGATTTTATATGGCCTTGTTCGATCACTGGTGGAAATTTTCCGGAATGATCCCCGGGGCGTCTATCTAAATGGGCTCATAACAACATCTCAAATTATCAGCCTTATTGTCGTAATCCCTGCTTTATGGTTATTTCTAAATAAGCTCAAAAAATACAATAAACTATATCCGGAACCACATCATTAAAATTAAATCATTTTTTATCTGCTACATCAGAAAGGAACATCTTATGTCATCCATCATATGGTTCGTATTAATCACCGCTTTTATGTTGTTTATGCATCGGGGCCACAGATCTCATGGCGGAGGAATGGGCGGTTGTTGTGGCGGTGGGCATTCGCACGGGCCTAATGACTACCAGGCAAACCAAAATAATAAGCAACATCATCATTCAAAGCCGGATTTTGCTGCTATACCGGACGCCGATTTTGAAATTTTACCAGAAGAACCGAACCGCAAAATCAAAAACAATCATGATTCTGAAATTCTTTCCCATTCAGAATTAAAAAGACAAGAACAATCGACATAACCCTTAATGTCAGGAATAAACCTTACCGTAGTGCTGAAAATATAAATTTAACAAACAGACCAATGAATACTCAAACTTTAAAACTTGCACTGATTTTGATCATCCCGGCATTGCTTGCTTCCTGCAGTATGGGAGATTCAAATTACATGAGCAAAAAGCAACGCCGACAGATCGAATCAGCCTTTGATTCGCTGCAAAACACATATACCCAATTAATGGCACAATACGATGCTTCCCCGGATTCCTTGTCGCCTGAAATGAACGATTTATACACCCAAATGCGACAAATGCACCAACAAATGAATACAAATTATCACCGCATGATGTCGGGTAGTATGAATATGAATCAGCGCATGAAGGGTAATGGAATGATGTCGGGTTCCGGTGGCATGGGTATGATGAATATGCATATGCAGGGTCAAATGACAGGAGAATGGTCGCAGCAAATGATGGCCATGCATCAACAGATGGCGGATATCCATATGAAAAACGGGCAGAAAAACATGGCGATGATGAATCAAAAATTGGGAAGGGAATATCAGCATATGATGAATTTGATTCCGGGTTCAGGAAAATCATCTGCCAGTCGATCTGACAACGCAAATGAGGAAGAGCCTGATGAGAAGGTTAAAGATGTATCCACGTTGAATGGGCAGGCGCTGTTCACTCAAAACTGTGCATCTTGTCATGGAGCCGATGCCAAGGGTATAGCCGGCGTCTTTCCACCGTTGGTAAACTCCCCTTGGGTAACCGGCGAAAAATCGATCCCCATTCGTATCGTCCAAAACGGACTAACCGGTAATATTGAGGTCAATGGTCAAACATATCAGGGTATGATGCCATCGTTCAAAGCCCGGTTAAGTAAAGCTGAAATTGCAGCAATTCTGAATTATTTGCGTAATCAGAGCAATACCGATGCAGCTGAAATAAACCGGCATGATGTTGCAAATGTTGAAAACACGTATGGAAATAGATCCCAACCATGGACAACCGGGGAACTGCTGAAGTAAAATAATCTTTATTAAGTTTACGAATTTAGTCAAATTCCGGATGCCATTTACTGCCCGGAATCAAAAGACTAAACTTTCAAATTTGTTTGATATCAACCTCTATACATGATCTATATCATTAATAATTATAAATTTATTTATAAATAAATAATATTTTAGTAAATTATTTTTAAGTGAGTTTATTGATATATTTTTAAAAATTTTAGGAAAATACCTTTTAAAATAAATTGGTGATCAAGCTTTTATGACCTACCACCGGAAATTCGTGGTAAAGATATTCATGTGATGCCGAAAATGATAATTAAATGATTACCAACTTCGATTCAACCTGAATTGATTAAGAATTTAAGCGCTAATCTTAGTTTTGATTTTCAGGAACCTCAACAATAAAAACTTTGGGAAAACCAATACGCATCCTGTCACAATATAAAAAATTAGATATCAAGGTTTGTTTCCAAAGACTTCTTTGAAAACTTAATGAAGAATTTTTAAAGGGTATATGAAATTCAAGTTTGTTATAGCCGGTTTTGCTTTGCTAAGCATTAGCTTGTCGATAGGTTCTATCCTAGTTAATGCACAGTCCAAAAGCACATGGAAAGCACCTGAAAAAGCCAAAAAGTTGGAAAATCCTTTAAAACCATCCGACCGAGTATTAAAAGCAGGGGATCAAATATTTAAACAGCTTTGTACCGTATGCCACGGAAAAGCGGGGAAAGGAGATGGAATAGCAGCAGCATCCTTAAATCCCAAACCTGCCAATCTGACTTCAGAAATTGTACAAAAACAAACGGATGGCGAAATATTTTGGAAGATCGATCAGGGAAGATCCCCTATGCCTACGTTCAAAAATCAATTGTCTGAAAAACAAATCTGGGCAGTTGTAGATTATATCAGAACCCTAAAACCCAAATGATTTTTTAACACAGGAATCAGGAGGAGGTTATCTATGGTGGGGAAAAAATACTTTTTATTAAATATTCTATTCGTCTTTTGGTTCAGCTCGTTATGGGCACAATCCAGTATAGATTCAACGAACCAAAACTTATTGGAGCAACTTAAGCCTGGTAACACCAGTTTTTTACTCAGAGGATATTCTCATGCAGGATTTGAATCTGTGGATAATCAAAGTACATTTACCATTGGTTCCTTTAATCCCATCCTTTTATGGAGACACGGCGAGCGTTTTATATTCGAAAGTGAAATGGAAATTGCTTACGAAGAGGGGACTCTTGATTTTAACCTTGAATACGCTGACCTGTCTTATATTCTCAACAAATATCTCATTGTTCGAGCCGGACATATTTTATCGCCGTTTGGAACCTTCACTGAACGCCTGCACCCTGCCTGGATCAATCGTTTAACTACCAAACCGCTGGGATTGGGGCATCATGAACCCGTAGGACCCACCAATGAAGTTGGTGTTGAACTTCGGGGCGGAGCCCCTGCCGGCAATACCAAAATTAACTATTCTGCTTACCTGTCCAATGGTCCGGCTCTAGACATTGAAAGCGATCTTACAGTAGTACCGGTAATAGCGATTAACTATACTAATTATGTGGATAACAACAATAATAAGGCTATAGGTGGACGCTTCGGCCTCCTACCTTTCAACAATTCAATGCTGGAACTGGGGCTTTCCGGGCAATATGCCAAAATTGGTGATCGTGATACCGAGTTCGCCGATGTAGCTTCAGTAAGCTACGCAGCTGATCTGTCGCTCGTCAAAAATAGTATTACGGCTATTAAGGGCAATATTGATGTAAAAGGGCAATGGAACTGGGTAAATACGGATGAGTTCCGGGTATTAATGCTGGATGGTGATACTGAAACTTTTAACCTGGACAAGGATGCCTACTATATTCAGCTGGCCTATCGTCCGGCTCTGGTGCAGGATAAATTTCTGAGTAATATCGAAGGTGTTATCCGGTACTCGGGAATTAAGGTACCAGCTGAGGTCGGTCATGGCGCTGAGGGTGGGCACATGGAAGAAGGTCTTGAAGGAGACCGTACTCAATGGGCTTTCGGAATCAATTATTGGCTAAGTTGGCGTTCGGTTTTAAAATGTTCCTTCCAGACCGAAAGCAATTCCAATGATACGATCAACAGTTTTTATATACACTATGCTTTCGGTTTTTAAAAAGTAATGTGTACCTACTCATAATTTTTGAACTTCTAACATTATGAATATCAGACAAAATGGTATTTCCAAACTGGTCCTTACATTGGGAGTTACTGCGGTTATTTTTATAGTCTTATCCTGTGGAACCACAAAGCAGGCAGGCAATGATGACCTGGGAGATTTGGGAAGCTTTAAAGTTGAAAAATCAGGGGCCGTTTTATGGGGTGAAAATTGCGGGCGGTGCCATAACGCTCCGGATCCCACGGCTTTTAGCGACATTCAATGGAAAACCCTGGGGAAACATATGCGCATACGCGCCGGGCTCACCGCTGATGAGACGGATAAAATTATCGCTTTTCTGCAACAGAGTAATTAACCTGAATTATTCACCAAGAAAGTTGTTGGGGGGGTAACCTTTAAAGAATTCGGGATAAGGGTTGGAATAGTGGATGAGACGTATATAAATACGTTAATTACACTATTTCAACTTTAACGCAGTTCCGAACACTTTCGGAAAAATTTAGCAATGCATTCACCTATATCCAACTATGGACTATCGATAGGTTCTCACAAACAACATACTTTCAATAATTTAAATCGATATTTGCCTTCTATTCGTGAATAATCCGGGATAATCTTTTACTATCAAATCATCTCTTAAAATAAAAAAGGCTGGAATATCTACATTCCAGCCTTATCTTTAAATCACAACAAATCTAAAATTACATCCAGAACCGTACGCCTCCGAGGAGGCCAAAGGTGCTTACCTTACCTCCCTCAAGGCGAACCATATCGGCCGTACCGCCCAGCTGACGGTTCCATGAGATGCCGATATACGGGGCGAACTCACGTCGTATTTCATATCGCAAACGGAAACCAAGCTGTACATCATTAAATCCGGATCCAATCCCGAATTTCTCCACTTTTTGCACGGCGATATTTGTTTCGAAGCGGGGTTGTCCGATCAGTCGCTGGGTAAAGAGCAGGTCGTAGGTTCCCAGGATTCGCGCCGAGATATTGCCCTTGTCGCTGATAAACAAGTCTGTTTCGGTTTCAAACATGTATGGGGCCAATCCCTGCAGTCCAATCACCGCAAAACCCCGCGAAAGATTTTCGGCCCGGCTGTACATCAGATCGTATCTTATACCGGTCTGAAAATCAAAGTAGGGTGTAATTGTGCGGCTGTACAGGCCCTGGAATTCCATATCTCCTTCTTTTTGGGAAGTCAGCGAGCTTCCTTCGGATTGAAACCAGAACTTGTCATAGCTTTTGCCAATATACCCCTGAACATCCCAGGCCAGTGGATCAGACCCGGTGATGCTGGTGTATTCCAGGCGTTCGGCCACCAGGTAAGCATAGGTTTCGTTATCCTTCATAATAGAATTGCTGAAAGGAGGGGCTACCTGCGCCAGAGCGGTACTGCCCATAAACAGCGTTACCACAATTCCAGTCAGAACAATTGCTTTGATATTTCGTATGATGCTATTTATTGATTTATTCATGGTTACGCCTCCGTAATTTGATCTTTGACTTCTACGACCCGGAACATGCCCATCTCCATATGGTAAAGAATGTGGCAATGAAACGCCCACCGGCCGGGAGCATCTGCGGTAATGATGGCCGATATACGCTGAGCAGGCTGCACATTCAGTGTATGCTTGCGCGGGCGGAAACGACCTTTGCCATTATCCATCTCCATAAACATGCCGTGCAGGTGAATGGGGTGTTCCATCATCGTGTCATTAACCAGAGTCAACTTGAGGCGCTCTCCCTTTTTGAATTCTATCGGGCCCTTGACTTCGTGAAACTGCTTCCCGTTAAACGACCACATATAGCGTTCCATATTACCGGTAAGATGCAGCTCAATTTCCCGTCCGGGCTTCCGCGTATCAACATTGGGTTTCAGGCTTTTCAGATCGCGGTACACCAGCACTTTTCGATCGGAATTATTGAGGCCAACCCCGGGTTCGTCCAGGCGGTCGAACTCCCACTGTGCAATGGATGCCGCCCCTGCTCCGTGGTGATCCGGGCCGTGTTTTACGGGATCGGCACGCATGTCAGACATCTGCATGTCATGTTGTTTCATATCCATGCTTTTTTGTCCATTGGCCTGTTTCATCTTGGTCATGTCACCGTTCATTTTCATCCCGTCCATCTTCATGCCCATATCTCTCATAGTGCGTTTTGGGCGAGGCCGGCGTTCAGGTACCGGGGCTACCATATCTTTACGGGGAGCCAGCGTACCGCGGGCATACCCGCTCCGATCCAGAGATTCGGCAAAAATGGTATAGGCTTGATCATCTTCCGGTTCCACAATCACATCATAAGTTTCGGCAATGGCGATACGGAATTCATCTACCGGGACCGGCTCCACATTCTGTCCATCAGCCTGTACCACGGTCATCTTGAGGCCGGGTATACGAACATCGTAAAACGACCCGGATGAGGCATTGATAAACCGCAGGCGAACTTTTTCACCTTTTTTAAACAGGGCATGCCAGTTAGACCCAGGAGCCCGACCGTTCATCAGGTAGGTATAGGTAGCCCCGGTAATATCAGCCAGGTCTACGGGACTCATACGCATGCGTCCCCAGGATAAACGATCCCCCAGTGCAGAAAAGAATCCTTCATCCGAGACATCTTTGAAAAATTCGCCCAGCGTTCGTTTTTGATAGTTGTAGTATCCTCCGTTTTTCTTCAAATGTGCGAGCACTTTATAGGGGTCTTCAAACGTCCAGTCAGAAAGCACCACGGGATATTCCCGATCGTATTCGACGGGATCCTGATCAGCGGGATCAATTATTATCGGCCCATAAACGCCGGTCTGTTCTTGCAGTCCCGTATGACTGTGATACCAGTAGGTTCCATTTTGTTGGACCGTAAAACGGTATTCAAAGGTTTCATCTGGCTTAATGCCGTCATAGCTGACGCCGGGAACCCCGTCCATTTGAAAGGGAAGGATCAAGCCGTGCCAGTGAATAGACGTCGATTCATCCAGTTTATTGGTTACCCGGAGCAATACATCTTCCCCTTCCTTCAGCCGGACGAGAGGACCGGGCACGGTACCATTTATTGCAGTTGCCGTAGCTTTCTTGCCATCAATCGTAACGGGTTCATTACTGATGGTCAGATCAATTACATTATCATTTCCTTTGGGGGAGAGTACTTCTCTATTTTTGAAACCCGAAAAAGCGTAAGCCGGCAACAGGGAACTCATGCCCGCCATGAGGCCCATCGCCGCTGTATAGCGTAAGAACTTACGCCGGCTAATTTTATGTTCTTCTTCCTTAGGAAGTGTTTCTTGTTCCATAAGTTTTTAATTCTGAGTTATTAAGTTTGATATTTATTGATGTTATCATGTGTCTGTCATGATGAATGGTAGAATTGGAATTGAGTGTTCTGAAGATGACCTTACAAATATTGATTCCATTCATTGATTTGTTTTACAAACCATCCGAAGTAAATTTCAAAAACCGTGTTTTTTCCAAATTCTACTTTTTGTGAAATATGAAATTTGGATCCCGGGATTCGATAATCAGATGGACTTCACCCCGCCATTGGGTGAAGCCCATCCGGATCTATTTGCCACATCAATATAGTTCATATGATGTGGTAACTTCTTATAGCTCCTTCTTTACGAATCAATTTTATTTAATGGGACCGTTGTCAAAATCTGGTGAACCTGCGGCCATACCGCCATTTCATCCACAATTTTGAGGGAATGCGGATTAAACAGCGTCACTGCAGCCGTTCGGTTACCGGATATGTTGAGTGGCAGATTTTCTTTAGTAAACCGTTTTTTAAGGCCAATCAGTAAATAATTTCCGTCATTTGTCATAGTGAGATGTTCTGGATATCCTTTGAGATCACGAGCACCCGAAATTTTGGCAGATTTCGAATCCACGATATAAAGTTTAGTCTCACCACGTGGAGCTACAAATACACTTTTCCCATCGGCGCTCACCGCAACTCCGTGAGGTCGTTTTCCAATCTTTACGGTGGCTTTGCGCCGGCCGCTGGCTGCGTCTATTATGGACAACAAACCGGCCATATCGCTCGTAGCATAAAGGGTCTCCCCATCGGGGGATACGATCAGGTGCCCCATCATCGCTTTTGTACCCACATCGATGGTTTTAACCAACGTGTTCGTTTTGGTATCAATCACGCTGATGATATTGCCCATACTCAGATCATAGAGCGTATTTCCGTCTGGGGATAATACCGGGTAAAAAGAAGGCTGCGGTGTCGTTATCCGTCTAACAATTTCATTTGTATGGGTATCAATGACCACTATATTTTCTGCAGCAACATATACATACCGCCCATCCGCCCTCACGATTGCGTGATGGGATATGGATCCAACGTCAATTTTTTTCACCACTTTACGAGCACGCGTATCCACTACGGAAACCCAATTCGACCCCATGCTTGAAGCATAAATATATCGACCATCCGGCGTCAATGCCCCGCCATGCGGATTACCCGTTAAAGCAATAGAATCTGCGATAATCTTACGATTCAGATCAATAACGGCGATGCTATTAGAGGGGCCCATCATGGCATAGGTCAGGGTGGTTTTTTGGGCCATTTCAGTATCAATTGGTTTTGAACCATTGGCCAACAGCTGTGCAATCAGGACGTGGGGAACCATAACGGTAAGGGCAACCCATGAAATAGAAAATATATAAGTTGCCAATCCGCTCCTAGTGACATTCAGGACATCCAGGTGACTTAATTTTTGGAAGGAATTCATCCACGTTTTATATGATTTTCTTCCTGTTTTATTATTGTTCATTAGATTTTTCATAAGGTTCTTCGTTATTCACTTGAAACTGAAAACCTGTTTCTATATAGAAAATACACCCGGGAACCTTAAAAGAACCTTAAACGGAGGGGATTAATTTTGGAATGGCTTTATTTCCTGAAATAAGTCTTACAAAGATAAGCCGTTAAAAATTTATAAAAACATATATCGCTTTAGGTTAGCGCAGGACAAAAGCACGGTTTTGCAAAATTCTCTAAAAATCAACCCGAAACTTCACATAAAGTTGATCCAGCTCTTCCCAGCGCTGCAACAGGGTGCCCGGTGTTCCGGTTACAATGAACGCTCCCACCCCGGCTTCGAAATTGTCGATTCCCTGGTAAGTCAGCTCAGGTAGCAACCCCTCCCCCATGGTTTTCCAGTCTTTGATCTCCAGGCTGTTGGTGAACGATATCAATAAATCATCATTCCGTAATTTCTTTTCTATTTTCGTCACCAGATAATCGTTCAGCGCTCCGGCTCCCCGCTGAGTATAAAATCCGTGCATCCATTGAGCATTCAAATAATATCCATTTGAAAAGTTATAATCGCCCCCCAATGTAAATTTAAGATAAGGTGTGTGTCTCAATTCGGACTCTCGTCGAGTTACCACCTCATTTATTTCCGTAATTAATTCAACTTTTTTGGGAATAAACAGACCGGCATCAGTCCATACCCCTACTCCATGCAGATCACTTGCCAGATCGATCCCAATAACCTGCATTCGGGGGAACTCC
>Ga0102944_1001884_pt1 | contig 13079 bp, 13 predicted proteins | sample SalPonD_shore_MG_FD_78172 | JGI IMG/M metagenome (GOLD analysis project Ga0102944, IMG submission 78172) | Salt pond soil microbial communities from South San Francisco under conditions of wetland restoration - Salt Pond MetaG... | ecosystem: Environmental > Aquatic > Marine > Intertidal zone >...
AGCTACGCCCCATCTTCACCCACATCTCGTTCATCCCGAGCCTGCGGGACCTCGCGCCGGTGCTCGACCTCCACGTGCTGACCGTCGCGGTCGACGACGCCGACGAGCCGGGCATCGTCGCGGCCGTCACGAGCGCCCTCGCGGACCACGACATCTCCATCCGGCAGACCATCAGCGAGGACCCCGAGTTCACCGACGACCCGAAGCTGTTCCTCATCACCGACGAGGCCCTGCCCGGCGAGCTCATCGAGGCGCTCCAGGCGCTGCCCTTCGTCCGCAAGCTCGAGCTGGAGTGAGCGGGGCCCGACCGGGCGACGGCCACGGCGCCGACCCCCGCGAGGCCGAGTGGAGCCGAGCGGGGCCGACCCCCGCGAGGCCGGGACGCCGACCCGAGCTGGGCCGGACGACAGCAGTCAAATGCCCGGCACCCGACGGGCGGGTATGCGCCCGAGACCGTCGACCTTCTCCATCGTGGCCCGCGACCCCGACACGGGGGCCGTGGGCGTCGCGGTCCAGTCGAAGTTCATCAGCGTCGGGTCGGTCGTCCCGTTCGCGAGCGCGGACGCGGGCGCCATCGCCACCCAGAGCTTCGCCAACGTCGCCTACGGGCCCGAGGGGCTCGCCATGCTCCAGGAGGGCGTCCCGGCCGACGAGGTCGTCGAGCACCTCACGGCGGCCGACCCGGACGCCGCGACGCGCCAGGTCGGCGTCGTCGGGCAGGACGGCTCCGTCGCCGCGTTCACGGGCGACGAGTGCCACGACTGGGCCGGCGACGTCCAAGGCGAGACCTACACCGTCCAGGGGAACATCCTCGTGAACCGTGAGACGGTCACGGCGATGGCCGAGACGTTCGAGACCGCGCCCGGCGGGTTCCCCGAGCGACTCATCGCCGCCCTCCACGCCGGCAACGCGGCCGGCGGCGACAGCCGCGGCGAGCAGAGCGCCGCGCTCTACGTCGCGAAGGCCGACGGCGGCTACGACGGCGGGAACGACCGCTGGATCGACGTCCGGGTCGACGACCACCCGGCGCCCATCGACGAGCTGGAGCGCGTCTTCAAGCTGTACGACGTGACCCTCCTCGAGCGGGAGGCGCCCGAGGACGTCCGGGCGCTGACGGGCGATACCGCGGCGGCGGTGCTCGCCGCCCTCGCCGACCTCGGCCACTACGAGGGCGCGCCCGGCCCGACGTTCGACGAGGACGCCCGCGATGCCCTCGAGGCGTTCCGGGGCGTGAACAACTTCGAGAACCACGACCTCGACGTCCTCGAGGACGCCCTCGCCCGCGGCTGGGACGAGGCCGAGGGCGACGGGGAGGACCGGCTCGTCGACGCCATCTGGCGCGGGCTCTCGCGGCTGGAGCGCACGTGAGCCCGCGCCCCGCTCGGGCGGGCCGACCGGGCCGTCGTCAGCGGACGCCGCCGACCGCCGAGGATGGCTGACGCGGGGCGCTACCGCACCGTCGCCGGCCCCGGCGAGGCGGCCCTCGAGGTCCGGGGCTCGCGGTTCCTCGGCCGGGTGGCGCCGGCCGAGGACCGGGCCGCCGCCGAGGCGTTCGTCGAGGCCGTCGCCGCCGAGCACCCGGCTGCCACCCACGTCGTGCCGGCCTATCGGGTCCGGGTCGTTCCCGACCGACCGGCGGCGGAGGACCCGGCACCCGACGAGACGCCCGTCCACGAACGCGGGTTCCTCCGCGAGTGGTCGAGCGACGCGGGCGAGCCGTCGGGCTCGGCGGGCAAGCCGGCACTGAACGTCCTCGCCCGTCGGGACCTCGAGGGGGTCGTGGCGGTCGTCGTGCGGTACTTCGGCGGGACGAAGCTCGGGGTCGGCGGGCTCGCCCGGTCCTACGGCGCGGCCGTCTCGCTCGCCGTGGACGACGCCGGGGTCGAGGAGCGCCGACCCCGCCGAAGGGTCGTCCTCGAGGTGACCTACGACGACTCGGGGACCGTCCGCGGGATCCTGACCGCCGCGGGGGTCGACGTCGACGCGGCGTACGACGAGACCGTGCGGTTCGACGTGCGGGTACCCGTCGACGAGGCGCCGGCGCTGCTGGACCGCCTGCGGAGCGCGACCAGCGGCCGGGTCGCCGTCACGGACGCCGACGAGTGACCGACGAGTGACCGACGAGTGACCGACGAGTGACCGACGAGTGACCGACGACGGGCGCCCGCCCTGGACGCAACCGCGATTGGGGCGGGGGCAACGCATCGGCCCGCCGTCGGCGGTCGGCTTCGACTGGAGCGCGCGTTCGAACCTCGGCGGCGGCTATCGGTCTCGACCCGAAACGAAGGGGGGTTCAGTCGACGATGATCTCGGAGTCGCCGCCGCCCGTCGGCTCGTCGGTGGACTGCATCTCGCGCTCGTAGCGGGCGATCCACGCCGCGAAGCAGTCCGGGCAGAGCCGCTGGGCGTCGATCTCCGCGCGATCGACCGAGAGCCGGACGGTTCGGGACAGGGCGTCGGTCACCTCGTCGCCGCACGAATCGCACGGGGCCACCATACCGAGCGGCAAGCCGGGGCGCCACATAGTCCTTGCCTCCCGCGACGCGGCCGACCGGCGTCGGAACCGGCCCGCCCGACCCGTCAGCCGGCCGGTTCGGTCGGCTCCGCCGTTCGGAAGGCCCGGTCGCCAGCGTCGCCCAGGCCGGGGACGATGTAGCCGCGCTCGTCGAGGTGGTCGTCCACGGCGACGGTCAGCAGCGTCGCCTGCGGGAAGGCCTCGCCGACGGCGATGAGCCCGGCCGGCGCGCTCACCGCCGAGAGGACGAACAGGTGAGCCGGGTTCGGCTGCCGCTCGACGACCCGGTCGAGGACGTGGCACATCGTGCTGCCCGTAGCCAACATGGGGTCGGCGACGATGACGGTGTCCGCCTCGCTGATGGCCGGGAACTTGACGTAGTCGATGGTGATGGGGAACCGGCCGTCCGCGTCCATCCCCGCGGCCTCGTCGCGACCGGCGCTGATGACGCCCTGCTTCGCCCGGGGGAACGCCTTCAGCAGCCCCTCGACGAACGGCGTCGCCGCCCGGAGGACGTTGATGATGACGACGTGGTCGAGCCCCGTCACCCGCTCGCCGGTGGTCCGCTCGAGCGGCGTCTGGATGTCGACGTACTCGGTCTCGAGCTCGCCGTCGATGATCTCGTAGCCGCAGATGCGGCCCAGCTTCACCAACCCCTTGCGGAACGCCACCTGCTCGGTGTGGACGTCCCGGATGTGGGACAGCGTGTCCTTCGCCAGGGCGTGGGTGATGAGCGCCGCCCGGTCGCGCTGCACGATGGGCATGGCGGTACGCCCGACCGACGGCGCCATAAGGACCCGGGTCGCCGGCCGGGCGACCGGGCCGCGCAGAAAGCGATTTAGGCCCCGCTCACCAACCCCGTTCAGGCAATGGAGCAGCGGGTCTCCGGGTTCGCCGTGACCGGCGACTGGGGCGAGGTCGTCGAACACGGCGAGCGCATGACGCGAGCCCTCCGCGAGGTCCTGGCTCGGCGGACGGACGAGCCGCCAGCCGACGGCGTGCTCGACGCCGACGCGGCCGCCGAGGCGCTCGACGAGTGGGACGAGTGGCGGCCGAAGTCGCACGAGGTCCTCGACCAGGAGATGCGCGAGAAGACGGCCCGCCACGCGAGCGTGAAGCAGGGCGCCGGCGAGCGGGCCGGCCAGTCCGCGGGCGACGACCTGCAGTCGGCCGGCGAGGAGCTCGCCGCGTCGTACCGGCGGCTCGAGTCCGACGACGCGGAGGGCGCCGTGGAGAAGTGGCAGGACTCGCTCGGCTACGTCGCCCGCGCCGCCGACTCCGCCAGCCGGAAGGCCCTCCGGTCGGTCGAGGACACGGTCTACCGGCACCTCATGACGCAGGTGGCCCCGTACTTCTTCGACAACGCGCTGGTCAGCGCCAACATCCACCGGACGCGCTCGGACGAGGGGCCGTTCGTCCTCGAGGTGAACGTCAACGACGACGTGGTGAAGGCCGCGGTCGCCGAGCGGCTCGCGGCGTACGCGGACGAGATCGACCGCTGGCACGTGGAGACCGAGATGGACACGACCGCCGCCGAGGCGGCCGAGGGGGTGGAGGTGCCCCCCACCCGGTCGCCCGGCGTCGACGGTCGGGGGCCCTGACGGGCGATTCGGGGGCCGCCTCAGCCGGTCCGACGGTCAATCCTCGACGAGCGTCTCCCGGCCCTGCCCGGGGGTCCAGTCGGCCGGCTTCGAGACCCGAGCCTTCATGATGCGCGTGTTGTCGACCTGCTCGACGCGGATCTCGATGTCGTCGTAGGTGATGACCTCGCCCTCCTCGACGAGCCGGCCGGCCCGGTTGAAGATGAAGCCGGCGATGGTCTCGAACTCCTCGCCCTCCGGGAGCTCGATGTCGAGCGCCTCGTTGACCTCGTCGATGTTGACCTCGCCGCGCACGAGTACCTGGTCCTCGTCGACGTACTCGATGGGCACCTCCTCCTCGACCTCGAGGATCTCGCCGACGATCTCCTCGAGGAGGTCCTCGGTGGTCAACAGCCCCTCCGTCGTCCCGAACTCGTCGATGACGATGACCATGGCCAGCCGGTTCTCCCGCATCTCGGCGAGCAGCTCGTCGGCGTTCTTCGACTCGGGGACGTGGAGCGTGGGCTGGATGACGGCCGCCAGGTCGGCCCCGTCGTGCTCCCCGTAGTACCGTTCCCGCACGAGGTCGTCGAGCTCGACGATGCCGACGACGTGGTCGAGGCTCCCCTGGTAGACCGGGATGCGCTCGTGGCCGCTCTGGACGCAGGTCAGGATGGCGGCGTCGAGGTCGGCGTCGACCGGCACGCCGTCCATGTCGAGCCGCGGCGTCATCACCTCCTTCGCGATGGTCTCGTCGAACCGGAAGATGCGCTGGAGCATCTCGTGCTCCTCCTCCTCGATGACCCCCTCGCGCTCGCCGGTCTCGATGAGGTCCTGGATCTCGTCGCGGGTGACGTAGGAGGTCTCGATGGCCGACCGGCCGCCGGTCACCTGGTTGACCACCCGGGTGAGGTAGTCGAACGTCTCGACGAGGGGCCAGAGCGCGTACTCCGACAGCTTGAGCGGCCTGGCGATGCGCAGCGCCCAGGTGTCCGCGTGTTCCACGGCGTACGACTTGGGGGCGCTCTCGCCGAAGAGCAGGACCAGCGCGGTGATGGCGACCGTCGCCACGGCGACCGCCACGCCCTGGGAGAGGTAAAGCGCGAGGAGCCCCGTGGCGATGGCCGACATCGCGATGTTCACGAGGTTGTTCCCGACGAGGATGGTCACGAGCAGGCGGTGGGGGTCGGACTTGAGCCGCTTGACCGTGTCGGCCCCGGGTTTGCGGTCCTCGACCAGCGCGTCGAGCCGGTGTCGGGCCAGGGAGAACATCGCGAGCTCCGAGGAGGAGAAGAACGCCGACAGGGCCAGCAGCACGAGGATGACGACGGCCGCCAGCCAGGTGATGGCGGGCCGCGACAGCTCGACGCCGAAGAACGACGTGGCCGCGAGCGCGGCGCTGAACGGCCCCATTTCCACCCGGTTTGTAATCAGGCAGCCGGCTAAAGGGTTTGCCATGCCGGTCGGCGACCGGGACGCAGCGGTGCCCCGTCGCTACTCTAGGGAGCCCGCCGGCGGTCCTCGATCCGCCCCACGACCCCACCGACCGGGCCGTTTTTCCCCGAGGCCGGCCCAGCCCCGGTCGATGACCGACGCGCTCGCGGCCGCCGTCGACGCCGTCCACGACGGCGGGCTCGTCGTCTACCCGACGGAGACGGTCTACGGGCTGGGCGCCGATGCGCTCGACCCGGCCGCCATCGAGCGCGTGTTCGAGGCCAAGGGCCGGCCCCGGGACCGACCGCTGTCGCTGGCCGCCCCGACCGTCGACGCCGCCGCAGCCTACGTCAGGGCTGACGACCGGACGCGCGCGTTCATGGAAGCGCTCCTCCCGGGCCCGGTCACCGTGGTCGCCCCGAAGGCGTCCTCGGTGCCGGACGGGCTCACCGGCGGTCGCGAGCGCGTCGGCGTTCGGGTGCCCGACCACCCGGTGGCGCTGGCGCTCCTGGACCACGTCGAGCCGCTCACGGCGACCAGCGCGAACGTCTCCGGCCGGCCGAGCGTGCGCGAGGTGGCCGAGCTCGACGCGTCGCTCCGCGAGGCCGTCGCCGTCGTCATCGACGACGGCCCCACGCCGGGTGGCGCGAGCACGGTCGTGGACCCGGAACTGGGCGTCGTCCATCGGCGCGGCCGGAACGCCGACGCCGTCGAGGCCTGGCTGGCCGAGCACTGAGCGCCGCCGCGCTCACCCGAGCAGCGAGCCCAGCGTCCGCGTGGTCACCCCGCACGAGGCCCGGTACTCGCAGGTATCGCACTTCGACGAGTTCCGGAGCCGGGGCGGCGGCCCCGCCATCGACCGGAGCGTCCGGAGCGCGCGACGGTACTCGGCGCGCCGCCGGCCGTCGAGCGGGACCCGCCGGACGACCCCGTGGGCGGGGTACTCGAGGTAGGCGCGGCTGACTGGCGCCTGCCGCTCCCAGGCGAGCGCCTTCGCGGCCGCGACGGCCCGCACCCGGTGGGGCTTCCAGGCGCCCTGCGGCGGGGGCTTGCCGGGCGAGACGAGGCTCACGCCCGCCGGGTCGGCGAGCACCTTGTCGGCCACGCCGCGGCAGTCGCGGCCCTGGAGGTAGCGCTCGCGGGCGGTGGGGTCGCACAGGCCTCGCCAGTCGTCGACCGACTCGCGCGATCGCTCGAGGTTGGCCCGCCAGGTCGCCGGGTCGACCTCGATGGGGGCCGCTCCCAGCGCGTCGTCGCCCGCCGCCAGCAGGCGCCCGTACTGGAAGGCGAGCTGTTTGACGGCCACCACCTCGGGCGGCGGCTGCCAGTCCCCGTCCCGCCGCCGGTAGTAGAGCTGCCGCGGGCAGTAGACGGCGGTGGCCAGCTCCGCGAACGTCGGGTCGGGCACGGTCCGGCCTGGTGCGGGCTCCTATTTGAAGTCGAGGACCGCCTCGGGGCCGCCCCACTCGTCGACGAGCAGACCGAAGCTGATCACGTCGACGCAGGTGTGCCGACCCGGGGGAACAACCTACCCCCACTCCCGCTGGTTGGGTCAGTCGGCTCCGGCCCACAACTGCGGATTGTCACGCCCACGTGTTCCTCGATACGGGGGCCACCCGCCACCGCAGTGTATGTCGCCCACGTTTCGCTTCGATAGCAACCCACCCCGCCACCGCGGTCTTTTTCGCCCACGTTTTTCGGGCGAGCCGCTTGTGGCTCGCCCTAAAAAGGTGGTTCAGAAGGAAACGTTCGTCTCGATGTCCTCGGTGGCGTCGCGCAGCCCCGTCTCGCGGATGGTCGCCGTCAGGTGCTCAGAGAGTTCGCTATCGGCGAGGAGCCGGTCGAACTCCTCGCGGTAGCGGTCCCCGACGAGCCGGCGCTGGGACTGGGCGTCGAGCGCGTGGGCGTACTTGCGGACCGTCGACGGGCTGACGTCGAGGCGGTCGGCCAGCTCGGCCGTCGACGCGCCCGCCGCGCGGGCCCGCCGTAGCTCGGCCAGGTCGAACGGGGCGTCGAGGTCGTGGTCGGTCACGAGGTGGAGGTCGAGTCGGGCGCGGCGGACCGTCCCGCCGCTGACGTCTCCGAGCTCGCGGCCGATGGCGGCGTCCGACCGCCCGGCGTAGAAGCCCCTCGCGACGGCGCAGAGCGCCGCGTCGTCGAGGTCCGTCGTGAACGCGTAGCGCTCCCGGAGGGCCGACACCACCGCCACGAGGTCCGCGTCGTCCGACGGCTCGTCGGCCAGCGAGCCCCGGGCCGCGGCCTGGTGCTCCGTGACGGTCTCACCGTCCGACACCGAGAGGAAGATGTCCCGGAGCCGCTCGGTCTTCTCGTCCATCGAACGCCTACACAAGGGCCCAGCCCGTAAAAACGCGTTGGCGTCGGTCGGCGTCGGCGCTCGACCGGCCGACGACCCGAGAATCGGGACACAGGGCGGCCGAGGCCGGTGACTTGACAACCTTTATGCGATTCCTCGGCGGCGCATCGACCATGGACTGGGTGTTCGCACAGACCACGCCGGTCACCCGCCCGACGTTCTGGCACATCGGCGGTCCCGGCGAGGTCGTGTTCTACTACCTGGCGTCCATCGCCATCCTCGTCTTCCTCTACGGGCTCTACGGACGCATCACGCGGTACACCCGCGGGAGCGAGGACCCGTTCCCCCGGCTCGACGACCTGCCCGGCCGGGTCGTCAGAGCGGTCCGGGTCATCGGCTCGAACGAGTTCCAGTTCAACCGGGACTGGTACGCCGGGTTGATGCACGCGTTCATCATGTGGGGCTTCCTGACGCTCCTCATCGGGACGACCATCCTCGGCATCGACCTGGACCTGTTCCGGAACGTCACCGCCGTCCTCGGCGGCCGCCAGTCGTTCTTCGTCGGCGACTTCTACCTCTCGTTCTCGCTCGTGCTCGACGCGATGGGCTTCCTGTTCGTCGTCGGGCTCGGGATGGCCCTCTACCGCCGGTACTGGGTGCGGACGGCCCGGCTTCGGGGCAAGCACACCTCCCTCGAGGACGACCTCTTCATCTGGGCCCTGTTCCTGCTGGGCGTCGGCGGCTACACGACAGAGGGCATCCGCATCCTCGGTCAGGGCTTCCCCTCGTTCGAGACCGTCAGCTTCGTCGGCTGGTTCGTGGCGGACGTCCTCAAGCTCGTCGGCCTGACCCCGAGCCAGGCGGTGGCGCTCTACCCGCTGTCCTGGTGGTCGCACGCCATCCTCGCCCTGGTGTTCGTCGCCGCCGTCCCGTACGCGAAGCCGCTCCACATGCTCTCGTCGTTCGCCAACGTCGTGACCGCCGACCCGAAGGCCGGCGTCCGGCTGCCCCGCGTCCCCGAGGACGCCGGGCCCGACGACATCGGCGCGAGCACCATCGACGACTTCTCCTGGAAACAGCTGCTCGACCACGACGCCTGCACGAAGTGCGGTCGGTGCTCGGCCGTCTGCCCGGCGAAGGCCTCCGGTCGGCCCCTCGACCCCCGCGACGTCATCCTCGACCTGAAGGCCTACCGGCAGTCGCTCGACGCGGGGCGGACGGAGCCCATCGACATCGTGGCCGACGGGGGGACGAGCGTCATCGCGGCCGAGTCGATGGAATCCTGCATGACCTGCCTGGCCTGCATGGACGCCTGCCCGGTCGAGATCGAACACGTGACCCAGTTCACGGAGCTCAACCGGCGGCTGACGGAGTCGGGCCAGATGGACGAGGTGGTTCAGGAGACGATGATGGCGCTGTTCCAGCAGGGCAACTCGTTCGGCGAGCCCGACCGGGCGCGGCCGAACTGGACCGAGGACCTCGAGTTCGAGGTCCCCGACGCCCGCGACGGCCCCGTCGAGTACCTCTGGTACGTCGGCGACTACCCGTCGTACGACGACCGGAACCGCGCGGTGGCGAGGTCGCTCGCCCGCATCTTCGAGGCCGCGGGCGTCTCCTACGGCATCCTCTACGAGGCCGAGCGCAACGACGGCAACGACGTGCGCCGGGTCGGCGAGGAGGGTCTCTACGAGATGCTGGCCGAAGACAACGTGGCGACGTTCGACGGGTGCGAGTTCGAGCACGTCGTCTGTACCGACCCCCACTCGTTCAACACGTTCCGGAACGAGTACGAGCAGTTCGGCTTCGAGCGGGGGCAGGACGTCTTCCACTACACCCAGGTCGTCGAGCGGCTCGTCGCGTCGGGGGCGCTCGGGCTCGCGGGGAACGAACTCGACTACGCCGTTACCTACCACGACCCGTGCCACCTCGGCCGGTACAACGGGGAGTACGACGCGCCGCGGGCGGTCATCCGGGCCACCGGAGCCACGCTCGCGGAGATGCCCCGGAACCGGAACAACTCGTTCTGCTGCGGTGGCGGGGGCGGCGGCATCTGGATGGACTTCGACGAGGACCCCAAGCCCTCCGAGGAGCGCCTCCGGGAGGCCACGGAGGACGTCGAGGTCGCCGTCGAGAAGTTCGTCGTCGCCTGTCCGGAGTGCATGACGATGTACGAGGACGGGCGCAAGACCGGCAACTTCGAGGACGCCATCGAGGTCGTCGACGTCGCGGAGCTGGTGGCCGAGGCCATCGGCGTCGGGTCGGCGCCGGCCGCGGCCGAGTGAGGGCGCCGGGCTGCCCCCCCCCCGAGCGACGCGCCCCGACGGTCGGGCCCCGGGCTCGTCGCTCTCCGGGTGAGCGCCGTCGACAACGAGGTATCGCCGGTTCAGACCGTTACCAGGGGCTCGACGTGGCAGGGGTGACCGGTGTCGCTGAGGTGGTGCTCGGCGCGAAGCTCCGCGCCGAGGCCGGACGGGTGGACGCCGACGCGGCCGCACTGTTCACACAGGATCTCGTACATGCTTCCCAATAGCCCTATAATCATCACTATTAATAATGCTTCCGCTCGCTACGGGTGGAACGAGACCGTCGAGAGCACGCCGAGGGTGAGCAGCGCCAGCACGGTCTCGAAGACGAGGGTACCGAGCGCCGACAGCGCGATGAACCGGAGGTCGTCCATCTCGGCGAGCCCGGCCGGGACAGTCAGCATCCCGCGGGTGAACAGGAGCGTGTTCGAGACGGGCACCGCGAGGAGGCCCCACCGGGCGAACCAGCCGTCGAACCGGTCGAGGGTCCGCTCGCTCACCCGGAACCAGGGTCGGGCGAGGAGCCGCTCGCGGCCCCAGCGCTTCGCCAGCAGGAAGAGCAGGTACTGGCCGATGGTGGCGCCGACCACGGACGTGGCGATGATGAGCGCGTAGATCGCGGGCGTCGCCGGCGCCACGTTCGTCGACGCCGCGAGGGTGACGGCGGCGGGGACGAGTCCCTCCGAGGGCGCGAAGTACATCAGCATCGCCCCCTCGAGGACGAACACGGCGAACAGCGCCGCGAGCCAGTAGCGCTCGAGCACCGCCTGGAGGTAGGCCGAGTCCCGGTTGAAGAACAGCCAGACGCCGGCCACGGCGAACGCCACGAACAGCGCGACCACGCCGTAGTCGACCACGAGCCGGCGGGCGCCGGCCTGGAGCCGACCCGAGCGGGCCAGCGGCCCGAGGGAGAGGAGCGGCCCGAACGCCAGGAGCGGGGCGAGGGCCGGGATGGCGCGGAGGGTGGCGAGGGCCGGGACGGCCGGGTCGCTGAGCACGACGATGAGGACGCGAGTGGCGTGTAAAGCCCTTCGGGCCCCGCCGTCCGCGCTGGCCGACGGGGACGCGGAGCGGAGCGGGGATACCGCCACCGACGCGCCCGAGCGACGCCGTTTTGGGGGCCCCCGGGGAAGGCGACCCATGGACCTCACCGATCGCCCCCGGCGGCTCCGCCGCGACGGCGTCCGCGAGCTGGTCCGCGAGACGCGGCTCTCGCCGGCGGACCTCGTCGCGCCGGTGTTCGTCGACGCGACGACCGACGAGCGCGTGCCCATCCCCTCGATGCCGGGTCACGAACGCGTCCCGGTCGAGGACGCGGTCGAGCGGGTCGAGACGGTGCTCGACGCCGGCGTCGACGCGGTCATCCTGTTCGGCATCCCGGCCGAGAAGGACGCCGAGGGCTCGCGCGCCTGGGCGCCCGACGGCGTCGTCCAGCGGGCCATGCGGGCGGTCACGGCCGAGACCGACGCCCTCGTCATCGGCGACGTCTGCCTGTGCGAGTATACCGACCACGGCCACTGCGGCGTGCTCGAGGACGGGGCGCGGACGGCCCCGCGGCTCACCGTGGACAACGACGCGACGCTCGAGCGGCTCGGGCGCGTCGCCGTCAGCCAGGCCGACGCCGGCGCCCAGGTGGTGGCGCCGAGCGGGATGATGGACGGCATGGTCGGCGCCATCCGAACGGCCCTCGACGACGCCGGGCACGACGACGTCGCCATCATGAGCTACGCGGCGAAGTACGCGAGCGCCTTCTACGGGCCGTTCCGCGACGCCGCCGACGGCGCGCCGGCCTTCGGCGACCGCCGCCACTACCAGCAGGACCCGGCCAACGCCCGAGAGGCGCTCCGCGAGGTCGCGCTCGACGTCGAGCAGGGAGCCGACGTCATCATGGTCAAGCCTGCGCTGCCCTACCTCGACGTGGTCCGGCGCGTCCGCGAGCGCGTCGACCGGCCCGTGGCCGCCTACAACGTCTCTGGGGAGTACGCGATGCTCCACGCCGCCGCCGACCGCGGCTGGCTCGACCTCGAGGCGACGGCGCTCGAGTCGCTCACGAGCATCAAGCGCGCCGGCGCCGACGTCATCGTGACCTACTTCGCCGAGACCGTGGCCCCGCTGCTCCGGTAGCGCGGCTCCAGCGTGCCCGCCGATTCCCGGCTCCGGGGGGGGCGAGCGTCGACGGTGTAGACGAACGGCCACAAATAACCCCGAACGACCCCCATTTGTCCGCGATTCGGCCCTTATACACCATGGTACACCCCTAGGAGTAGGGAATGGTGGGGATTCGTCCAGGACAAGCCTTAAATACCGATGTTGGCTCACCCAACCCATGCTAACACGTGAAACCCGTGCGGATTCGGCCCAAGAATTGGACGTTCGTCCACATCTGGGGGCCGTCACGTGCTGACCCCGCTCCAGCTCGACCCGACGGCGGTCGCCCAGGCCATCAACGCGGTCTGGGTTCTGGTCGCCACCTTCCTCATCTTCTTCATGAACGCGGGGTTCGCCATGCTCGAGGCCGGCCAGGTGCGGGCGAAGAACGTGGCCAACCAGCTGACGAAGAACGTCCTCACCTGGTGCGTCGGCGTCGTCGTCTTCTTCCTGGTCGGGACGGGCGTCGAGGCCGTCGCCGCCGCCGCGACCGGTGGGCCGGTTGGCGGGCCGTTCTTCGCCATCCTGAACCCGGTCACCTCGCTGTCGTGGGTCGACTGGCTGTTCGGGGCGGTGTTCGCCATGACGGCCGCGACCATCGTCTCGGGAGCCGTCGCCGGGCGGATGAAGCTGCGGGCGTACGTGACCTACACGGTCGCCCTGGCGGCCGTCATCTACCCGGTGGTCGCCGGGGTCACCTGGGCCGGCGGCTTCCTCGGCGCGATGGGCTTCGCCGACTTCGCGGGCGGCATGGTCGTCCACGGCATGGGCGGCGTCGCCGGCCT
>Ga0102944_1001885_pt1 | contig 13072 bp, 11 predicted proteins | sample SalPonD_shore_MG_FD_78172 | JGI IMG/M metagenome (GOLD analysis project Ga0102944, IMG submission 78172) | Salt pond soil microbial communities from South San Francisco under conditions of wetland restoration - Salt Pond MetaG... | ecosystem: Environmental > Aquatic > Marine > Intertidal zone >...
ATCTCCGCCGGTTCGAACTGGACGCCGAAGCGCTCGAACGCCGGGGGGTGGGCCCTGAGCCAGTCGTCACCGTCGACGACCTCCTCGAGCCGCTCCCGGTACTCAGCCTCGACCTCGTCGACCGTCTCGCCGGGGGCCACGCCGAGGCGCATCTCCGCCGTGAGGTGGCCCGCGACGTTCGAGGCCCAGTTCCCCGCCTCGACCCGGCCGATCACCGTCGGCCACGGTACGTCGAACTCGTCGTAGAGCGGGTGGGTCACCCGCCTGCCACGCTCTGCCTCCAGGTCGGCGAATGCGGCCCGTACCCGCTCGAACCGGGGGAGGACGTCCACGCCGCGCCACCGGCGGGCCGCGTGGGCCGGCCGGCCCTCGATCTCGAGCCGCATCATGGTACAGCCCTCCGTGGCGATGACGGGGGTCAGGTCGGTGGGTTCCGCGACGATAGCGCAGTCGCGCTCGAACGGGTAGGGGCCGTCGAGTGCCGCTGCCGGGGCGCCGAGGCCGCCCTCCTCCTCGCCGGCGACGCATTCGACGACCACGCGTCCGTCGAGGCTCGGAGGCGAGCCGCCCGCCGACTCGTCGGCGAGGTGGAGTGCCGCGACGACGCACGAGGCGACCTGGCTCTTCATGTCCACGGCGCCGCGGGCGGTGAGCGTGTCCCCCGACCACGTCGGCTCGAAGGGGGGAGAGGACCACCGGTCCGCCTCGGCTGGCACGACGTCCACGTGGCCGTTCAGGACGACGGTCGGCCCCGCGTCGGGGTCGCCGAACTCGAGGACGCCCGCGACGCTCGGCCGGTCCGCCACGTCGAGTTCGTCGGCGGGAGGGAACGACGGGTGGTCGGCGAGGACGGCCGGGTCGGCCGTCCACCGGTACGTCTCGAAGCCCAGGTCCGCCAGCCGCCCCTCGAGCCACTCCTGGGCGGGCCGTTCGTCGCCGCCGGTCGTGTCGAACCGGATCAGGCCCTCGGCGAGGTCCCTGAGCGTCTCCCGTCGCTCGTGGGCGAGGCCGGTCATGGATCAGGATGCCCCCGGGGGGACAATCAGTCCTCCGACTGAAGCGGGCCACGCTCTGACCCCTGCGCCGGGGCGGGCACCTACCCCAGGTCGTCGACGACCCGCGCCTCGATCGCTTCCCGGACGGCGAAGCTCGCCTCCGCGTCGCTCTCCACGGCGACCACCCGCGTGCCGGGCGAGCCCAGGGATTCGCCGTAGGCGTCGCGGAAGCCGTCGATCGACTCTACCCGTTCGAACTCGAGGTCGTAGAGGTCCGAAGTCGGCGAGAAGTCCAGCCCGTGGGGCGTCACGAACCACTCCTCGAAGGCGTCGTGATCGGCGATCGGGAGCATGTGGAAGATGCCGCCGCCGTCGTTGTCGATCACGACGATGGTCGCGTCCACGTCGCAGCGTGACAGCGCCAGGAGGCCGTTCATGTCGTGGAAGAACGACAGGTCGCCCGTCACCAGGACGAGCGGGTCGCCCGTGGCGCTGCCCGCCCCGAGCGCGGTGCTCGTGATCCCGTCGATGCCGCTCGCGCCCCGGTTGCCGAGGACCGTCAGGTCGGCCGTCCTCGGTCGACCGAACCGGTCCAGGTCGCGAACCGGCATGCTGTTCCCGACGAACAGGCTCGCCGGGTCCGGCGCGTCCGCGACCGCCGCGGCGAGCACCGCCCCCTCGAAGAACCGATCTTCGTCGTCCACTGCCGACCAGTGGGCCTCCTCGGCCCGTTCGAACCGCCCGGCCCAGTCTTCCACCGGGGAGCCACCGGAGGGGCCCTCGACCCGCTCGGCCAGTTCGCCCGCGAGCCAGCCGGGGTCGGCCTCGACGAGGTCCGTCGCGGTGAACGTCGCCTCCCGCCAGCCGCCGGCCGGATCGACGAGGACCTGCCGGGCCCCGCTCCTCGCGAGGTAGTCCCGGGTGGTCGCCGAGGTGGGCGACGCGCCGAAGCGGAGCACCAGGTCCGGGGCCGGCCACACGTCGGTGACCGCGGGGTCGAGGTAGGCGTCGTAACCGCCGCAGACCGCCACCGCGTCCACGTGCGGTCCGAACCGCAGCCCCGAGAGCGGGTCGGCGAGCAGTGGGAATCCGGTGGCCGACGCGAGCGAGCCGATGGCGTCCACCCCGGCGCCGACCGGGTCCGCGGGCCCGGCGACGATCAAGCCGCGCTCTGCGGCCGTGACGGCGTCGGCGAGGTCGGCAAGCGAGCTTCCGTCGACCGTCCTCGGGCCTCGACTCGTCCCGACGTACGGGCCGTCGCGGCCCGCCGCAGCGAGCGGGGCATCTTCGGCGAAGCCCCCGGGGACGTCGCCCGGGACCTCGGTCGGCTCCAGCGGCTTGCGGAACGGCACGTTCAGGTGGACGGGTCCGGCGGGAGCGCGTGTGCTCGCTGCGACGGCTCGCGCCGCCGCGACGCGGAGCGACCGGAGCTTCCGGGCGTCGGCCTCCGGCTCCGGCAGCGTCCGCGAGAGCCGCACGGCGCCGCCGTAGAGGTCGTCCTGGTCGACGGTCTGGTTGGCGCCGCTGTCGTGGAGTTCGGGCGGTCGGTCGGCCGTGCAGACCACCATCGGCGCGCGCGAGCGGTCGGCCTCGACGACCGCCGGGTGGAAGTTGGCCGCGGCGGTCCCCGAGGTGCACACGAGCGCGGTGGCCTCCCCCGTCCGCTTGGCTCGGCCGAGGGCGAAGAAGGCGGCCGAGCGCTCGTCGAGGTGGGAGAAGACGGCAACGTCGTCTCGCTCGACGAAGGCGAGGATCAGCGGCGTCGACCGGCTGCCGGGGGCGACGCAGGCCGCCGTCACGCCCGCCGCGACGAGCTCGGAGACCAGGGCACGCCCCCAGAGCGTGTTCGCGTTCGGCGCCGGGTCGGGGGGACTCATGGTCGACGCTGGTCGGTCACGCCCGGAGCTGGTCGAGGATGGGCCGGTACTTGAGCTGCAGCTCGTCCCACTCCTCGTCGGGGTCGCTGTCGCGGACGATGCCGTTTCCGGCGTACAGCGTGGCCTCGTTCGTCGTCGCCACGGCCGAGCGGATGCCGACCGCGAACGTGCCGTCGCCCTCGGCGTCGAACCACCCGACGGGCCCGGCGTACCACCCGCGGTCGAACGATTCGGTCTCCTCGATGATCCGCCGGGCGACGTCCCTGGGGCGGCCCCCGACGGCCGGCGTCGGGTGGAGCGACTCGACCAGGTCGAGGACGTGCGTCGGCGCCCCCAGCGTCGCCGCGATGGGCGTCTCCAGGTGCTGGACGCTCCCGAGCTTCCGGACGCCGAGGTCGCCCACCTCGACGGTGCCGGCGTGTTCGGCCAGGCGCTCCCGGATCGACTGTGCCACCACGTCGTGTTCGTGCCTGATCCGGGAGGTCCCGGTGAGCTCCCGGGTCATCCGCTCGTCCTCCTCGGCCGTGCCGCCGCGGCCGATGGAGCCGGCGAGGGCCTCCGTCTGGACCCGGTCGCCCCGCCGCGTGACGAGGCGCTCCGGCGTCGCCCCGAAGAAGGTGGCGCCGAGCCCCGGGTCCACTGCGAAGCGGTAACAGTCGGGCGATTTCACCGCGAGCCGTGCGAGCGTGTCGGCCAGCCGGAACGGTCCGCGCAGCCGGGCGGCGAGCGTGCCGGCGAGGACCACCTTCTCCAGTTCGCCGGCCTCGATGCGCGAGACGGCCGACCGGACCCCCTCGCGCCACCCCTCGCGGGACGGCGTCCGGCGGAGGTCCGCGATGCCGGGCGGGGGTGCCCGCGTCTCCGGCGTCACCTCGGCGCGGGCGATGGCGCTCTCGAGGGCCGCCTCGGTCGCCTCCGGGTCCGCGTCCGGCCCGGCCGTCGTCGCCGTGACCCACGTGTCGTCGCCCTGGCGGCTGACCTGGATCCGGGGCAGCACGAACCGGGCCTGGGCGAACCCGTGCCACGGCGGCTCGGGATCCCGGCCGCCGTGGAAGGCGAACCCGCCGAGCAGCCGCGGCCGGGCGGCTGCCGGCACCGAGTCCTCCACGCCGGAGGCCGGGGCGAACTCGAGGGTAGAAAAGAGGGTCTCTGCGCCCTCACGGACCTCGTCGAACCGGTCGGGCCCGGTGCCCGAGACCGTGCCCGCGACGCCACAGCCGACGATCGTCGGGCCGTCCGGCGGCGCCCAGGCCACGCGGGGGCCCGCGAAGGCCCGGAGGACGGTCCAGGGCGAGCGGTCGAAGGGCCGGGTGCGACATACGATCGGACCGTCGCGGGCGACCGTTCGGGGGCCGTCGCGTCCTCCCATTGTTCGAACGATGGTCGGGCGGGGGGTTGCCTAACTGTACCGATACGGGTTCGAACCCGGGCCGGTCGCGGCGGGGCCGTGCGTCGAGTGGCGAGCCGGACCGGCGCACCTTCGAATTCGACGCATCGTATCGGAGTCGGCGAGTTTCCCTGCCGTCAAGCTTAAGAACCCCCTCCCCGAACCCCCGGACGGTCCAATGGTCAAGGCGGAAATCAACGTCCCCGAGCACCTCGACATGCAGATCGCCCAGCTCGTAGAGCAGGGCGACTTCATCAACCGCGAGGAGGCCGTAGAGGAGCTCCTCGCGACCGGCCTGAAGGCGTACAAGACGAGTGGCCCCGTCTCCGACACCGAAGCCGAACCCGGCTTCGAGGAGGACATGATGGGCCACGAGGACGAGTACGTCTTCTAGCCGCTCTAGAACAGTCCCCGAACCGACACCCTCCAGGAACGCTGCCAGCGCTCTATCGCGGGCCCGTCCCTTCCTCGGCGGCTCCCACGCCCGTCCGGGCTGGATGCAGCGTTCGGGTGCGATTCCTTCTCAGGCAAGGCTTAAACGACCTTTCGTCATACCGATAGTATGCACAAGGACGAACTGCTGGAGCTCCACGAGCAGATGGTGCTCATCAAGGAGTACTTCCAGAGCCGCGAGGACGTGCCGGCGGGCACGTTCGACGAGTACGAGGCCCTCGACGTCGACCCGTCCCACGTCCACAAGTCGAAGAGCGAGCACAAACACGCCGTCTTCGTCCTCGGCAACGCCCTCGCCGAGGCGATGAGCGAGGACGAGTTCTCAAACGCCGGCCGGATCAGCAAGCGGATGGAGGAGCTGGCCGCGGACGCCGAACGGAAGCTCTGACCCTCTGACGCGCGTCGGACGGTCGCCGAAACCTATTTCATCGGCCTCCGGCAGGGTTGAACATGGACCGAGCCACTATCTCCCGGATCGAGAGCTGGGACGCTCTGTCGGTCCCCGGGGGGTACGCAGGGCTCTCCGAACTCGCGGAGGACGGGTTCACCGGCGCCGTCGAGGCCGGCGGGACGCGGATGCTACTGCTCAACGGGCGCGTCATCGGCGTCTTCGACGGAACCGTCTCGGCCTTCGAGAGGGCGGAGTCGACCGCCTACGAGGCCCCAGACCCCGCGCTCCCGCTCCTCTTCGCCATGCAGGAGCGCGGCGGCGAGGTCCGGGGCAAGTACTACACCGACGACACCCCGCTGCAGGAGGTCGATCAGACGCTCACCGATGGGGGGTTCACCGGCTACCTGGAGCTCTCCGAGAACGTGCTCTCGGGGGACTACTTCGTCGCCTACTACGGCGGCCGGTCGCTCCCGGCGGCCTTCGTCGGCAACGAGGGGCGCGTCGTGACCGGACGGGAGGCGTTCGACCTCGCCGCCGACGAGGTCGGCATCTACGAGGTCCGCGCCGTCGACATCGAGGTCAGCGAGCTTCCAGAGCCCTCGGGGGGCGAGGTCACGGCTGCGGCGGGAACCGTCGAGGAGACGGCCCCTGCCGAGAGCCCGGAGGAGCCGGAGGACGACGCGGAGCCGGACGCGTCGGATGCCGAAGGAGAGTCGGACGCGGAGACGGACCAGCCAGAGGAATCGGCCGAGGCCGCGGAGCCAGAAGCGACGGACGAGCCCGCAGGCGAGGACGAGGCCGACGAAGAACCGGCAGACGCGGACGCCGAAGAGGAGATCCCATCGACGGCTCCAGACGAATACGATGGCGACGAGGACGAGCCGGCCATCCCGGACGCCGAGGCCGACCCGACCGATTCTCCGGCCTCGGATACGGCAGACGCCGGGGAGTCGACACCCATCGAGGACGCCGAACCGGCCGGGGGAACCGACGACCCGTCCACGACGGTGGACGCGTCCGAACCCACGACGCCGGATGCCCGCGGATCGGGCCCGACCACCGCCCCCGGTCGTGGCGCAGGTGCCGACGCCGGGCGGCCCGTGGCGACCGAACGAGCCTCGGGGCCCGAGGATCCGGACGCGCGGTTCCGCGAGGAGGAGCGGTGGCGCGAGGCCCGCACCGTTCCGGCCCTCGACCCGGACGAGTCCGTCCCTCCCGGCGTCGAGCGCGAGGCCGCCGGTCAGGTGTCGGTCGACCCCGCGGAGCCGAGGACAGCGGCGAGCGGCGCCGACGACGGCGAGCTGCAAGCCCGCTACGACCGGGTCGACGAGCTGGAGGCCGAGCTCGCATCCACGAGCGGCGAGCGTCGACAGCAGGCCGAACGGGTGGAGAAGCTGATCGACGAACGCGACGAGCTCCTCGACGAGCGGCGGTCGCTCGAGGCGCGGATCGAGGAGCTGGAGGCGAAGGTGGAGGAGCAGGCGTCCCGGATCGAGGGACAGGAACGCGAACTGGCAGAGTCCGCCTCGGCCGGCTCCGGAGGGACTAGCGGCGCCACGTCGGCGTCGAACTCGGTCGACCCGGGGACGGCGCTGGACCAGACCGACCTCTTCGTCAGGTACGGCTCGAAGGGGAAGGCGACGCTCCAGACGGCCCACGACCGGAGCGCGAGCAAGGAGGACGTCGCCGACAACCTCCGGCTCGAGACCCACAGCCGGTTCGACCCGGCGGGCACGACGGTCGCCGGGCGCCCGTTCGACGACTACCTGGCCGAAACCATCGAGTACCGGTTCGTCACCTGGCTGGTCGACGAGCTGCTCTACGAGATCCAGGAGACCGGCTCGGAGAAGGCTCTCCGGGCCCTGTACGACGCGCTGCCCCGGATCGACCGCGCCGAGTTCAACGGCACGGTCACGGGCGTCGACGAGGAGGGCGAAGAGAGCACGGAGACCTTCGACGTGGTCTGCCGCGACCGGATGGGCAAGCCGCTCGTCGTCGCGAACATCAACGACTCGCTCGACCCCGCGACGGGCGACATGATGGCGTCGCTGGTCGAGGACGCCACGGCGGCCGGCGAGTCCCACGAGTCCCTGGGGGCGGCGTTCCTCGTGACGGCCAGCTTCTTCGAGCCGAACGCCCTCGAGACCGCCTCCGACGCGACGGGCGGCGGCTTCCTCTCCCGCGACTCGAAGAAGAGCTTCGTGAAACTCTCTCGCAAGGGTGGCTACCACCTCTCGCTGGTCGAGGCCCGCGGCGGGGAGTTCCACGTCGCCGTCCCCGAGTTCTAGCGGCGACCGAGGAGATCTATGGACCGTTCGGGTACGGGAGTAGCAGACAGCGGAGGCTCGCCTCGGAGATCACGAGGGTTCGGCTCGTCGGAGAAACACGCTCTACCGTCGTTCGGGATCGTTCTACCGTCGTTCGGGTCGCTCTACCCTCATCCGGGTCCCTCGCGTCGGGAGAACGCCACTCCGCTCTCACGATACCAGCGCGTCGCACGTACGGAACAGGCTCGTCGGCTCGGCCGTCGCTACAGTTCGGCCGAGAGGTCCTCGATCTTCATCGTCTCGAGCTTGGCGATGATCTCGTCGACCTTGCCGTCGAGGTCCGAGACGAACTCCTGAGTCCGGTCGGTGGTGATCGCCCCCTGGCTCGACGGCTCGATGAGGTTCTCCTCCTCCAGGACGCGGAGGGAGTAGCGGACCTTGTGGTGGGGATACCCGGTCTCGTTCGACATCTTCACGATTCCGATGGGTTCGTTCTCGATCACCATCCGGAGGACCTGCAGATGGCGTTCGAGCATGTCGACTTCCTTCTCAAGACGGTCTATCATGGCATGTGTTAACTTGCGAGGGGTAGGTTTAAGCGTTGCCCCTCGAATCGCCGGGAGTCCACGAAGGAGTACGGCCCTCAGTTCTCGATCGATCGGTAGGCGGCGTCGATGTTCCCGTCGTTCATCAGCTCGTCCAGGGTCCGGTCTGCCTGCGCCTCGGCCTCCCGGAGGCGCCTGCAGAGATCTGCGTACTCCTCGCTCTGTTCGAGCTCTCTTGGCTCCCGGTTCGCCTCGAGCGCCGCGATCTTCGAGGCGAGGGCGAAGCACTCCCTGAACTGCTCGTCGAAGGTCGCCCGGCGGAGGAGGGACTCGACGAGTGCGGTGAGGTCGGCCTGGGAGACCGGCTTGATGACGTAGTCGTCGAAGCCCATCTCCACGATGTCGAAGCCGGGTTCCACGGCGGTGACCATGGCCACCTGGCAGTCGATGTCGCGGGCCCGGACCTCGGAGAGCACCTCGTCGCCGGAGACGCCCGGCATCCGGCGGTCGAGCAGGATGACGTCGACTGCCTCGTCGAGCTGCTGGAAGGCGTCCTCGCCGTTCGTCGCGGTGCGGACGTCGTAGTCGCCGTCCAGCCATCGAGCGAACGCCTCAACGTAGGCTTCCTCGTCGTCGACGACGAGCACGGTGGGTCGGTCTGTCACGTTCATTGGGTCCACCCGGCCGCGGTCTGCCGCCCGTTGGCGGTGACTGCGGCGTTCGGATCAGTGATACAACACATAGAACCATCCATAATGAATGTACCGCCCGGCGTCATGGCCCCGTCCGCCCGGCGTCATACGTATTCTGTCTCACAGTTTCGGTCGACCCCGATCGCCGGCGATCACTCGGCCCCCTCGGCTTCGATCGAGTCGATCCCGGTGACCTCGAATCGAGCGCCGCCGCCGTCGGACTCGGCGATCGACACCGTCCAGCCGTGTGCGGTGGCCACGTCCTCGACGATGTTGAGGCCGATGCCCAGTCCCGAGGCGCCCGTCGAGTAGCCCCGCTCTACCACCCGCTCGCGCTCTTCCGGCGGTATCCCGACCCCGTCGTCCTCGACGTAGAACCCGCCCGCGAGGGTGCCCGCCCGGATCGAGACGTCCTCCCCGCCGTGCTCGACGGCGTTCTGGAGGAGGTTCACCAGCAGTCGTACGACCAGTTCGTGGTCCGCGACGAACGACTCCGAATCCACGACGGCGACTTCGGCCTCCGGCGCCTCGACGGACTGCCAGGCGAGTGCGACGTCCTCTCGAAACTCGCCCCTCGACTCTTCGACCGACGGCGCGCCGCGGACGCCGATCGAGACCCGGTCGACCGTCTCGACCAGCCGGTCCAGCGCCGAGTCCACCCGGTCGAGCGCCCCGACGTCCCCGTCCTCTCGAGCGATCTCGAGGTGCGACTTGGCGATCCCGAGCGGGTTCCGGAGCTCGTGGACGAGGTTCTCGAACCCCTCGGCGGACGACGCGGAACGCCCGGCGGCCTCCGCGGATTCGACGGCCCAGATCGCGTGTCCGACGATCGCCCCGAGGTCCGAGAGGCGGGCCCGCTCGGAGCCGTCGAAGGCGTCCTCCCGCCCCGTCGACACCAGGCCGAGGCCCCACACCCGGCCGTCGTGGATGAACGGGACCGCGGCGCTCGAAAGCCGCGTCGACGGGCCAAACTCGTCGATCGAACTCGGCGACGCGACGGCCGCGCCGCTGCGGGTGGGCACGTTTCCGTTCGTGGAGACGACCCGGCCGGTCTCGATCGCCTCGTCGACGAACGCTGGATCCCCCCCGCCGACGAGCGCCTCGATCTCCGCGCGATCGAGGCCGCCGGCGACCGGGGAGGTCATCGAGAGCGCGTCGCCGTCCGACCGTGCCCCGATCCACACGTGTCGATACGGCCCGTCGGTGACCAGCGCGTCGTGGACGATCGACTCGATCTCCGACCGGTCCGCGGCGCCCGCGACGTCGACGGCGACCGCCGCGACGACCTCGGCCAGGCGGCGGTGCTGCTCGATCGAATCGTCGACTCGGGCCCCGCGGACGAGTCCGTCTACCCGATCTGCCAGGGCGGCCTCCCGGCCGGGTGGGACGTACGCGTTGACGTCCACGAGCGCCTCGATAGCGTCGGCCCCGGCGGGCGGAGGCCCGACTAGCACGACTGGCGTCCCCGGCGCGCTCTCGGCGATGCGGCCGAGGAAGGCTGGAAGCGGCAGTTCGTCGAGTGCCGCAGGCGTCACTACGCAGTCGGGGGACTCCCGCTCGATAGACAGCCGCTTGACGGCGTCGACGGCACCCTCCGCGACGACGACGTCGAATGCGACCTCCAGGGCATCGATCGCTCCGTCACCCAGGGCCCCCGCGCCGCCGGCGCGGACACACAACACCGTTCCAGTCGGATTCACGGGTTCGTTCCTCAGTTTCGGTTCGGTGAATCAAGTCACGCCGCGTCTATTTGAGGGTTTCGACATACCCGACGTCCGGCAGGATCGGGCCTCGGGACGGATCGGCGACGGCGAGCGGTTCGACCGGATCGTAATCGGTTTAGCGGGTCCCGCACAACGACGCGTCGGAATGACCGTCACCATCGTCGGTTCGCAGCTCGGCGACGAGGGGAAGGGCGGCATCGTAGACCTCTACGGCGATGGAGCCGACGTCGTGGTCCGCTACCAGGGCGGGGACAACGCCGGCCACACCGTCGTCCACGGTGGCGAGACGTACAAGCTCTCGCTGGTCCCGAGCGGCGCCGTCCGCGGTAAGGTCGGCGTCCTCGGCAACGGCTGCGTCGTGAACCCGCGGACGCTCTTCTCCGAGATCGACGCGCTCCGCGAGCGGGGGCTCGACCCGGACGTCCGGGTGGCCCGCCGCGCCCACGTCATCCTCCCGTACCACCGGGTCCTCGACGGGATCGAGGAGGCGGCAAAGAGCGAGACCGCCCAGGAGGTTGGCACGACGGGCCGCGGCATCGGCCCCACCTACGAGGACAAGGCCGCGAGGCGGGGCATCCGGGTCGGCGACCTCGTCGACGCCGAGGTCCTGCGGAGCCGGCTCGAGTACGTCGTCCCGCAGAAGCGGGCCCTCGCCGAGGACGTCTTCGGCGCCGAGGTCGGGGACGAGTTCGACGTCGACGCCCTCTACGAGGAGTACTCCGGATACGCAGAGCGGCTCGAGGCCGAGGACATGCTCGTGGACGCCGGCGACTACCTGGCCGGACGCCTCGAGCAGGGTGCGAACGTCATGCTCGAGGGCGCCCAGGGGACGATCATCGACATCGACCACGGGAACTACCCCTACGTCACGTCGTCGAACCCGACCGCGGGCGGCGCGGCCACCGGGTCGGGCCTGGCGCCCGGGATCGTCGGTGGCGGCGACGTCGTCGGCATCGTCAAGGCGTACCTCACGCGGGTGGGAGGCGGCCCGCTGCCGACCGAGCTCGGCGGCGTCGTCGGCGACACGCCCGGCTACGACGGGGACGAGACCGGCCCCGACGAGGAGCTGGCCGAGTACATCCGCGAGGCCGGAAACGAGTATGGTACGGTGACCGGACGGCCGCGCCGCGTCGGCTGGCTCGACGTGCCGATGCTCCGCCACGCCGCCCGGGTCAGCGGGTTCACCGGCCTCGCCGTCAACCACGTCGACACGCTCGCCGGCCTCGAGGAGCTCCAGGTCGGCCACTCCTACGACGTAGAGGGCGAGGAGGTGCTCACGATGCCGGCGACCACGGAGCGGTGGGCCGCATGCGAGCCCAACTACCGGACCTTCGACGGGTGGCCCGAACAAGACTGGGACGAGGTCGCCGAGGCGGGCTACGACGCCCTCTCCCCGAACGCCCGGGCGTACCTCGACTACCTGAGCGACGAGCTCGGCGTCCCGATCTACGCCGTCGGCCTCGGGCCCGGGCGCTCGCAGACGATCGTCGTCGAGGACCCGTTCGATTCCTGAGGGTCCCCGAAACGGTTCCGCCCGAGGCGCAGGCGGTACCCTTTTGGTCGGCCTCTCCGTCTCCCCTCCCATGAAAGACGACCTGATGGAGATCCTCTGCTGCCCCCTCGACAAGCAGGAACTGGAGCTCGAGGTGGACGAGCGCGACGACGGCGAGGTCCTTGAGGGGCGGCTGGTCTGTACCGAGTGCGGCGAGGTCTACCCCATCGAGGACGGCATCCCCAACCTCCTCCCGCCGGACATGCGGGAAGAGACGGCGGCCTGAACCTTTTTGACGCCCGTTCTCGTTTGACCACCGTGGACACCCTCGCCGTCGACTTAAACCGGGACGGGCCGCACTCCATCGGCGTGGAGAGCGGCGCGATCCACGTCGAGGGGCCGTTCGAGATCGTCCTCGAGAACCACGGGTCGGCCCTCCACGTCTACCTCCAGCTCGACGACGACCTCGCCGGGGCGGTCGAGCTCTCGGCCGTCAATCACTACGTGGACAAGGAGAGCATCCGGCGGGTCCCGGTGGACGTGGACGAGTCGGCGGCGCCGGTCAGGGGCCGGCTGAAGATCGTCACCGGGTACGGCTCGGAGACCGAGTACGTCACCATCGGCGTCGAGGAGCGCGACGACTCGAAGGAGCGGGTGGACGTCGACGAGTCCCTCGCCCGGCCGCGCCCCAGGCCGGTCGCCGAGGAGCAGCCCTCCCGATGGAACCTCGACGACGTCCCGCTGCTGGCCCTCGGGGGCCTGGCCGTCGTCGTCGCGGTCGTCGCGGCGACGGCGGTCGGGGGCCGGCTGTACTGGCTCGCCCTCCTGGTCGTCCTCGTCGGCGTCGCCGTGGGCGCGGTCCTGTTCACGCGGTAGGTGGCTGCGGGCCCGAGCCGTCGCGGCTCCACCCCCACGGCCTCGCTCTGACCGCCCACGACCGACACGGTTTTCCACCCCCCGCGCGCCCCACCCCACATGTCACTCGCCGCCGAGACGCGGGAGGCGGTCCGGGCCCGCCCGTTCCTGCTCGAGGGCCTCCGGGCGGGCGTCGTGAACTACGCCGCAGCCGCGAGGGCACTGGACGTCGCCGAGGACACCGAGGCGGTCGCGACGGCCCTCCGCCGGTTCGGCGAACGGCTGCCGCCCCGCGAGACCGATGACCGGAAGGCTCGCGTGACGATGCACGGTGGGCTCGCTGCGGACGCGGGGGAGCCACTCCTGTCCCTCGGTGGGGCCGCGATCGGCGAGG
>Ga0102944_1001887_pt1 | contig 13046 bp, 12 predicted proteins | sample SalPonD_shore_MG_FD_78172 | JGI IMG/M metagenome (GOLD analysis project Ga0102944, IMG submission 78172) | Salt pond soil microbial communities from South San Francisco under conditions of wetland restoration - Salt Pond MetaG... | ecosystem: Environmental > Aquatic > Marine > Intertidal zone >...
ATTCGGTAGAATCTGTGATCGTAACGGTCGCCAAGTTTATTCCAGTTTTTGGTAAAATTTTCATACCAGGCCATCAACGTTTTATCATAATAAACCCCGAAATTATGCCAGTCTTCCATAACGAATAACCCTTCACTGGCAAGGGCAATTTGTCGGGTCGACGGGATCATGCCATTCGGAAAGATATATTTATGTATCCATGGATCCGTCGTTACCATAGAAATATTACTCCCAATGGTATGTAATAATAACAGCCCCTCATCCCTCAGACATCTATTCGCAACCTGCATGAACGTTCGATAGTTTTTGCTTCCAACATGCTCGAACATTCCGATTGATACAATTCTGTCAAATTTATCGTCCAGATCACGATAATCTTGTAAACGAATTTCAACCGGCAAGTCTTTGGATCTTTCATTACCTAATTTTACCTGTTCTCGTGAAACGGTAACACCAACAACTTCAGCACCATATTTCTCTGCGGCAAAATGTGCGAAACTGCCCCATCCACAACCGATATCCAACACACGCATACCCTTTTCCAAACCTATTTTCCGACATATAAGATCGAGTTTGGCCTCCTGGGCATCATCAATATTATCAGCTTCTTTCCAATATCCGCAACTGTAAACCAGGCGTTTATCAAGCATCTTTTTAAATAAATCATTACCCAGATCATAGTGATGCTCACCTACTTTATACGCGCGTGACCTGCTTTGCATATTCACAAGTTTAGCTGTGATTACATTCCATATTGCCGACGGATTCCATTTCACCTGCTGATCAATATTTGATCGTAAAATTCTGTTAAAGAATTCATCTAAAGCATCCGAGTCCCACCATTCATCCATGTAAGCTTCACCCAACGCTAACGATCCACCGGCTAGTACACGGTCATATAAGTCGGGGTTATGAATTTTTATATCCCAGGGACGATCCCCGTTTACTTTAATATCTGCCAGGTCTAATAAGTTTTTAATTGTAGTCTTTTTATCCATTATATCCTCGATTTATGTCATGAAAGACTTCAACCGTTTTTTAAAAATATTCGATAAACCTAACAATGTCATGAACTAATACGTTCATTATGTGATTTTTTAATTCAGGCGCATAGGTTATGATGATTTATTGCTGCCATATAATTTTATGTCTCTACCTGATTTTGAAGCCTCATAACCCGACATGATATCAAGTACTTCTTCTGTTATCGCTCTTTGCCGTTGATTCCTGTAATTAATATTCAACTGATCCAGCCGTTCATCTATCTTCTTTTCTGCAGCCTGCATGGCCGTTAACCGACTGGAATGTTCGCTGGCGAGCGACTCGGCAAAACTCCTGTACAGGGATACAAAAATATACTGCCTGACCAATGACTTGAAGATCTTCTCGGGCGACATGGTATAGGCAGGCAACATCCGCGTTTCCCACTTCTTTTTTGACAAATGTTCAAGCCATTGTGGATCGAGTGGTAATAATTGTTGCATCCTGGGTGCATATGTTGTCCCTGAAACCGGTTTATGATGAAAAAGAAGGATGTCATTTATGCCTTCAATCTCTTTCCAGTTCTCAATTTGTAACAATATATCCTGGATAATCTTATTTATACCACCAATAGAACCCGGCACTTCGAAATAATCATCTACACTCCAACCCCGTTCACCCAAACTTGCCATTGTTCGCCGTCCAAGAGCAATCATTTTAAATTCATCTGCATCATAATCTCGAACCTTTTCAGTAAAATGATCAGATATAAGTTCATTGAAACGGCCGCACATACCCTGTCCGGCACCAAAAACAATGACTCCGATAGTACGCTTCCTCCTTTTTTCGGGAAATGCAAAAGTCGCTATTTGATACTGACGTAGTACAATCTGCATTCCCATTTCCACGGTTCTATAGTAATCACCTAACGACTCAACAGCTAACTCATACTGACGAATACTAACCTTAGCTAATATTTTCATTGTTTTCACTACGGATAGTAACTTATCGGCACTCTGAATCTGTCGTTTTATAAGCTCACTTGTCTGCATCCTGATTCTTATCCATCATTTTTTTTATTTCTTGTCTCATTGCATTCAATAGTTTTTGCCTGTCCTCATCTTCCAGTTTTTTACCGGCATTTATACGGTTACAAAGTTCAGAATATTCATCGGTCACTACCTTCCGGATAAGCATTTCAGCTTCTTCAATTTGCTCGATTGAACATTCATCTAAGAGGCCATCCACAGTTGCCAGTAAAATGGATATTTGCTCTTCAACTTTCAGGGGCTCATATTGCACTTGTTTCATCACTTCCCTGACTCTGCGTCCATGTTCTATAGTTTTTCGAGTTGCTTCGTCCAGACGGGTACTGAAACGGGAAAAAGCTTCAAGTTCCTGGAACTGTGTATACGACAGTCGTAATTTATTAGCTACGGCACGGTAAGCAGCCAGTTGTGCCTTTCCGCCAACCCGGGATACGGATTTACCGACATCCACAGCCGGTAAAATTCCTTTTTGAAAAAGAACCGGTGACAAATAAATTTGTCCATCTGTTATGGATATCAAATTAGTTGGAATATATGCTGAAATATTCTGCGCCTGTGTTTCAATAATAGGCAAAGCCGTTAGAGATCCGCCACCGTACTCGCTCTTCAATTGTGTTGACCGTTCCAGTAACCGGGCATGTATATAAAAAATATCACCCGGATACGCTTCCCTTCCCGGGGGCCTTCGCAACAATAATGCCAGTTCGCGATAAGCCCTTGCATGCCAGGTTAAATCGTCGTACACAATCAATACATCCTTGCCCTGTTCCATAAAATATTCACCTATTGTGGTAGCTGCGTAAGGTGCTATATATTGAAGCCCGGGCGGATCATCACCGGAAGTCATTACAATAATGCATCGTTCAAGAGCATCGTGTCTCTTTAGATCTGCAATCACTTTTGCTATAGAGGCTTTTTGCTTACCGATACCACAGTAAATACAAATTACATCATCAGCCTTCTGATTGATTATCGTGTCTACGGCTATAGCCGTTTTCCCTGTTTGGCGGTCACCCAAAATCAACTCTCTTTGTCCGCGCCCTATTGGTATTAGTGAATCAATCACTTTAATTCCCGTTTGAAGCGGCCTGTTTACCGGTGCCCTGCTCATTATTGCAGGAGCTCTGCGTTCTACCGGTCTGCGTTCGAGCACGGGAATCATACCCATTTCATCAAGTGGGCGTCCCGCTGCGTCGATCACTCTACCCATTAACGCTTCACCAACAGGGACATCCAGCACACGGCCAGTCGGATGTGCTTCATCTCCTGCCTCAAGAAATTCACTTTCATCGAGAAGGATGATTCCCACTTCATCCGGGTCCAGATTATATGCCATTCCAAGAAGCCCCCCGGGAAAACGTACTAACTCTTCCGACTTCACATTCGGTAAACCGTCAACCCTTACAATCCCATCTCCTACAAACTTAATAGTACCGATCTCTCTTGGAGAAAGGTCCGGTTTATAACCTTCTAAAGACCGGTTTATGACCTTTATCGTTTCATCCAGCACGATAGATAAGCCAAGGATATTTTTATCTTTATCAACTGTCATTATTTTTATTGATCAGTCTTATCATTTAACCCGGATTCAACCAGTTTTCCACTGTTTTTTTTATTTATGACTTCGCCGATCCGTTCTTCAAGGGCCTCTTCCAGGGCATCACTGATCCGCTCCTGAAGCATCCCCATATAACTATCAAGGGTCCAGGCCAGTTTTCGTCCGCCAAATCTGATTTCAATGCCAAATCCCAATTCCGAAGAAATTTCAAAATGTGGTTCCACTTCTTCTCCAAATTGTTTCTTCACTATTTTTTTGATTTTCTCACGCCATCTTTCCTGAACTTCAAATCTTGTTTTTATCACCATCTTCTTATCCGATTCCTTGACCATATCGGAAATTTTTTCCCAATCTTCTTCCTTGAGTTCTTTCATCCGCTCAAAAAACACCGTTATAGCTTGTTGTTCGATTTCCACATTGGCTAAATCACGCATCATCCTCCTTGCCACAGCCAAAATCTGAGACTCCACACGCTGCGAAAGGTCATGAAGAAATGTTTTTTGTTCCCTTATTATGGCTTCACGCCAATCTCTTTCAATTTTATCGACTTCTTCCCTCGCATTATGCATCAGTTTCTTGCGATAATTATTCGCATCTTCCCTGGACTCCTCCAGCATTGCTTGTTTTTTCTGTTCCAGTTCAAGATTTTTGGCTTGATACTCTTCCGACTCTTTTTCGGCTTCTTCCAGTTTTATACGGGCATCATTAAGCCTGTTGGATATCGTCTCCTCCCTTTTAGCCATCGCTTTTATAATGGGGCCATATAGAAATCGTTTCAGCAGAACCAGAAGAATCAGAAAATTGACGATCTGTGCCAGAAAAGTGAACCAGTCGATCTGCATGGTTATCCCCCAACCTGTTTAATGACAAAATCCCAGAATGGATTCGCAAAGATCAATATCAACGCGACAACAAAACAATAAATGGCCGTTGATTCTACCATAGCCAAACCCACAAATAATGTTCGGGTAAGCGTACCGGATTCATCGGGTTGTTGTGCGATGGCGCTTAACGCTTGTGCCAGGGCACGTGCTTCGCCAAATGCGGGGCCCATTGACCCGATGGCTATCGTAAAACCTGATACTATAATCGATACCATTCCGATAATACTAATACTGTCCATAATCACTCCCTTGTGAATTTCAGATTGATTGTTTAAAACTCCCGGTTGTATCCTGATTATTGTTCTCCCCATGAACCCTGGTAGCCGAAGCGATATATACAAGTGCAAGAATAGCGAATACATATGCCTGTATAAAACCTATCAACAAACCAAGTACCTGCATAATAACTGGAAAAAATAATGGAGCCAGACTCAATAAAATGGCTACCACCAGAGTGCCGCTCATGATATTTCCGAAAAGACGTATGGCAAGTGCCATTGTTCTTGACAGTTCACCAATAATATTGAACGGCAACATAAAAGGAGTCGGTTTAACATATTGCATCAGGTATCCTTTTACACCCCTGGTGACGATTCCGAAAACAGGTACGGCTACAAAGACACAGGCGGCCAATGCGGCTGTTGTTGATAATGATGCCGTTGGAGCACTCGTACCCGGTATGATAGTGATGATATTCGAAAAAACGATAAAAAGGAAAAGTGTACCTATGAATGACAAATATTTTTGCGGTTCCTGCTGACTTGCTTCCCGAATCTGATCCTGAATTATTGATACAATCGATTCAAGCAGGTTTTGCCATCTTGATAGTCCAGGCCCGGATGTAAGATTTCTGGTAATTAACCACGAGCTGATACAAAGCAATAAAATCACAGCCCATGAATAAATAAGGGTGGCGTTTATCTTAACAAAATCCCACTGCCAGTATATGATATTATCAGGATTGAATTCCATTATCAACCATTACCTTTTTTTTGATTTGCATCGAGTGCGGTTTTAAGAATAAAATCATTACTACCCGCATCGTGATAAAACCGATAAGTGACATTACCAGGCCGATCCACCCTTGTTGCAGTATGAGATACAGTCCGGTTAATACTATAGCCATTCGTATAAACAAACTCGCTATCAAGAGGATAAAGGGATGTGGCCTGTTATTTAAATTTTGTACGGTAAACCACAAACCCCCGAAATAGAATAAACCCAAAATTATACCAACGATCAGATAAACTGTTAACCATATAATAGTATTCATGCGACCTCCGGTTTCATTAATTTTGTACGTTTTTTATGCAGCATTCCCCTCAGGAAGAAAGGAATCACAATTGCTGTCGTAGCTGATATAAGAACGACATCTGCAAACATTTGGCTTGATACGGCCCATGTACCCAAATCATATCCCCGTTGAAGTATGATTAGCGCAATCTCGGCCCTCGGTATCATACTAATTCCTAATAGAACGGCACTTGATTTTCCTATCAATGCAGCTGCAGGTACACCTGCACCGATAAATTTTCCAATTACGGCAGCTGTTAATAATATTATGAAAGGTACGATAGAGGCCGTTAAGGCAGCATGCTCAACGCGCAGGCCTATACCTACAAAAAAGAAGGGGACGAACATATCATGCAGCGATTCAAAAGAGGCGTCATATTTGACGGCATCCGGATCGCTGCTGAAAATAAGTCCGGCAAAAAATGCACCGATAGCAACAGAAAAACCCAGTAATCCGGCTGTTGCAGCAACAATCAGTCCGATACCGGCAACAACCAACATGGCACTTTTACCAGCGTGAAGCTTCTTTAAAAAACTGGTTATATGTCGTTCGAGGAATTTTGCGATGATAATACAGAACCCGGTAAACAAGATGAGTTTGATCAGGAATATGACCAATGTTGTACTCACTACCTGCAATATTTCCGTACTACCCGCTTGTAAAACAGGAGCAACTGTAAATAACAACGCCATTAGAATTATTCCGGAAATATCATCCAATTCGGCAACATCCAATAATATTTCACCAAGTGGAGTATTAACCACTTTTGCTTCCTGCCAAAGGGATACCGATATACCAATACTCGTTGCAGTAAAGGCCACGCCAATGAACATACTTTGGATCAAAGTCCAGTTTAGGAGCACATGAGCAACAAGATAACCCAACATACCACTTAACAGGATATCCCCCACCCAAATAACCATTGCTTTAGGCAGCCATTTAATCAATCTCCCCAGTTTATTTTCCAAACCAACCCTGAACAATAATGCGATGATACCGAGATTAGCCAGAAAGTCGAATATTTGATTACCACCACCCGATAAAACATGCCATTCACCATCCGCCAGACGCAATAAAAAACCTATGATAATATACCCAACAAGAGCCGGCAGCCCCATTTTTTTAAAACCTGCCTTAATAAATATAGCAGCTACGACTATACCACCGACAATTAAAATGATCATAGGTATAAACCAGTCCATTTAGCTTCTCCCGCTTTCTTTACTGACCCAATACCAGGCATTCAGACAACCCACACCGATGCCAAAAACTAACAACATCAATGTCCATGAATATTCGCCCGGATAATGTGCGTCAATCCAAATGCCCAAAGCCAGGAAAATAAGGGCCGGTATGGAAACCGACCAGCCCACTAATCCGAACATACCAAGACCATACCATAATCCGCGATTTCTTTCTCGTCGCGCCTTAAGTTTACGGTCTTCTTTTTCACCTATTTCTTCGGCAAATCCTTCGCTTTTATCTGTCAAATCATCCACCATTCAATCAGCTCCTTTTAAAGTCGTTTTTCCTGCAATTCAATGAAACGTCGAACAAAATCAGCCTCGAGTTTTTCCAAAGCCGACCTGCTCATCTTTTCATTTTCTTCCAACCGGTTAAATTCCTCACGTACTGTTTGTTCCAGTAAACCCAGGTCGTCACTTTGAACAGCATTAAGTACGGATATCAACACTTCATACCCATTTTTTACAAGAACACCTTCATCAACCGCTAAGAATTGTTCTTCATCACCCGACTCATAGATTAGGATTCCTGGTACTAATACAGCGACGAAATCGATATGATGAGGCAAGAGGCAAAATGACCCGTTCTCAGCTTCGGCAATTACTTTCGATACCGGTGTATTCACAATAATTTGTGAGGGTACCATTATTTTTAAATGCATTTTATCGACTTCCATTGCTGCCGGCCTCCTCTATTTTGCCAATCATATAAAGTGATTGTTCCGGGTAATCGGCAAACTCATCATTTAAAATTCTACTGCACCCATCAATAACATCCTCAAGCTCCACTAACTTTCCGGAGAAACCTGTAAATTGTTCTGTCACATAAAACGGTTGAGTCAGGAAACGCTCCAGCCGGCGTGCCCGATTTACAATAAGCTGATCGTTACGGGACAGTTCTTCCATACCCAACATCGCAATGATATCCTTCAACTCTTCGTAATTCGCCAGTGTTTCACGAACATCCCGGGCTATTCTATAATGTCGTTTACCTACTTTGGTAGGGGTCATCATTTTAGAATCGGATTGCAACGGATCGATAGCCGGATAAAAGCCCTGACCGGCCCGTTCACGCGAGAGCACAATAAAAGCTGATAAATGTGAAAATGTATGTGTAACAGCCGGATCCGTAAAATCATCCGCCGGCACATAAACAGCCTGCACAGAAGTAATTGCCCCTTTTTTTGTATTACAAATGCGTTCCTCGAGCTCTGCCAGTTCGCTGCCCAGGGTTGGTTGGTATCCAAGCCTTGAAGAAATACGCCCCATCAATCCCGATACTTCAGAACCGGCTTGTACAAAGCGGAATATATTATCAATCAGAAGAAGAACATCCTGCCGGGCATCATCCCTGAAGTATTCGGCCATAGTCAATGCCGCCTGCCCAACCAAAAACCGGGCACCCGGCGGTTCGTTCATTTGTCCATATACCAAAACGGAGTTATCCAGAACCTGTGCCTCTTGAATCTCCCTGTATAGTTCTTCCGCTTCACGACAACGTTCCCCGATACCACAGAATAAACTGATACCTTCGTGTTTGGTAACCATGTTATGAATGAGTTCCATGATTAATACTGTTTTACCGACCCCGGCACCACCAAACATTCCGGCTTTGCCACCTCTTTCGAGGGGAGATAATAGGTCAATAGCTTTAATTCCTGTTGTCAATATTTCCTGACTTGTCGACTGTTGAGAAAGGGGAACACGTGTTTGATGTATTGACCTCCATGTACCACCCTCCAGAGGTTCTTTTTCATCCAGTGGCTCTCCTAATAAGTTAAATACCCTTCCCCTCAGCCTTTCACCAACAGGAACCTGGATGGCATGCCCGGTATCAAAAACCTTAGTACCGCGTGCCAAACCCTGAGTGGCTGTAATTGCTATTCCACGAACTGTTTCCGCATTGAGGTGCATGAGAACCTCGATCTTAATATCGCCCAATGTACCTGTTTCCAGCAGCGTATAAACTTCCGGTAAAGCATGTGGAAATTTTGCATCAACTATACTACCCCTGACTGACACAACCGTACCCCAATTAGATGAACGTGCCGTCCCCTTTTCATCATTCATCATTGATTGCTGCTCATATCCGTTCGGTTGTTCAAACATTATTTGATATCGTGACTTTATTTTCGGCTTTAAATACTTTCGGAATTATTTCAAATAAATTATCAGGGTTAACTGAAATAGAATCGATCCCGGCCTCAACCAGAAATATTGAGTAATCCGGATCGAATCCCGATGCATCACTGCTAAAACTAACATGACGTTTGGCTTTATGGGCTTTCCTGATGAAGTTTTCTATCATTCTCTTGACAGCGTCAATATTCTCGTTAAAAATGATTGACAAATCACTCATATCCTTCTCCACACCCAGTATCATCTGTGTCAAATCAACTGAACCGATTGAGAAACCATCAAATCGACGTGCAAACTCTTCCGTCAAAATAATGTTGGCCGGTAGCTCGCACCTCATATAAACTTTTAGCCCTCTATGACCTCGTTTTAAACCAAATTTGTCCATTGTATGTAGCACCCGGTCAGCTTCTTCAGGAGTACGGCAAAATGGGATCATCACAATGATATTATCCAGGCCCACTTCTTCCCTGGCTTTCTTTACGGCGCGACATTCAAGCGAAAATCCATCCCTGTATATCTCATTATAGTAGCGAGAGGCTCCTCTCCATCCCCACATCGTATTCTTCTCTATTGGCTCGAAATATGTCCCGCCTATTAACTGACGATATTCATCCGATTGGAAATCACTCATCATGATCATTACCGGGAGAGGATATTGTGAAGCTGCTATTTTAGACAGGCCACGGGATAAAATATTAATAAAATATTCCGTTTTATCTTTGCAGGATTTGGTCAATTCCAGGATTTCGTGACGGGTTTTTTCATCTTTAATTTTTTCAAAATGCGCCAAAGCCATCGGATGGATCTTTATTTGATCCTTAATAAGATATTCCATCCTCGCCAGGCCAATGCCGTCAATCGGTAAACGCCACCATTTAAGTGCTCCAAAAGGGTCAGTGACATTCAGCATCAAACCTGTTTTGGTACCGGGAATCTTATCCAGATTAATTTCTGTCTCGATATAATTGAGTTTGCCTGCATAAACAATACCCCGTTCGCCTTCGGCACAGGATATGGTTATGAGTTGATTATCGCTAAGAATTTGTGTGGCTTCTCCAGTACCAACTACAGCCGGAATACCAAGTTCCCTGCTGATAATGGCTGCATGACATGTTCTTCCGCCGTAGTCCGTAACGATACCCGCGATCTTATTCAATGATGGCACCCAGTCCGGTTCAGTCATTTCTGCCACGATAATACAACCCGGTGTCAGATCCTCTAAATCCTCCATACAATTCACAGTATGAACACGTCCATTGGCAATTCTGCTGCCAATACTCAAACCCGTTAATAATTTTTCCCCTCTTTCCTTTAGGTTATATGTTTTAAATATTTTAGGATTAACATGTGATTGTACCGTCTCCGGACGAGCCTGTACTATAAAAAGCTCATTTGTGATACCATCTTTGGCCCACTCAATGTTCATTGGTTTTTTGTAGTGATGCTCAATGTCACTTCCCCACTTTGCCAACTGCAATATTTCATCGTCATTTAATACATAATGATATTGCTCTACTATGGGCGTATGAACATTTTCAGTATGTCTGCTATCCCCGGTTGAATAAATCTTTTTTTTATCTTTCGAACCCATTTGCTTCTCAACAATGGGCCTGAGTTTTCTTTTGCCAAGCAGTGATTTGAATACGAGATACTGATCCGGGTTAACTTTGCCTTGTACAACATTATCCCCCAAACCCCAGGCGGCATTAATCAAAATCATGTCCGGGAAACCACTCTCCGTATCCACCGTGAAAATAACCCCGGACCCAGCCTTATCGGATCGAACCATTTTCTGAATACCGATTGATAATCCGACCTTAAGGTGACCAAATCCCATCTTTTCCCGATAGGCTATAGCACGGTCGGTAAAAAGAGAAGCATAGCATTTTCTACAGGCATCAAGCAAATCATCTTCTCCGACAATATTCAGAAAACTTTCCAATTGGCCCGCAAAACTGGCATTGGATAATCCCTCGGTTGTAGCACTGCTCCTCACTGCTACATCAACCTCATCTATGCTATATAATTCTGATAACTTTTGATATGAAAATCTTATTTCTTCAGCCAGATATGTCGGGAAAGTTGCGGCATTAATTAAACGACGTATAGACCGTCCTGTTTCTTCCAGGGATTTTTTTCTTAATCGGTATCCAGTGATCAATTCCCTTATTTGTGTATCCAATTTGTTTGATTTCAAAAAATCATGATAACCCTCAACTGTTGTAGCATATCCCATGGGCACTTTAATACCGAATGACTTAAGCTCACATATCATTTCACCAATGGAGGAATTTTTACCACCGACAATGGCAATATCCTTTAATGATAAAGTGTCGAACCATCTTATATAAGTATTATCAACTTCCATATTGTTGATCACAAGTTCGTTCAGATATTATTATCAGTATTTGATGAGAAAGAAAATCCCTTTATGACCCGTTCTTTATCATTGCCCCTGTCCGCCTCAATGACCAAATACTTACCCCTTGTATCACAAAACCGGCTATCAATGGTTTGGATTGTAACACCAGATTCCGTTTATAGGAGAATCGTTTTATATAGTGTCACCATTATCCTCTTTCTCAACCTTTAATAGCCGGTTTATAGATTACCACTTTTGAACACATACATATTGCCCATATATAATAGGCAAGTAATAATCAGAATCAGACAAAATGATTATCCTCTTTCGTTATTTAATCTCTATTTTTTTGGGTTTACTCTTTTCAGATTTTGGAATAATCACTGTCAAAACACCATCTTTAAAGGTGGCATTTATATCTTTTTCTTTAACAGGTTTAGGTAAGGTGAAAGCGCGATAAAAATTACCGTATGCTCTTTCCCGTCGATAATATCCTTCCCCTTTTTTTGTTTCGTCTTTCTTTCTTTCACCATTGATGGTCAACATATTATCTTCCATATTGACCCTCAGATCTTTCTTTGACACTCCGGGCAGATCGAGATTTATGACATACTCATTTTCCGTTTCCGACATATCTGCTCTGGGAGCCCAAAGTTGTTCAGCCATTTCTTCAGATTCATCAAACCACCGTAGAGGAATGATATCTTCAAAAAAACGATCGAATTCACGGCGTAGATTCCGAATAGGTGAAGTTGTGGAACGGCGCGTCAGTTCATTCATAACAAATCCTTTCACTCTCATATAATTAACCTGAACACATAAAATTACACATATCTATATTTTAAATTTCTGAAAGTAATGGCTGTATGACTGCAAGTTGAACGCTTCCTGCTTTGTAAGATATGCTTTCTGTAGAATGTAGTAGCTTCACCCACATAAATAGCGCAAATCTTTAATTATCAGCAATATACATTGATATTTAAATTAATTTTTATATTAATTTTGTATTCCAAATATCATTAATGGTCATACATTCGAAAAAGGAAGTTCTAATCAGATGATTTTTTCATTATCAACCCATTGAGATGCAATAAGAACCAGATCATTATAATTCTTCAGATGTAGTTTAACCCTGATTCTGGTACGATATGACTCAACGGTTTTTACAGATAAAAATAACCGTTCAGCGATTTCTTTATTTGTCATTCCCCTGCCTGTTAAGTCAAATATTTCCAATTCTCTGTCACTTAATTTGGATAACCGGTACTTATGTTCATCTTCATTATCCGTCATACTTCGTAACAGTTTCTCATTCATATTTTCGCTTACATAAATCCCACCGTTCATTACATGTTCTATGGCTTCAATTATTAAATCTCCTGCCATATGTTTCATCAGATACGCTTTAGCCCCGGCTCGTATCACACGTTCAGCATATATCGATTCATCATGCCTGGAGAGGACCATGATCTTTAAATCTGTTACCTCATTTAACAGCAGTTTAATCAGTTCCAAACCACTTAAACCAGGAAGTG
>Ga0102944_1001888_pt1 | contig 13044 bp, 10 predicted proteins | sample SalPonD_shore_MG_FD_78172 | JGI IMG/M metagenome (GOLD analysis project Ga0102944, IMG submission 78172) | Salt pond soil microbial communities from South San Francisco under conditions of wetland restoration - Salt Pond MetaG... | ecosystem: Environmental > Aquatic > Marine > Intertidal zone >...
ATAATTGTATTCTTAACCAAATTCAGACTTTGACTTTGAAGAGGGCTTTGAAAAACCAGGGCTTTTGGTCAATCCCGAACGCCTTCGGGAAGAGAAATTTTGAAACCGCAGCATATTAACCATCTGTGAGGATTTCAAAATTTCGATAACGCAGATATTGAGCAAAAGAACGGTTTTGCAAAGTTCTCTTTGAATAAAATCACTGGTTTTACAAAGCCCTCAATAATTGATAAAAAACATTGCATCTACTGTTATTGATCGTACTGATCAAATTTTCTGGTATTAATGTCATTACGGTATGTGTAAGCATTTTTAAACTCGAATTTTGGGTTCAGAACTCATAGAGATAATTGGAATGACAAAAAAATTTTAAAATTTTAAAATGACTGAGAGAACAACATTTAATACCTATGAGAAGAACGGCCTTAAATTTATTGGGATCGAAAATGATACCGTCAGGACTGTTTTTATTCCGGAAATAGGTGGAAAAATGGTCGAATTGACCCATAAAAAAACGGGTAATCAGTTTCTGTTGAAACCTGCTGATGGAGTAACTTATAAGAAAGCAGAATACGGGGCTAATTTTGAGAAATATGATCTAAGTGGATTTGACGAATGTTTCCCGACCGTCTCGGAAGCGGTTTTAGATAATGGGGGACAGGAGTTAACTTTTCCTGATCACGGTGAACTCTGGTCGCAACCCTGGGAATATGAAATTGAAGGTTCCCGGTTGCTTTTATCGGTTGATGGCTTAAATTTAAACTGTCGTCTTGTTAAGCGAATAAAATTGTTAAATGATGGGCTGATGATAGATTATTTTTTGGAAAACTTATCAGATGAAAGTTTTGATTATTTATGGTCAGCGCATCCCTTGTTAAAAGCTACGCCGGGTTCTGAAGTGATATTAGATAAAGAAATAGATCAGGTTTTGGTTAACTGGGCATCGGATGATTCGATTGGAGTTCTTGGTGATACGGTATCCTGGCCGGTGGTTCAAAAAAATGGTGAATCGCTCGATTTTTCAAAAGTTCATGATAAAAAAGCAGGTACAACGGCTAAGTTTTTCACTGGTAAATTAACATCTGGTGTTGCGGGATTTTACAGGGAGGATATCGATGAGACATTGATGTATCGTTTCGATCCTCAAAAAGTACCTTATTTGGGGCTGTGGCTTTGTTATGGTGGATGGCCGGACTGGACCGATGATAAACATTTGACGGTGGCACTGGAACCGACCAATGGACGGCCCGATTCGCTAAAAGAAGCTGTTAAGCGAGATGAATGTGCCTCGTTGGGGCCCAATCAGTCAACCTGCTGGTCTTTGGAATTAAGTTTTATAAAAGGTAAAGGGGATCCTCGAAAAGAAATTCGCTGATCATCCTTAAAATATATTCTTTATTTCGTTGCGAATGCTTAGTTGGGTGAAGACCCGGGTCTTGCGATGAAAACAGGAATTAACTCATATACAAGACGGAATCAAAGGTTTAATATGGATAATAAGGAGCACGTACATGAATAAAATCGCACTAAATTTTGTAGATTGGCTGGTGATTGCCATCTACTTCGTATTCATCATAGGTATTGGATTTTATCTTAAAAAATTCACGAAAAGTGAGGAGGATTTCTTCCTCGCCGGGCGTAAAAACAGCTCCTGGGTAGCTGGTTTAGCATTTTTATCGGCCAACATGGGAGCGCTCGAACTTATGGGGATGACGGGGAACACCTATAAATACGGGATGTTCGTCGCTCATTTCTATTGGATCGGGGCTATTCCTGCCATGTTGTTTTTGGCTATTTATATGATGCCTTTTTACTATAGCGGGCGCATTAAATCGGTACCGGGATATTTAAAACTCCGATTTGATGAAAAAACCCGGGTGCTGAATGCAATATCATTTGCAGTCATGACGCTGCTGGTGGCCGGTATCAACCTGTACGCCATGGCATTAATTCTGCATACATTCCTGGGCTGGCACTGGGGCATCAGTATGTGGGCCTCCGCACTGACCATCGCGGTATATGTGACCATGAGTGGACTGATGTCGGCAATATTTACAGAAATTGTTCAGTTTTTCCTGATCTGGTTTGGCCTCTTTCTGGTGGTAGTATTGGGTATTGTTGATATAGGTAGTATTCACGAAATTTTTGCCCGTATACCGGATTCTTTCCAATCGCTTTGGGCCACGGCCGGTGATCCGACTCAAAACGGAATGATGGTTACCTGGGGCGGTATCGTAATGGGACTCGGTTTTGTGCTCTCTTTTGGATATTGGACCACTGACTTTCTTGTGGTACAACGTGCATTCTCCGCGAAAGATCTTCGTTCAGCCCGTATGACACCGGTTATTGCATCTTTTTTCAAGATGGCATTGCCGTTTATTGTAGTTCTAGGTGGACTGGTGGCTCTCGTTTTAGCAAAAGATCCTTCCACCGGCTTCCATTTGTTACGAGATGGTAACAGTATTAATTACGACTCTGCATTACCCTTGCTGCTGAAACGCTATTATCCCAATGGTTTGCTTGGCCTGGGAGTTACTGCGCTGTTGGCAGGTTTCATGGCGGGACAGGCTGGAAACATCAGTGCCTTTAACACCGTGTGGACCTACGATATCTATCAATCAGTGATCAATAAAAATGCTTCTAAAAAACACCTGTTGTGGATGGGGCGTGCGGCAACGCTGGTAGGTATCGTAATTAGTGTTGGTACGGCATATTGGGCCAAAAGCATGCCGACCATCATGGATTACATGCAGGCTATTTTCTCATGGGTAAACGCACCGCTGTTCGCGACCATGTTGCTGGGTATGTTCGTCACCTGGATTACCCCAAGCGCTGCTTTCTGGGGTTTACTCGCCGGTATGGGCTCTTCATTCCTGATGTTCTTTGGGGTCCGATTCGAATGGATTGCCAAAAGTGCCATTACCTTCTCGGATGTAGCAAGTGCGATGGCGGCAAACTTCTGGCGTGCCTGGTGGGCATGGCTTATTTGTTTCGTCATTACCGTAGTGGTTAGTTTCTTTACGAGGAAGAAACCTGAAAAAGATTTAGTGGGTCTGGTGAAGGGGATGACCGAAGAAGTCGATCAAACCGATGTGCCTCTTACCAAACGCCCCTCGTTCTATGCGATCATTTCCCTGATCATACTCATCGTCTTAAACATTTTATACTGGTAACAAGAAGGAGTTTTAATTATGGCTAATTTAGATGAACAAAATGTAAACGAGGAAACAGGTGAAATGGAAGAAGAAGCAAAGATGAGGCCCATCTGGTTTTTTGTCGGGCTGGTACTTCTGGCAATGGGTTTGGTAATTGTATTAAACGGTATTTATTACCTCTTTAACCCATCGGCCAATGATGCGGTGCTATCGGAACTTCATCCTGATTTGTGGTGGGGGGGGATTATGTTTATCTCCGGGGCCATCTTTTTATGGACCACACGAAATGCAACGGTTTAATGAGCTGTACTATTCATAATAAATGGTGCATCTTGGATTATGGCATGCCGTGCCTTATGAATCATTACGAGATCAGGTAATAATTTTAATGACAAAATAATATGATAAATCCCGATCCCTGTTGTAAGGGGTCGGGAAACTTTGATGCGTTGTAATCGGATCCTGGATGATGGATTTTATTGCACATTAACAAATTTCTAGCGGTCTGTCGGATTGGGAGAATTGTAGCGGAAAAACAAAGAGTTTGCAGAAGTAATCTTTCTCTATAATTAAATGATCAATTTATTCAGAAAGAATCCAGAACCTGTTCAAATTCTGCAATTTTTCAAAAAATTTTCTTAATCTGATAGGTTCCTAGACGAACAAGGCAGTATAGAATTAAAAAATGAATCAACTATTTAAAAAAGTAAAATCAACATTTCAGAAACATTTTAAAAATGAACCCCTTCTTGTCAGATCTCCCGGTCGTGTAAACCTGATTGGAGAGCATACGGATTATAATGAAGGATTCGTACTACCCGCGGCCGTGGATAAAGTGATTGTTTTCGGTATTGCCACTAATGATACTGGTAAAGGCAGAATCTTTTCGGTCGATATGGAAGAAGAGTTTGAATTCAACATTGCTGATCGTCCTTTTGAAAAAAGTGAACTGAGATGGCCAAATTATATTATGGGAGCCGTTGATCAACTCATCAAAAATGGACATGAGGTTAAAGGATTCGATTGTGTTTTTGGAGGTAATATCCCCATTGGCGCCGGCATGTCTTCATCCGCAGCGGTGGAAGGTGGATTGATTTACGGTTTGTCCGAAATTTTTGACCTTGGAGTAGATAAACTCTCCATGGTGAAAATGGGACAAAAAACGGAAAATGACTTCGTAGGTGTCAACTGTGGCATCATGGATCAGTTCATTAACATCTTTGGTGAAGATGAGCAGGTGCTGAAACTCGATTGTCGCAGTCTGGAATACGAACTTTATCCTTTTCAGCGAGACGATTTGCGGATTGTTCTCTGCGATACCAAAGTACGCCGCGAATTGGCGGGTTCCGAGTATAACGTCCGTCGATCTCAATGCGAAGAAGGTGTCGAGATTCTGCAAAAATATGGTTCGAATATCAAGAGCCTGCGTGATGTCACCCGTGAACTTCTGGATGAGCACAAAGATGAATTTGATCCCATCGTGTATAAGCGTTGTAAATATGTAGTGGATGAAAATAATCGCGTATTGGCGGCTTGTAACGATCTGACGAAAGACGATTTTAAATCTTTCGGAAAGCGTATGTATGCTTCGCATGTCGGGCTAAGAGACGAATATGAAGTGAGTTGTTCGGAATTGGATATTTTTGTGGAAGCCGCTAAAGACATAGATGGCGTATTAGGTGCTCGCATGATGGGAGCCGGATTTGGTGGTTGCACGATTAACCTGGTGGTAGAAGATCAGGTGGAGGTTTTTGCCGAGCATGTACAGAAGGTTTATAAGGAAAAAACCGGCAATGATTCAGAAGTTTATGTTACGAAGATCAATGCGGGAACCGGAGCCGTGACGGTAGATTGTAACCCGGTTAACAGTTAAAAAGTTTGATTGTCGGATAGGACTCGACTTGTTCCCAGGTATTCGTCTGGGAACATCTTTTTATTAGGATTAAGTATTAGGTTCTCATTTAAAAAGCGAGAGCATGTCCTTATTTTTTATATCGATGGAAGACATTACGAGTTGAATACCGAAAAAAAGAATATTTAACAGCAAATATTAAAACTCCAAAACCATGGAATTTAAGTTTTCAGATCATCCACACAGGCGATATAACCCCTTAACCGGTGATTGGATTCAGGTATCTCCGCATCGGGCCAAACGTCCCTGGCAAGGCAAGCAGGAGGATACCCCTTCAGAAGACAAGCCTGAATATGATCCGAATTGTTATCTATGTCCAGGTAACGACAGGGCAGGAGGGGCAAAAAATCCGAAGTATGATTCAACGTTTGTTTTTACAAATGATTTCAGCGCTTTAAAACTTGAAACTCCAACGGCTGATTATAATAAAAATGACTTACTTATTGCGGAAGGTGAACAAGGTATCTGCCGGGTAATCTGTTTCTCGCCCCGGCACGACCTTACGTTGCCGGAAATGGAAGTATCCCAAATTCGAAATGTGGTGGATCTCTGGACGGATGAATATAAAACGTTGGGGGAAAAGGAAAATATTAATTACGTCCAGATTTTTGAAAACAAAGGGCAGATCATGGGTTGTAGCAATCCACATCCTCACGGACAAATTTGGGCGCAGCAGACTATACCGGATGAACCTTCCAAAGAGTTACATCAGCAAAAAGAATACATGGATAAGCATGACAGCTGTCTGCTATGCGATTACCTGAACCTGGAAGCTGATATAGAAGAAAGGATTGTTGTTGAAAATGAACATTTCATGGTGCTGGTTCCGTTTTGGGCGACCTGGCCTTTTGAAACCATTCTGGTCAGCAAACGACATTACGGCAGTTTCCTGGATATGAATGAGTCCGAGAAAGACGCGTTGGCAGCTATTATTCAGAGAATCACTATTAAATATGATAACATGTTTAACGTTTCATTTCCTTATTCAGCGGGTTTCCATCCAACGCCCACCGATGGTAAGGAACATCCGGAGTGGCACTTTCACATGCATTTTTATCCGCCCTTACTGCGCTCTGCGACGGTCAAAAAATTTATGGTGGGTTACGAGATGCTAGGTAATCCCCAGCGGGATATTACGGCTGAACTGAGTGCTCAACGGTTAAGAGCATTATCTGAAACGCATTATAAAATTAATCAGTCTTAATATTCAGATGAATAACTGAAAAGATATCTATTTAAAATTTTTTAATTTAAAGACTCAATTTCTTTCAGAATATCAAGGAGTTGAGTCTTTTTTTTTATGATAGAGGACTCTGCAAAACCGTGCATTTGTCCAACTACTTCCCGAAAATTTTTGGGAGATTTCAAAATCCTCATCCCGATCTGTCGGGACTGCGGTTTTGAACTCACTCACCTCGAAAGCATTCGGGATTGACCAAAATCCCTGGTTTTTCAAAGCCCTCAGATGATGGATATTTTTGAAATTCTTTAAATCAATTACAAATGAGTAAATCAACGGAACGACCTGACCATCTATCCGGATATGGCGAATTTGAACTCATAAACCAATTCTTCAGGAGATCTTTACCGAAGAAACAAAATGATGTCACAGGAATAGGTGATGATTGTGCAATTATGACGTTTAACGAGCAGCTATTTCAGCTCGTGACAACGGATATGTTGATCGAAAAGACACATTTTATTAAAAAAAGGATCCATGCTAAAGATCTCGGTTACAAAGCGCTGGCGGTTAATTTTTCGGATATAGCAGCCATGGGGGGCGAACCATCCGGTATATTTTTGTCTTTGGGATTACCTGGAAGTATGAAAATCAGTTGGCTCAAGAATTTTATGAATGGTTTTTTTGAATTAAGTGAAAAATACAAGGCCCCCTTGTTGGGAGGAGATACAACCCGTTCAGAAAGTGGTATTATCATAAATGTAATGGTTATAGGCAGGGTGAAGAAAGGAAATGTAAAAAAACGCTCAGGTTCTCGTCCCGGGGATAAGATTTGTGTAACTGAATTATTGGGCGATTCTTCTGCTGGCTTAAAATTATTGATGGATGGTCACAACAGAAACTTAAATGAGCGTGACAGAAAATATTTAATTCAGAGACATCGACGTCCACCACATTCATTGGAAGAAGGGCAATGGCTGGGCCGAAAAAACTCGGTTCATGCAATGATTGATATCTCGGATGGTATTGGATCAGATTTATACCATCTTATTGAAGTATCCAAATTGGGAATAGATGTACGATTGGATGATTTACCTGTTTCAGATGCATTAGTAAAATTAGCTGAAACATCTGGGAATGATATTTACGATTATGCCGTAAATGGGGGAGAAGATTATGGTTTGTTAATAACGGTAGACCCTTTGGTATGTGAAGATATAAAAAAATCTTTTGAATCTACTTTTGACAAGCCGCTGTTCATAATTGGCGAAGTTACTAAAGAACATACCGGGGTTAATTATTTCGAACAGGATTCCATTCGAGAATTTAACAATAAAGGGTTTGATCATTTCGGATAACACGGACTATAAAAGAATTTAGGCAATCATCCAGATTTTGTTATGGCATTTAAATAGCAAGTGATGTGAATATTGACCAAGGAAAATTTAATCTTACTGTAACGGGTTGTGCGGTTGGATTAACCGGTTTAAATAAAGGTTAGTGTATTTATAGTGATTATTATCCTTAGCTTTATGCGCTCAGCCGTCGGCCTACCATAAAATCAATGAAGTGGCGAAAGGTAAACAGGCTGCATAATGTTGACCTTTCACTTTTGACCTTTCACTTTTCACTACCGGTATAAGCTGATAGCTGATAGCTGATAGCTGATAGCTGATAGCTGAGGGCTGAGTGAGAGCTATAATAGTCCATGTAACTGCAAAAGGCGTTTACTGTATTAAAATTTAGCCTTATTCAAAACCCTTTATCTCTTTTTTTACTTTTTCTTCTGGAATAACGATGGTACCCGTTGATGAAACATAGATTTCCTCCACTTTTTCCGCGTTGATGTAGAAATGAACTTCTCCATCATTAATTTTAAAATAATCGGCTTCAACAGGGATAGTTTGTCCGCCGGCAAGAAATACAATATATTTTTTCATGGTAAAATTATGTTTAATGAGATTAATCTTTGAAATAGAAATGATCTATCAATCCTGTTATTAATCGGAAGTTAAAGAAAAATAATTATTAATATGGGTATGATAATTATCAAGTAAAATACGGTATGTCAAACATTGAAGAGGACTTTGCAAAACCGTGCTTTTGTCCAAATTCTTCCAGAAAGTTTTCGGGAGGTTTTGAAATCACTCAGGCTTTGACTTTGACCAAAATCTCTGGTTTTGCAAAGCCCTCTTGAAATAAAAAAGCCCGGCACATATTAAGTGACCGGGCCAAATGATATAAAATGACGAGTGTACGAGGATAAATCCCCTTGACCTGCAATGGTTGACTGACATTTTATATCAATAAATGCACTATCATACATTTATTAACTAACTATTTTAATTATAACGAATTGACAATGGTTCTACAGAGAGGCTTTTTTTACTGCTTTTGTGGGCCAATATATAATATAAGTGTAAGTCATTACCTGATAACTTGGAGCCTGCCGGACTTAGCTAAATCTACTGCAAATTCGTCAGATTTGGCCGGATTCCGTCCCGCCCCGAAAGCGTTCGGGACGGGAGAATAGGTCCACTATTCGCCTCAAAAGACCTCAAAATCTGTCTCAAACTGACAAATTTTCGTTAACATTTCCTAAGTCCGACAGACTCCCAGGCACAATTTTTGTTTTAAATTCACTGAATAATGCATATACCGGAATGGGTTCGCAATACTTTTATATATAGTTCAGATTTTATGACCCGGTACTGGCCTCAACCCAATCCCGAAATTTCCCGTTTAAAAAAATGCAAAATTGTTTCTCATCGGGGGGCTTACGATAATATCCAAATTATGGAAAATACTATAGCAGCATTTGATCCCATTCTGGAGGCTGGCGTCTGGGGTATAGAATTAGATATTCGATGGACCAAAGATTTGGTCCCTGTGGTTATCCATGATGAGGATTGTAAACGTGTTTTTAATCAAACTGTTCGAATTGCCGATGTTAAGGCCAGTGTTTTAAAAAAGAGGGTTCCGCAAATCCCAACCTTGCAGGAAGTAGTAGAACGCTATGGGGGGCACATGCACTTGATGATCGAATTAAAAAAAGAGAGATATCCTGATCCGGAATATCAGAATAAAGTTTTGAGTCAAATTCTAGACAAATGTGAAGCGGGGGCAGACTATCATTTTATTTCTCTTCATCCGGTAATGTTTAATTACATTCAATTTACAGATTCAGACATTTTTTTGCCGGTATCTGAAGCCAATTATCATCATCTTAGTTATCTGGCGTTACAACACCAATATGGAGGAATTACGGGCCATTTCATGTTTCTTTCCCGTTCATATGTGGAAAAACATCATCAGGCAGGCCAGAAAGTGGGAACGGGTTTTATTGCTTCAGAAAATTGTCTGTATCGTGAAATAAACCGGGGAATCGATTGGATTTTCACCAATAAAGCCATAGCGTTACAAACTTTAATCAGGAAAACATTGAATCAGATTGAGTAAGGATAACCCAAAAATAAACCCAGGAGTCTGTCGGACTTAGCTAACCCGGATATTTCACACTAAAATATGTAAAATTAATGTATTGTAATGGCATTCAAAGGCTTATTGTCATTCTAAAACAGATAAAAATATAATAGTGTGTAGAGCGCTGCGAAATTTTTCCATCAGCTGCGTTGAAGTTTAAATGGCTTACTCAACGTATAAATATACGATTCCGTTGCCATTTAAACTTCGCCTTGCTGATGAAAAAATTTCTTGGTGAAATATCCGGGCTAAATCTACTTCAAATTCGTCAGATTTGGCCAGATTCCGTCCCGCCCCGAAAGCGTTCGGGACGGGAAAATAGCACCACTATTCGCCTTAAAAGACCTCGAAATCTGTCTCAAAGGGACAAATTTTCGTTAACATTTCCTAAGTCCGACAGACTCCTGGGGAATAGTGATTTACTTGGGAGTGCAGGTTATTTTTGGGACTTTTTGGAATGGCCGTTAGAATTAATGTTTTTGAGAATTTTATTGATCCTGAATAATTCTACGGCAAAATGTTCAATGCGTTCCAGGTGAAATTGTAGTTGTTCTCCTTCCGTAGGAGTAAGAAAATAATATTGGATGATTTTTTGTTCCGAATTTTTGATTTCCTTTTCAAGCACTTCTTTTATGTTTACCATTCCATCATACGTAATCAGATTTGAAATTGGCGTGATGCTGTTTTCTGCCGAAGGAACATCTAAGGCAAGTAATTGATGCAGGGGGTAGTCCATGTGCTTGGATAACTGGATGCATTCACGCAAGGATGGAAATTCAAGACCAAGTTCCCATTTAAAAACATGATTTTTATTGGCACCGATAATTCTGGCGATTTCGCTTCTGGACATATTGTACGATTCCCGTACTTCTTCCAACCGGGTTCCGGATATACGTAATCGATCTCCCTTTAATATTTTTTTAGAATATTTCATGCATCCCGATGCCCACTAATTAAATAGCCGTTATAAATTTAAGGAACTATTTGTTTTCTTTTAAATTATACTCATTTAGTTTATGAATTGAAATTTCCGGATAATTAGAATAATAATCAGTCACTACATCAATTTGGTGAATTTTCATCTTAGATTCATTTATTAGTTCGGTTATTTTAACATCATTTTCCTCGTGTAGTATTTGCTTATGATGTTCGAGAATCTCATCCACCCGATTCTTAATCGTTTGTTTTTTTAATTCATCAATCCTTCTCAACGTGGTTTCGTAAAAATTCATCTCTTTGGGAAAATATATTTCATCCGGATCTTTAATATGAATCGATCTTGTATGTTTTTCTGCTTCATCAAGCATTTTCCATTTTTCATTAAAGGAGTCTGATCGATTAAATTTATACAGGCACTGTGTTAAATGATCATGTAAAGTAATGATCTCCTTCTTCCGGGCTTTAGGCGAGTGAACAATAGAGTTATACTTTGGATCTTCTTTAGGTTTTAGCATCGCGAAATAAAATACTACCAGTATTATTATTCCCCCGATTATGAAATACGCCATGAACAAACCGTTAGTCAACATTTGCTCCATCTTTTAATAATAGTATAGGGCTATTACGTAAATACTCGTTCCTACCCGTAGTCAATAAATCCTGGAATTTCCGTAATACTTTGCTTCAATGGAATAATTATTGAAGACAAAGAGTTATTCTGAATCTCCCGTACTCAATGCTCGCACTTATTATTAGTCTTATATGTAATAACTGAGACCAATCAATGTCAAATTTTGTAACTTAACCAATTATAATTAATGAAAAAGTTCACAAAAATTAAAAAAAATTAATACTAAATTTTGATATTTGCGATAACTTTAAAAAAAACAAATAGTAACGTGTGTTCTATTGATATTCAACATTGATGATAAAAACGATGTGATGACATCCAGAAAGTTTTCTTTAATCGAAATCAGGCTAGGAAGTAACGGTTAAAAGAGGGCTTTGAAAAACCAAGGCTTTTGGTCATCCCGAATCCTTTCGGGAAGAGAAATTTTGAAACCGTAGCATATTAGTCATATGGGAGGATTTCAAAATTTCGATAACGCAGATATTGAGCAAAAGAACGGTTTTGCAAAGTTCTCTAAAAGTAATAAGACTAAAGTTCAGTTATTCGGATTGCAAAAAGGCAGAACAATTAACCCGGATATTTCACACGAATTAAAATAAAATTATCATAACTTTATGGTATATATTGAGTTGTCAGGGTTTAAAAATTATAACAGGGTGTTAAACGCTGCGAAATTTTCCCCTCCGCTGCGTTGAAGTTAAAATGGCTTACTCAACGTATCTTTATGCGATTCCGTCACCATTTTACCCCTTGTCCCGAATGCCTTCGGGGTTGCTGAGAAAAAAATTTCTTGGTGAAATATCCGGGTTAATGTGATGGGATAACTGATTCAAAGGGAGACCGGATTAAAACTAATATCAATTAAATTGCTGAAAATTAATCAACGCGTTTTGCGGTTGAATTATAGGATTAAATAGCAGTTTAAAGCTCATAATGGAATCTGTTTTCCAATAATCCCCTCTTGAGCCAGTCCCGATCCCGAACCCTTCCGGGGTGGGAAGGGGGGAGCGTTATGAACGTGAAGTGAAAAAGCGGGGTGTGTCTAACTGAGCGAAATATAGCTATTTCATCAGGTGTAAGTTTCAAAACGCTGCGTGGGACATACCCCGAATTCCAGACAAGCTGAAATTCTGCCTCTCCCCGAAAGTATTCGGGACAGGCTCAAAAGGCTGTGAAAAAATCCAAATTCAAATAAAATGGACTTAAATAAATAAGGATATTCGCCTTTAAAACGCTTAGGTCATCCCCCTACACCCCCTTCGAAGGGGGACTTTTTCGAATTTAGCTTTTAATATAGTTTTCAGCCTTAATAATTTAAGTTGAGTTAAATTTGCAAACTTATTTATTCGCAGCCTGTCAAGAGGGGATTTTTATAAAGGCTTTGCTTTCAACGCAACATCTGGCCTTTTGTTAGTTGATCGATCTTCAATTAACAAATGGTATGAATATGATAAGCTTTATTCTGAATGGACACGGAGTTATTAAATTAAGATTTTAACCGCATAACGCGTTAATCAGTTAAAATACAAAATGAATATGGATATGGGGGGGATATCAAATAAATTTTCATCTTGATAAGACTTATAGAAATACCAGGAATAAATAGAAGAAGGCTTTGAATAACCAGGGATTTTGGTCATCCCGAATACTTTCGGGGTGAGTGAATTTAAAACCGGAGTCCCGACACGTCGGGATGAGGATTTTAAATTCTCCCGAAAACTTTCGGGAAGATATTGGACAAAAG
>Ga0102944_1001889_pt1 | contig 13039 bp, 11 predicted proteins | sample SalPonD_shore_MG_FD_78172 | JGI IMG/M metagenome (GOLD analysis project Ga0102944, IMG submission 78172) | Salt pond soil microbial communities from South San Francisco under conditions of wetland restoration - Salt Pond MetaG... | ecosystem: Environmental > Aquatic > Marine > Intertidal zone >...
AAAAGTAAACTAATAATGACCGACTGGTCGGTCAAGGAAGAATCAATGAGTGCTATCATCGTGGATAAAAAAGAAAAACAAAAGAACATTGTTCGATCAGCCATGAAAATATTCTCCCAAAAGGGATTTGACCGAACCACAGTTTCGGATATAGCTCAAGAAGCAGGAATCGGGAAAGGAACTTATTATGAATATTTCAAGAGCAAAGACGAGGTCATCCATCTGGTATTTGACTATTTTATGCAGGATTTGGTCCCTGATTTCCAAGAAATTGTTCAACAATCCATCCCAGCTTCTGAAAAAATAATCCTTATGATTAAATCAATGAGCCATCTTATTGAGTCAAAGGAACAACAAGATTTTGTGGGTCTTGTATTTGATATTTGGGCGGAAGGGATCCGGAGTCAACCTCATCGGAAATCATTGGAGCTGAAAATGAAACAGTTTTATAAGGATTATCGGGAGCCAGTAGTGGAGGTCCTCAAACAAGGGATTCGATCAGGGGAGTTCCGTTCAGATATAAAAATGGAAGCGGAAGCTTCTGTGTTGATCGGACTTTTAGATGGTCTGCTGGTGCAGTGGGTTTTGGACAGAAAAGGATTTCCCATCCAGTCAGCGTTGGAAGCTGTTGAGGAAACCTTACTGCGCGGAATTCTCAGTCAGGATAAAAAGAATAAGAATAAAGACAAGAAGGCTCTACAGGGGAGATTAAAATGAAAAAAGGTGTTTGTTTAGCCATCGCGTTCTTTTTCGCGGCTGGACTGGGGATGTTATGGGCTCAGGAAAAAAAGATAGATGCCAGAGAAATTGTGGAAAAGATTGATGAGCTGTACCGAAGTGATTCCAGCAAAGCCCTGATGGAGATGGAAATTGTAACCCCCCACTGGCAGAGAACATTAAAAATGCGAGTTTGGAGTGAAGGGATGGATAAAACATTCATCCGTATACTAGAACCCAAAAAGGAAAGAGGTATGGGAACTTTGAGAATGGAAAATGAAATGTGGAATTATCTTCCTAAAACCAATAAAGTGATTAAGATTCCTCCATCCATGATGATGAGTTCATATATGGGTTCTGATTTCACCAATAATGATCTGGTTCGAGAGTATACTTTTACAGAGGATTATGATTTTAATTTGACTCAGGTTGATAATCCTGAACCTGATCTTATCTATGTCAAATGTGTTCCCCATGAAGGTCTTCCCATTGTCTGGGGGCACATAATCCTGGCTGTTCGAAGCGAGGATTATCTGCCGGTCTGGCAAAAATATTATGATGAAAAAGGGGAACTGGTTCGCGAAATGTTTTTTAAGGATATAAAGCTTTTCGAGGACCGGTGGATACCCTCAGTTATGGAATTAATACCCTTCACTAAGGAGGGACACAGAACCCTCATCAGATATATAGAGGTCAAATTTGATCTCCAGATAGATTCATCCATTTTCACACTCAGAAATCTCAGGTCAGGGATCTAAAATGTTGATGCTGAAAATGGCTTTCCGGAATATATTCCGCCATAAACGTCGAACTGTTCTGACGGGTTTAAGCATGTTCGGTGGATTTGTGCTGGCTGCGATTTTTATTGGTTGGGCCGATGGAACCTATAACGGCATTATTGACAGTTTTACTCGGAATAATCTGGGCCATATCCAGATTCATGCTGAAAATTATCTGGATAGGCCATCTCTATATAAAACCATTGATGACCTTGACAAGGTCAAAAGTGCTCTGACTGGGCTGAATCATGTGGATGATTGGGCTCCTCGGGTTTACTCATCTGGATTGGCTTCTTTCCAATCAAAAAGCAGCGGTGTTCAAATCACGGGTATTGATCCTGTCCGAGAAAATAAAACCACCCGATTCCATAAAAAGATCATAAAGGGGCAGGATTTTTCTCAGAAGCCTGACCATGAAGTCCTGTTGGGTAAAGGGTTGGCCAAAGTGTTGAACGCTGAAATTGGAGATGAAGTTGTGTTCATTTCCCAGGCTGCAGACGGGTCAGTAGCCAATGATCTGTATAAGGTGAAAGGCCTTATAGACATGGGAGACGAGGCATCCAACCGAACCGCATTTTTTCTTCATATCCAGGATGCCCAGGAATTATTGGTTCTGGGAGAACGGATCCATGAAGTGGCTGTCACAGTGGATGATTTAGATCGAGTTCGAAACATCAACCAAACTCTGGAAAAAAGGCTCCATAAAACAGGTCTGGACCCTGCTCCCTGGCAGGAATTTGCCCGCTCTTTTTATGTGGCCATGAAAGCAGATATGCAGGGTATGTGGATCATGTTGGTGATCATTATTCTGGTGGTGGCTATTGGAGTTCTGAATACTGTCTTGATGTCCGTGCTGGAAAGACGAAGGGAATATGGGGTGCTTAAGGCTGTGGGAACCAAATCCCATCAAATAATCAGATTGGTATTGACTGAGGTGAATATCCTGGCTTTTTTTTCTGTGATTTTGGGAATTGGGGTAGGACTGGTAGTCAACATGATCCTTTCCCAGCACGGAATTTCTCTTAGTCAGCCTATCACATGGGGAGGAATGGAGATTCAAACCATGAAAGCTGAAATCAATCTCCGCAGTTTTATCATTCCCACCATCACCATATTTCTTTCAGCCACTTTAGTGAGTTTTTTTCCGGCTGTCAAAGCCGCCCGTACAGAACCCGCGGAGATTATGCGGATGTATTAAGGAGGATAAGATGTGGTTTTATATCAAGCTGGCTTGTCGTAATATTTTCCGGAACAAACGCCGAACCATTATCGCGAGCACAGCTATGGGAATCGGTTTGGCTTCACTTATTTTTGTGGATGGACTGATGATTGGAATGAAGGAATCCATGATTCGATCAGCCACAGGGTCTTTTTTAGGAGAAGCTCAGATTCATTTAAAAGGATACCGACAAAGCCGGGAAGTGGAAGAAACCATTCATCAAAAAATGAAAGTGATAAACGAATTGGAACAGGAACAGACAGTTGAGAATTTCGCTTCACGTGCCCTCAGTTACGCCATGATCACTTCTGCAGCCAATGTCCGCTCTGTTCAGATGGTCGGTGTTCAGCCCCAAAAGGAAAAATTTGTTTCCAAGATTGATGAGGCGATCCAGGAAGGAACTTTTTTCCAGGAAGATAATCCGCGCAGTATCTTGATCGGAAAAGAATTAGCTGAGATCTTGGAAGTGGAGCTGGGAGACCGGGTGGTTCTGACCGTATCCCAGGCGAAAAGTGGAGATCTTTCCCAAGAAATGTTCCGTGTTTCAGGGATATTTAGTTTCAATGCTCAAGAAATGGATAAGGGAATGATTTTTATTAAACTGGACAAAGCCCAGGAAATGATGAACCTTGACGGAGGAATCCATGAAATCGCAGTTCATTTTAAGAATATTCAGTTGTCCTTGCAGCCGGATTTATCTTTTTGGCAGAAGTATTCACGCTGGGGAAATGAGGCGGTCAGTTGGACAGAGATTTTGCCCCAGATGATGGCGGTTTGGGATCTGACATACCTCAGCCGCTTGGTGATGTCTGTTATCATTGCGGCTGTGGTGGTGTTTGGAATTATCAATACTTTGTTTATGTCTCTTTATGAGAGATTATTTGAATTTGGAGTGTTAAGGGCTGTGGGCACCCGATCAGGCGGGATTCGCAAGTTGATGGTTTTTGAAGCCGGAGCGTTAGGGATTATAAGCGCTGGGATCGGAATTATTCTTGGCTTAGCTCTGATCGGTATTTTTGCTTATACTGGAATTGATTACAGAGGTATTGAATTTGCGGGGTCCACCATCCAGGAACTGATTTATCCGGTGCTCAAAGTCTATCAATTTATTTATTATCCTTTAGGAGTCGTTGCTTTTGTATCCATGGTGGGATTGTATCCTGCCATCACAGCTTCCCGGATGTCCATAACCAAAGCCATGCGCCGGAGTTTATAAAGGAGAAATCATGGATAATAATAAAGATCTCATTATAAAAACAGAGTCGCTTGAAAAAACATATCATGATAATGGAATTGATGTCAGAGCTGTGCGAGGGGTTGACATGGAAATTTTTAAAGGAGAATTTTCTGCTGTGGTCGGTCCATCAGGCTCTGGTAAAACAACTCTGCTCAATGTGATTTCTGGATTGGATAGTCCTACTTCAGGAAAGGTGCTGTTGGGAGGCCAGCTTATCTCAGAAATGCTAGGGAAAAAACTCTCTGATTTCAGACGGGATCATATTGGATTTATTTTTCAGGCTTATAACCTGATTCCTGTGCTCACGGTGGAAGAAAATGTGGAATACATCATGCTTCTTCAGGGGGTTTCCAAACAGGAGCGTCATCAACGAGTGGCGCAGATGCTTAAAGATGTGGGTTTGGAAGGGATGGAGAACCGCTTTCCTCCTAAGCTGTCGGGCGGACAACAGCAGCGCGTGGCTATCGCCAGAGCCATGGTTTCTCGTCCCTCTTTGATTCTGGCGGACGAACCCACAGCCAATCTAGATTCCAAAACTGGCTCTGATCTGCTGGATATGATGGCTGAATTGAATCAAAACACAGGAATGACTTTTCTCTTTTCCACTCACGACCGCATGGTCATGCGCAAAGCGCGGAGAATCATCTCTCTCAAAGATGGACAGATTGTCAAGGATGAAACCAAGAACAGCCAATGAAGAAAATTGTGGTCTGGTCAATCGGGATTTTTTTGAGTCTGGGTTTTGGGCATCAACTGGGAGCAGAAAACATCCGAATCAGCGGGTCCTATAAAAATTTTTCCATTTTTTTCTCCATGCCCGACTTTCTCATTGGCGGACAAAGCTTGGATTCAGACAGTCTTGGTGCGGTTAACAATCGATTCCGGCTGCGCACCTTAATCAAGCCTTGGGAAGGGGTGGAATTTAAACTGGCTTATGATTTATCTCCTCGGATTCAAGATCCACTCTTATTTCAGGACACTTTTTTTCCCCTGGGAAACATTTCAGCCGGTTATCGTCTCACAGATTTTCGCGAAAGAATATATCCTGTCCCCAAAAAAAGTGCCCGGAGTTTTGGTCTGTTTCACAATCTGGACCGTTTCATGGTGATGTTACGTTTTGATTGGGCTGACCTTTATATCGGCCGCCAGGCGATCGCTTGGGGTTCTGCCCGACTGATCAATCCCACGGATATCATTGCGCCTTTTTCTTTTAATCAGTTAGATACTGAAGAAAGGAGAGGTGTGGATGCGGTAAGGCTCCGCATTCCATTGGGAATGATGGATGAACTGGATTTAGGAATCGTGGCTGGCAAGGATTTCAAATCAGAAAACAGTGCCGCCTTTCTTAGATACAAATTTTATATTTGGAGAACAGATGTCTCTTTGCTTTCTTTAGCTTTCCGACACCATCTCTTATTGGGCTTTGATTTTGCTCGAGCCTTAGGAGGAGCAGGTCTTTGGTGTGAGGCTGCTGTGGTGTTTCCTTATCTTTTTGAAAAAGGTCCGCTTATTGGGGAAGATCGTTATTTCCGCTTTTCTTTAGGCATGGACACTAATTTGACTTCTAAGCTGTATGGCTATGTGGAATATCATTTCAGTTCAGCTGGATCAAAACAACCTCGAGAATATTTGAATCTATTTTCCACTTCTGCGTTTCAGGATGGTTCTGTTTATTTGATGGGGAGGCATTATGTTGGTGTGGGAGGCACTTATCAGATCACTCCGCTTTTGCCCGGATCCCTAATGATTTTACTCAACGCCAGCGACCAATCTCTTACTTTGGCTCCTTATTTGGAATACAATATAGCTTCTGATATATACCTATCCGCAGGCTGCTATCTGGGTTTTGGCAAAGGACCTGAATCCATCTTAGAGGGAGAACTGGTGGATCAAATCATGAAATCAGAATTCGGCACCTACCCTGATATGGTGTTCACTTCATTCCGAATTTATTTTTAGCAGGGACTTAAACCAAACATTTAGTCCACTTCGAGCTCCATTTTTTCTAGATATAAATCTGTTCCGGCAAGAGTTTCCAGGTTAGTGGAGCCACATTTTTCGCAGTTTAAAACAAGGTCATCTTTTTCCATCACAGCGTCGCATTCCTTGCATTTTAACTTAAGAGGGACTGTTTCGATCTCCAGCTTTGCATCAGAGGCGATAGTATCCTTTTTATAGATATCAAAGGCAGTCTCTAAGAGATCTGGCACTGCTCCAGAGAGTGCCCCGACCTTAAGTTTGACATAGGTGATTTTTTTGGCATTTTTTTCTTTCGCTTTTTGTTCCATGATTTCAAACAAATTGGCAATCAATGAAAGTTCATGCATTTGAACAGCGCAGTTTTTTTAGTTCTTCGATAAGATAACGGGCAAATTCGTTGATACCAGTACCATCAACAGCACTGGTTTTAAAGACTTTTATTTTTGGATTGACATCCAGCCCTTCTTGAGTGGCCCGCTCTATATGAAAGGGCAGTTTATTCAAAAGGTCGGTTTTGCTTATGATAAGGGCATCCGAAGTCATGAATGCTTTGGGGTATTTTTTGGGTTTATCATCCCCTTCTGGTATAGAAAGAAGAACGCACCGGATGCTTTCTCCCAAATCAAAACTGGCAGGGCAAACAAGATTGCCCACATTTTCAATAAACAAGAAGTCCAAATCCGGAGGGATTTCAGAAAACAATTTTCCAATCATTTTTGCATCCAGGTGGCAGGCTCCCCCTGTGGATATCTGCCATGCTTGGATTCCCTTAGCTCTGATTCTTTCAGCATCTCTTTCTGTTTCAATATCCCCTTCTATAACAGCCATTTTATAATCAGGCCTTAGTATTTCAACAAGTTTTTCCAACAGGGAAGTTTTTCCCGCCCCAGGAGAGCTGAGCAAATTGATGGCGAGAATTCCTTTGGCTGTTAATTTTTTACGGATATCTCCGGCAATTTTCTTGTTTGAACCAAGCAGGTCTTCAAGAATCATGATTTGTTTTTTTTTCATTTGGATATCTCTCTCAATATGGATTTTAATTTTTTTAAAATAACAGGAATTTTCTTTTTCATTTCTTCAGTTATATTTTCTCCGAGATTGTACATGTTTTTAGCCTCTATGGCTATAATTTTTGTTTTATCTGGAACTTTCAAGCCCAGTTTTTTACCTATTTCTATAGACTGAGGAATGGACACATAATGAGGAGAAGGCCCAGGGATATACCGGAGTTCATCTCCTTCTAATATATGTATTTTTCCTGTGCGAGGATCTGATTTTTTTATGGTGTCTATAATGACCAGTGAGTCATATCCCGTGATTTCATCCAAAAGAGCAAGACCGGTCTGACAGCATGGCCTAAATTCCACTGAGGGACAAATAGTGGAGAATTTTTTCTCTAATTCTGATTTTTCCTTTATGTGCTTTATGATCTGTATTCCAATCCCATCGTCTCCATAGAGGTCATTTCCTAAACCGAGAACTAAAGTTTTCTTCATGGCTGGTTTACAGTACTTTCAAATTCAAGACCGAATTTGCTTGATGGTTATCTTTAAAAAGATATGGACTTAGCCTTTTTTCTCCTCATGTTTTGGGAGTGACACAGAAAAGGTGCTTCCTTTTCCTGGAGTGCTGGAGACATCTATGGAGCCTGAATGGGCATCAATTATTTTTTTTGATATAGAAAGCCCCAGTCCTGAACCTTTGCCTTTTTTGCTTTCGCTCCGGCTGACTTGAAAAAATTGATTAAATAGTTGTGGAATGTGTTTTTTGTCTATCCCCACTCCCGTATCTTTGATATCAGTGATGATATGCTCATCGTTCTCCCGGAATGAGATGGTTACTGAACCATCTGGCTTGTTATACTTGACGGCATTGTTGATTAGATTTGAAAAGGCCTGCTCCAGAGTTTCCTTGTCTCCCATGACAGTGCTGTCTTCATCAGGGGGTTTGATCTCTAGGTTTACTTTATTTTTTTCAGCAAGAGGCTGCATAAACTCGATTTGCTTTTTCAAAAGTTCATAAAGAGAGACCGGTTTGAACTTTTCGACTAACTGCCCTTTGTCGATACGGGCTGCATCAAGCCAATCATTGATAAGGTCTAACAGACTTTCTATTCGATCTCTGGCTTTAGTCAGCATTTCTTTATGTTTTTCTGACATCTCTCCCACAGAGCCCGAGAGCATGACTTCAAAATATTGGGCCACAGCGACAAGAGGGCTTCTCAACTGATGGGAGACCATGGTGATAAAATTTTCTTCTATGAGCTTTTTCTCGTTTCTCAGCGTTTCTGCTTCTCTGGATAACTTTATTTTCTCTAAGCCTCTTTTTATGATGACTCTCAACTGTTCAGGGGTGAAGGGTTTGGGAAGAAAATCATAGGCACCCTTTTTCATGGCCTCTACAGCAGATTCTACTGTGGCGTATCCAGTGATCACAATGGGTATGGTGTTGGGGGAGATTTCGTTTATTTTTTCGAGCACATCTAAGCCCCCGATTCCGGGCATTTTTAAGTCAACCAGCGCGATGTCAGGTTTCATTTCTTTGATTTTATCAAGACCTTTTTCGCCGTTTTCAGCTGTTTCGGTCAGGAATCCGTCTTTCTCAAGTATCATGCGGCATGAATCTCGCATGGATTCTTCGTCGTCTATAACCACTACTGAATGATTGTTTTCCTGCATAAATCCTTCCTTTATTAGCTTTCTATCACTATTAGTTTATACAACATTAAGCCCTGTTGTCCAGCCCGATTTTTTCATCAATGGGTTCTTTATGCCCGTAAAATTCCCTCGATCTCTGCAATGATCTGTTTGTCAGAGAAATGTTTGGCTGTGGAAGCTGAGGACGGACAGGCTGCCACACAGGTTCCGCATCCTTTGCAGAGTGCTTCACTAACCACAGAAACCTGTTTTTCTTCATCAAAACTTATGGCTCCATAAGGACATAGATTCAAGCAGAGTTTGCAGCCCGAACACATTTCTGGATCAATTTCAGCTTGAATGGGTTCCATTTCTATCTCACCTTTGGAGATATTGGAGAGAATTCGCGCTGCTGCTGAACTCGCCTGAGCCACTGTATCAGGAATATCTTTGGGTCCCTGACAGCATCCTGCAATGTAGACCCCATCTGTGGAAGTGCTGGTGGGATCGAGTTTGGGATGTTTTTCTAAGAAGAAGCCATCCGGACTTTGGCTAATGGAAAAAAGCCTTCCCATTTTTTCTGTATCTGATTGAGGTTCTATGGCATTGCAAAGTATGACCATATCAACAGGTATTTCTCTATATTTTTTGATCAGAGTATCTTCACACTTTATGATAAGGGGCAGGTTGCCGTTAGAGGTGGGCCTGGACCGCACTACTTCGGAAACCTTTCCGCGTATCACATTGACATCTTCATCCAGGATTCTGGAATAGAATTCTTCGTATCCTTTTCCAAAAGAACGCATATCAATATAAAATTGATACACTTCCGCATTTGTTCGGCCTTTGATCAAATGGGCAAATTTGAGAGCGTACATACAGCAAACCCGGGAGCAGTAAGGATGGAAGTTGATATCCCTAGATCCCACGCAGTGTATGATCCCAATGGCCTTGGGTTCTTTTCCGTTATTCATCACGATATTACCGCCGGTCGGTCCTGTTGAGTTGACAATCCTTTCGAATTCCAGACTGGTGTAGACATTGTCAAACTCGCCATAGCCATAAGGAGTGAGTGCCTCTGAATTAAGGGTTTTGAATCCGGTTGTCACCAAGATCTGGCCTACATTGATCTCTTTTATTTCATCTTTCATATCATGTTTTATGGCTTGAGCTTCGCAAACAGCCTCACATGCGCGGCACTCCACACAAAGTCCGCAGTTCAGGCACCTCAAGGCTTCTTTTTTTGCCTCTTCTTCAGAATAACCCAGTTCAACTTCCTGGAAAGATTGGCTCCGTTTTTTGGGATCAAGTTCCTTCATTTCAGTGCGTTCTTTTTTGGGGATATCTTTGAAAGACGGGGAATACTGGTGAGGACGGTCATTTTCATCTCTTTCTGGAAGCTGGGGGCACCTTCTTGTTTTAAAATCCTCTAAGGGTTCACCCTTTATATATTTATCAATTGATTCAGCAGCTCTTTTTCCGTCTCCCATGGCCGTTATGACTGCGTCTGGTCCGTGAACCACGTCTCCTCCGGCAAAGACTCCTTTGATTTCTGTTTCCATTGATTCTTCATCAACCACAATGGTTTTCCATTTGGTGAGTTTGAGGTGGTCTTCTTTTTCAGCATAAAAAATTTCAGGAGACTGACTGACGGCAATGATGATGGTGTCAATATTTAAGTCATATTCACTTCCTTCAATAGGGATAGGCCTCCGTCTTCCGCTTGAATCTGGTTCACCGAGCTCCATTTTGATGCATTTCATGCCGTTTACTTTTCCGGATTTTCCTAAAACCTCGACCGGAGCGGTTAGGTATTTTATGTTGATTCCTTCTTCTTCAGCAGCTTGGATCTCAACTTCTTCAGCAGGCATTTCTTTTCTGGTTCTCCGGTAAAGGATGGTCACTTCTTCAGCACCGAGACGGAGAGCTGTTCTGGATGCATCTATAGCTGTGTTTCCTCCTCCTATTATGGCGACGTTTTTTCCCACAGGCTGAGGTTTATCAAGACTTATATTTCTGAGGAAATCAACTCCATGATAAACTCCTTCATACTCCTCTTCTCCGGGAATATCCATTTTTCGGCTGCTGTGAGCTCCTGTTGCAACGAATACAGCTTTAAAGCCCTGTTTCTTTAAGGTCTCTATGTCAAAATCTTTACCTAGTTCTTGATTTGTCTTTATAGTGACACCCAGCTTTTTTATATAATCGATATCTCTTTTAAGGATTTCTTTGGGAAGTCTGTACTCGGGAATTCCTACAGAAAGCATTCCTCCCTCTACAGGAAGTTTTTCAAAGATAGTGACTTGATATCCTTTGAGGGCTAAGTCATGGCCGCACACAAGTCCGGAAGGTCCTGACCCGATAATGGCTATTTTTTCTTCTCTCTTTTCCTCTATTTGAGGGGGTTCCGGCTCTCCTTTGTTCTCAAATTCCCAATCAATGGCAAATCTTTTGAGGTTTTTTATGGAAACAGCCTGGTCTACAAATTTACGGTTGCATTCTGATTCGCATGGATGGTAGCAAACACGTCCGCATACACTGGGAAGGGCGTTCTGCTGTCTTATGAGATTGGCTGCCTCCTCAAAACGTCCTTTTGAGATAAGAGTCACATAGCCTGCGGCTTCCTGATCAATAGGACAGGTTTCACGGCAGGGAGATTTGTTGCCTTTATCAATAACATAGGTATTAGGAATTGCCTGGGGAAATGTTTTATATATGGCTGAACGCATTGACTGGTTTTCTTCAAAAGGATTTGGAACGCTTATGGGGCATACTTCTGAACATTCTCCGCAGGAAGTACAGGCATCTTCCACAAACCGGGCTTTCTTTTTGACTTTGACTGTAAAATTGCCAATAGCTCCTTCCACTTGTTCCACTTCGCTGTAGCTGAGAAGTTCAATGTTTTTGTTTTGAGCGATCGAGACCATTTTTGGAGTGAGGATACACGCTGAGCAGTCTAAAGTAGGGAAGGTTTTGTCAAATTTAGCCATTTTTCCTCCGATGGTGGATTCTTTTTCAACTAAATAGACTTTATTCCCTGATTCAGCTATCTCCAGAGCAGCTTGTATTCCAGCAATCCCTGCACCAACGATTAAAGTTTCTGGATTGACTTCAACTTTAAATGGATTGAGAGGCTGCTGGAGAGCCACTCTGTTTATGGCTGCTTTGATGAGAGAAGTGGCTTTTTTTGTGGCTTCATCTCTGTCTTTATGAACCCAAGAACACTGCTCTCTTATATTGACCATCTGAAAAAGATATCGGTTCATACCTGCTTTTTCACAAGCCATTCTAAATGTAGGTTCGTGCATTAGAGGGGAACAGGAAGCCACAATGATGCGGTTTAATCCTTTTTCTTTGATATCATTTATAATCAGGTCCTGTCCAGGTTCTGAACACATGAATTTATAATCGCGGGCCACGTGGACATTTGGTTCATCCTTTATTGCGTTGCGGGATTTTTCCACATCTACATTGTCCGCAATGTTAGACCCACAGTGACATATATAAACACCTATTTTTATGTTGTTGTCATTCATCTTAGTTCCTTCCTTTTTATTTCTTCAAGATCAAAGGGTATAAGTGAACGGTTAAGGCCCAGCTCACGAGGTGAACCACCCAGAGCGAGACCGACGACTTGAGTGAAAAATAAGACAGGCATCTTGAAATCGGTCTCAAATTTCTTGTTTATTTTATTTTGATAGGCTTCTAAGTTGATTTGGCATAAAGGGCATGTCGTGACAATAGCGTCTGCCTTATTATCTTCCGCACACTCCAATAGTTTTTTATTGAGACCTAAGCCAACATCAGGGTATGTTGTCATGAGCATTCCACCGCAGCAGCGAGTTTTCATAGGGAAATAGACATTTTCAGCTCCGAGTGCTTTACAAAGGCTATCCATCATCTGGGGGTTGTCCTTATCGTCCAATCCTCTTTCAGGCCTCACAATCTGGCAGCCGTAATATTGAGCGATTTTTAATCCCTCTAAAGATTTTTTGGCTTCTGAGGCTATGGTGTCGATCCCCACGTCATTAACCAGGACTTCAAGAGGATGCCGAACTGTTACATTCAAGTTGTACTCTAATCCTCCCCTTCTTAATGCCTGGTTTACTTTTTCCCTTAGGATGCGGTTGTTTTTTAGGATATGATTTGTTTTATAAAGAATAGTATAGCAGGAACTACATGGGGCTATGATATCCCAGCCTTTTTTTTCAGCCATGGCTAGGTTTCTCGCCGATATGACCAGAGAGATTGTTTCTTTGGTAGCCATATAATAGGTGGCCCCACAACAGTTCCAATCATTGATGACATGAAGTTCATGTCCTAATTTATTAAAAACATAATGAACGGATTCGTCATATCCTTTAGCTGATGCTTCAAGACTGCATCCAGGGTAATAAGAGTATTTCATTTTGTACCTCCGAGAAGATAAAGGAAGAATGAGAAAGGAAAATTGTATCTATGATTCCTGCAT
>Ga0102944_1001890_pt1 | contig 13033 bp, 10 predicted proteins | sample SalPonD_shore_MG_FD_78172 | JGI IMG/M metagenome (GOLD analysis project Ga0102944, IMG submission 78172) | Salt pond soil microbial communities from South San Francisco under conditions of wetland restoration - Salt Pond MetaG... | ecosystem: Environmental > Aquatic > Marine > Intertidal zone >...
CAACCGCCGACAACGACGTGCACATCCTCAGTGCCGGCCTGCCGTGCAGCCCGTGCTACCATACGCCACGATTCGACGCCTGCCCGAAGAACCAATGTATGTACGATGTGACGCCGCAGCGGGTGTTAACCGAGTTGGACCTCTGAACGCCGATGGACGACCGATCCGCCGTAGACTATGCCGCCAGCCTCATTATCTCCGTCTATAAGGATACTGAGGCGCTGCGCCTCATCCTGCGCAGCTTACCGAGCAGCGCTGAAGTCCCGCTACAGGTCATCGTGTCCGAGGACGGCAACGATCCCGATATGGCCGCCTGTGTCGCCGGCTTACGCAAAGAGCGGCCGGACCTGCTGCACCTGAGCCAGGACGACCAGGGCTTTCGCAAGAACCGCGCCTTGAACCGAGCGATCGCGGCCGCGAGCGGCGACTACCTCATATTCATCGACGGCGACTGCCTGCCCCATCGGCGCTTCGTCCAGCGCCATCTCGCCTGCGCCGAGCCCGGCAGCGTCTGCGCCGGGCGGCGCGTCGAACTGGGCCCATGGTTTTCAACGCTCCTGCGCCGCCATGCGTGGGCGCGCTGGCTTATACAACGTCAGTGGTTCTATCCGCTGTTGGCGATACCCATGAGCCTGGATCGCGTAAAAAATTACGAGGCTGGTTTGTCGTCTACTTTATTGAACCGAGGCAACCGCAACAAACAGGCACGCATCCTGGGCTCGAATTTTTCCTGCCATCGGGGCGATCTACTGAAAATCAACGGCTTCAACGAAGACTTCGTACGCCCAGGCATCGGCGAGGACTCCGATGTCGACTGGCGTCTTCGCGCCTCCGGCATACGAGTCAAGAATCTGAAATTCATCGCCATCCAGTACCACCTCTACCATGGCGGCCAATACGTGCAGTCAGAAGAAAACCTGGGCCTCATGCACCAGGCACAGGCGCGCAACGAGATCTACTGTCCCCGCGGCGTCGACCAATACCTCGAATACACAGCCAATCGATAATTCGGCATGAACATCGATAACATACTGGTCGTTCGAAACGACAAGCTCGGGGATTTCATGCTGAGCTATCCGGCGCTTGCGCTGCTGCGCGCCCACCTGCCTGAGGCGACAATCACGGTTCTGGTACCGGAATACACACGTGAGCTCGCCCTGGCTTGTCCGTCGGTGGACAAGGTATTGATCGATCCGGGCCCGGCGCGCGGCTGGCGCGGCACCTGGACGCTCGCGGGGCGGCTGCGCCGCAAGCGCTTCGATGCCCTGATAGCCCTGTTCTCCACCGGCCGCACGGCGTTGGCCGGCCTGCTGGCCGGCATTCCCTATCGTCTGGCACCCGCCACGAAGCTGGCCCAGTTCCTATATACGAACCGCCTGCTCCAGCGCCGCTCCCAGAGCCAAAAACCCGAGTTCATGTACAACCTGGAGCTGGCAGCGCATTTTCTGCACACGCAGAAAATCGAGGTCAGTGAGTTTCCCGCACCGCCCTTCCTTCACTTCGACGAGGCCGAGGTCGCCACCCTTCGCGAGGCCTTCTGCGCCAAATACGGCATCGAACCGGCCCGGCGCCTGGTATTCCTGCACACCGGCAGCGGCGGCTCGGCCAACAACCTCTCGGCCGAACAATACGCCGAGTTGGGGCGGGCGTTGGCGCCGGCCGGCGGCGATATCACCCTGGTGCTCACCGCCGGTCCCGGCGAACTGGAAGCTGCTCGGGCCGTCTCCCGACTGCTCGGCGACGCGCCCCATGTCGTGTTCGAGTCCACCGAAGGCCTCAAGCGCTTCGCCCGGCACATTCAGTTCGCCGAGCTGTTCATCAGCGGCTCCACCGGCCCGCTGCATATCGCCGGCGCCCTCGATGTGCCGACCGCCGCGTTCTACCCGCGCCGGCGCTCGGCCACTGCGCTGCGCTGGCAGACGCTGAACAGCCCCGAGCGGCGCCTGGCCTTCTGGCCGCCGGAGGGGGCTGGGGAATCGGAAATGGGGGAGATTGATATCGGGGCGGCGGCGGAGCAGATTAAGGAGCGGCTGCTGGTTTGATGCCCGCCCCTTGGGGGGAGGGTTAGGGTGAGGGGGAATTAAGAAATTTCCGCCCGCCACTGCGTGGCTAAGGCGGGTTCATTTCTTTGTTACGCGACAAAGAAACGAACCAAAGAAAGCGCGCCCCACGACTTGCCCGCTGCGCGGGTACCCTGCGCGCCTCGGCCAAACGGGCGCTGCGCAACTCGCGCGACCGCCTTCGGCGTCACGCGCTCAGACAGTGCTCGCTCACTCCCCGTTTGGCCTGCGGTGCTCGGCTGCGTCGAAGGGGTTTCCAAGAGGTGGTTGCCCGTAGCGAGTCGGTACTCTGCGTTCCTTTCCAGGGCGCAGGAAAGAGAGCCCCTCCCGCGGAGTTCCGCATCAGTCACTGCGAAGCGGCGGGCGGAGCGAGCCCTCGCCTCACACCTCACCCCTCGCGTCTTATTCTTGCTGCCGACTGCAAACTGACGTCTGCCAACTCATGCCGTCTCGGCGTCCTCTGCGTTTGCTTCCAGATCGTAGAAGTAGGGCCGAAACTTGCTCAAGAAGGGATAATGAACCCGCCCAAGCGGCGCAGCGGCGGGCGGAATGTTTTTATCCCCTCATCCTGTCCTTCCCCCGGAGGGGGAAGGGACCCTTCGTTCGCCGATAGTGCACGCTCCCCGCTATTCGTTGCCCGGCAGCTTCGGAAGGCTTCGTGAAAGGTGGCATCGCACCCCGAGATGACCGCGTCACATCTCACCCCTCACTCGTCACGCCTCACTCGTCACGCCTCACACCTCACACCTCACACCTCACACCTCACATCTTATTCTTTCTGCCGACTGCAAACTGCCTACTGCCAACTCTTTCGTCAGTCCTCAGCACCCGGCCCGGATTTATCTCGCCGCCGTTGCAAAATCACCTTCGCGTACTTCACGAACGCATGCATCCCCGACAGCACGGAGACGACGAATCCGGCGTAGCCGTCCAGGAATCCCCTCTTAATAAGGTATAGCTTGAGGAAGGTCCACAGCCCGTGCGTAACCGGGCTGAGCGGGCCGGCGCGTTTGCCGCGGGCGATGATCTCGCGGGCGCCGATCTCGGTGAAGCTGTCGACGGTCTTGAGGTGGCCGGAGATGCTGTCGAAGGAGTAATGCAGGATATCGCCGCCCAGGGTGACGACATCCTCGCCGTCGACCTGCACCCGGTCGTGCGGATTGATGCCGCCCCAGCGGGCGGTGGTGCGATTGAACAGGCGCACCTTGAAGTCCGGGTACCAGCAGTGGTTCAGCCATCGATACACATAAAATGTGCGGCGCGCCATGCGATAGGCGTCATGTTCGCCGAGCTTGTCCTTGAGCATGAGGATGGAATCGCGCAGCTGCGGCGAGAGCCGCTCGTCGCAGTCCAGGCTCAGCACCCAGTCGTGGCTCGCCTTGCTGACCGCCAGGTTCTTCTGCTCGACGTGCCCGAGGAAGGCCTGCTCGAAGATGCGATCGGTATAGCGCGCTGCGATCTCGCGCGTGCGATCGGTGCTGAGCGAGTCCACCACCACGATCTCATCGGCGACGCCCTCGAGACTGCGCAGGCAGTCCTCGATCTTGGCCTCCTCGTTATAGGAGATCACACAAGCGCTTATTTTCGGCATTTCAAACAATCTCGATTTAGACACGCCGCGTTAAGTTGGAAGATGTCAGTTGGCGACCGCCCTCCGGGCGGAGTTGGCAGTATGCAGTCGTCAGCGGGCAGAGAATAGTCTCTTTTCTTTTTCTGCCGACTGCCAACTGACGCCTGCCAACTTATTGGTCGGTTCTCTGCAATGAGTCGGCCGCCTTCCTCCCCAGCAGTTGTTCCACCTCCGTTAGAATCCTCTCCGGCGTAATCTGCCGCAGGCAGTTCAGGTGGCCCAGCGGACAGGTGCGCTCGAAGCAGGGACTGCATTCCAAACCGAGGTAGACGACGCGGGCGCGTTCGCTGAGCGGCGGCGTATAGGCAGGCGTCGATGAGCCGTAGATCGCAACCAGCGGAATCCCGACGGCGGCGGCCACGTGCATCAGGCCCGAGTCGTTGGTGAGGGCGGCCTGGGCGAGCGACAGCAGGTCGATGGCGTCCTCCAGGCGTGTGCGCCCGCACAGGTTCACCGCGGCATCGCCGACCGGAGCGCGGATGGTCTCAGCGATGGCGCGGTCCTTCTCCGATCCGAGCAGCCAGATGCGGTAACCCGCATCGGCCAGCCCCTGCGCAACACGCGAGAAGCTCGCCGGCGGCCAGCGTTTGGCGGGCCCGTATTCGGCCCCGGGCATCAAGGCGACGACGGGCCGATCGAGCTCGAGGCCCAGCGCATGCAGCTGACGCGTGCGGTTGACCTCGTCAATCCGCAAGTGCGGACGAGGCACCGGCGGCGGCAGGACGGCATCGCGTGGGCGGCCCAAGGCCACGTAGCGCTGGACGGTCTGCGTGAGCACGGTCTTGTCCAGAGGACGGATATCGTTCAGCACGCCGTAACGAAATTCGCCGCGGTAACCCGTGCGCCGCGGGATGCGTGCAAACCACGGCACCAGGGCGGCCTTCAGCGAACGGGGGATGACGATGGCTCGGGCGTAATCGCGCGTGCGCAGCGAGCGACCGAGGCGCCAGCGCGCCCCGAGCCCCAACTCCCCGTGGCCGGCGGGCAGCGTCACGGCCTCATCGACCTCGGGCATACGCGCCAGGATGGGTTTGGACCAGGCGGGGGCAAGCACGTCGATGGACGCGCCCGGGTGCTGGGCACGCAGGGTGATGAACAGGCTCTGCGCCATGACCATATCGCCGACCCAGGCGGGACCGACCACGAGGATGCGCTCAGCCTGTGCCACGACTCCCTCCGTGGTCGCTTGTTGTTCGGCGGTCGATTAAGAGCGGTGCAACCATTCCATGTAAGCCTGCACACCCTCTTCCACGGTCTTGAAGGGCGCGTCGTAACCGGCGGCGCGCAGGGCACCGATGTCCGCTTCGGTAAAGCTCTGGTAGCGGCCCTTGAGGTGGTCGGGAAACGCGATGTACTCGATCTCGCCGCGCCCGTGGTAGGCAATCACCGAGCGGGCGATGTCGTTGAAGGGCTGGCTGCGGCCCGTGCCGAGGTTGAAAATGCCCGAGCGGTCGGGATGGTCCATGAACCACAGGTTCACCGCCACGGCATCGCCGACGTAGATGAAATCGCGGCGCTGCTCGCCGTCGCCGTAGCCGTCCGTGCCTTCGAACAGGCGAACCTTGCCCGATTCCTGGATCTGATTGTTGTGGTGGAAGGCCACGCTCGCCATCGAGCCCTTGTGGCTCTCGCGCGGGCCGTAGACGTTGAAATAGCGGAAACCGACCACCTGGCTCTTGGCGCTCGGCAGCAGGCGACGCACGTACTGGTCGAACAGGAACTTGGAGTAGCCGTAGACGTTGAGCGGCTCCTCGTACTCGCGCTCCTCCTTGAACACCGAGCCGCCTCCGTAGACCGAGGCCGAGGAGGCGTACAGGTAGGGTATCTCCCGCTCGAGGCAATAGTGCAGCAGGGCCTTGGAGTAGTCGTAGTTGTTGCGCATCATGAACCGCCCGTCCCACTCCGTGGTGCTCGAGCAGGCCCCTTCGTGGAAGATGGCGTCGACCTTGTGCGCGAAGGACTCCCCGGCCTGGATGCGGGCGATGAAATCCTCCTTGTCCATGTAGTCGTGGATCTCGCAGTCGGCGATGTTCTTGAATTTCACGCCGTTGGTCAGATTGTCCACGACCAGGATGTCGCTGCGCCCGCGCTCGTTGCAGGCCTTGACGATGTTGCTGCCGATGAAGCCGGCGCCGCCGGTGACGATAATCATGATGCGCTAATCCCTTGAACCTGAGTTGCGGATCGCTCAGTCCGCGCCGTGGCGGATGGCGTCGATGATGTTGCTGGTCGAGCAGCCCGCGACGAAATCCAGCACGACGACCTCGCCGCCGTGTTCACGCACGCAGCGCCCGCCCGCGATGTCCTCGGGCTTGTAGTCGCCGCCCTTGACCAGAATGTCGGGCAGCACCTCGCAGATGAGCCTCTCGGGGGTGTCCTCGGTAAACGGCACGACCCAGTCCACGCTCTCCAGGCCCGCCAGCACGGCCATGCGGCTGTCGAGCGCGTTGACGGGCCGGCCCTCGCCCTTGAGGCGCGTGACCGAGGCGTCGTCGTTGACCGCGACGATCAAGCGGTCGCCGCGCTCGCGCGCCTGGCGCAGATACGTAACGTGACCGGCGTGCAGGATATCGAAGCAGCCGTTGGTCATGACCACGGTCTCGCCGTGGGCCTGCGCCTCGCGCACCAGGCGAATCAAACGATCCTCGTCGACGATGCCGCGTTCGACCGCATCCTGCTCGCGCAGGGCCTGTCTGAGCTCGGCGATGCTGACCGTGGCCGTGCCCAGCTTGGCGACGACCACACCGGCGGCCAGATTGGCCAGCGCAGTCGCCTCGTCCATCGGCTCGCCGGCGGCCAGGGCCGCGGCCAGCACCGAAATCACGGTATCGCCCGCACCCGTGACGTCGAAGACCTCGCGCGCGTGGGTGGGCAAATGCAGCGCGGGCTTGTCTTCGCGCAGCAGGGTCATGCCGCGCTCGCTGCGCGTAATCAGCAGGGCCTCGAGCTCGAGGTCGCGGCGCAGGGCCTCGCCCTTGCTCACCACCTCGGCATCGTTGGCGCAATGACCGACCACGGCCTCGAACTCGTGCAGGTTCGGCGTGATCACGGTCGCGCCGCGGTAACGGGAAAAGTCGGTGCCCTTGGGGTCGATGACGACGCGTTTGCCGGCGGTGCGTGCCTCGCGCACCATGGCCTCGATGGTGTGCAGGCTACCCTTGCCGTAGTCCGAGAGCAGCACCACGTCGGTATCGGCCAGGGCGTCGCGGAACCGCCCGAGCAGACCCGCGGGGTCGTGGCCGGCAAAACCGTCTTCGAAGTCCAGACGGATGAGCTGCTGGTGGCGACTGATGACGCGAAGCTTGGTGACGGTGGCAAAGCCGGCCAGGCGCTCGAAGCTGCAGCGCACCCCGTCGGCTTCCAGGCGGCAGGCCAGCGCAGTAGCCGCCTCGTCGTCGCCGGTCAAACCGACCACGGTGGCCTGGCCGCCCAGGGTGGCGATATTCAGAGCGACGTTACCCGCCCCGCCCGGGCGCTCCTCGGCCTCGCCGACCAGGACCACCGGAACGGGGGCCTCGGGCGAGATGCGCGAGGTATCGCCGTGCCAATAGCGGTCCAGCATCAGGTCGCCGACGACCAGGACGCGGGCCATGGAGAAATCGGGAATGTGCGGTTTCATGCTTGTTCTGGGTCTCGGCGGGCGCCCTTCCGGGGCGCACTCGAACGCGGGCCATGATAGCACAGGCACCGCGGTCGCGGCGGGCGTTCAGGCCGCAGACTCGCCGGGTGGACGAGCCCCGGAACCTGAGGCGGCGCCGGTTTCGGCTGCAGCGCTGGTTTCGGCTGCAGCGCTGGCCAACAGCACCAGGAGAGGAAAGCCGAAGAGATTGGCGAAGGGCATTCGTGCGAGCCAGGTCTCGGCCACCCCGAACACGCCGAAGGCAAGCAGCACGCTGAGCCCGGCCAGGGCGTAGAAGCGCCCCCAGTCCGTGGACGCTCGGTGCCAGGCGCCCACGAAGAACCGGGCGGGCAGGTAGAACAGGCACACGAGCAGAGCGATGAGCCCGACCAGTCCCGTGGTGGCCAGGGAGTGGAAGTACTGGTTGTGGGCATGGCCGAAGCTGGGCAGGTCGCGGGCGCGCCCCTCCGCGATCAGCCGGTTACGCTCGACATCGAAGTCGCCCACGCCCGTGCCGAGGATCGGGTGCTCGGCGAACAGGAGAAGAGCGTCGTGCCACAGGTTCAGGCGAATACCCCAGGAGGTCGGTGCACCCGGTTTGACCTCGTAGGTCTTGAGATTCTGAATGCCCCGCTCCACGCCGTGTATGATTGTCCTCGGCTGCCAGACTGCCCCGACCGCAATCAACAGGACCAGCCCGGCGCCGACGGCGGCCCAACCGCGCCGCCCGAGCTCGCGCCGGTACCACCACAGGAGCGCCACGGCGAACACGATAACGAACAGCCAGGACGAGCGCGTCACCGACAGGACGCTCGCATACAGGGCCGCGGCCGTGCTCAGGCCCAGCAGCGCGTACTGCCAGGGCCGGCGTGCCAGGGTGAGCATGGCGATAACCAGGATGGCGGCGAATTCGACGGCCGCGTCGCCGAAGACAATCTTGTGATAAATGCCGGCCGCATCGCCCATTCCCTGCACGTGTACCTGGTACCAGCCGTGGGCGGCCAGCGTAAAGCCTGCAACGACGCAGCCGTATAGGAAGGCGCGCCCGGGAACGATGCCGACGCGGCGGATCAACACGTACACAGGGATCATCAACAGCACGCGCGTGTAGCGGTCGAACTTGTCGAGCGCGAGGGAATAATTCTCGGTGTTGATCAGGGTGAGCAGCACAACGAGATAGAACGCGAGTATGCCGAGCAGGACCCGGCGCTCCTCGGGCGCCAGGTGCCGCCAGGCCGGCCAGGCGAGGAACACGCCGAACAGGGCGGGCAGGACATAGGTGCCGCTGCCCCCGTCGGGGACGCTGACTACGGTGAAGGGAAACAGGAAGGCCGCGGCGAGCAGCGGCCACTTCAACCAGGTGTGTTCGCCCACGGGGGCCTCATTTCGTTCGATGACGCCAGTCGCCGCGGCACGGCGGCGAGCCGGATGTTCAATCCTTGAGTGTGTACTCGGCCCCGCAGTAGGGGCACTTGGCCTTACCCGTCGCCTCGATGGGTAGAAAAACGCGCGGGTGCGAGTTCCACAGGCTCATGCCGTCCATCGGGCAGTGGAGCGGCAGGTCCGCGCGGGTGATCTCGTAGCGGTTCTCGGCATTGGGTTCGATGAGTTTGGCGCTGTTCTGCTCAGCCACGTTGCTCTCCTTCGGATCCATTCAGTGTTCTATGCCGTTGCGGCAGTCCGGTACACGAGCCGGTTTAGGCCACCGGTGTCAACCAGTCGCTGCGACCACTGGCGCGCCCGTGTACCGCATCGAAATACATCGACTGCAGTTGCTCGGTAATGGGCCCACGGGTCCCGGCGCCGATGGCGCGGCCGTCGACCTCGCGGATGGGCGTGACCTCGGCGGCGGTGCCGGTGAAGAAGGCCTCATCGGCAACATAGACTTCATCGCGGGTGATACGCTTCTCGCGCACCGGCACACCCATCTCGGCGGCCAACTGCAAAATGGTGTCGCGCGTGATGCCCTCCAGCGCGGAGGTCAGCTCCGGGGTGTAGATCACGCCGTCGCGCACGATGAAGATGTTCTCGCCGCTGCCTTCGGCCACGTAACCGTCGACGTCGAGTAGCATGGCCTCATCGTAGCCGTTGGAAATGGCCTCGTTCAGCGCCAGCATCGAGTTCATGTAGTTGCCGTTGGCCTTGGCCTTGCACATCGTGATGTTGACGTGATGGCGTGTGAACGATGAGGTCTTGATGCGGATCCCCTTCTCCATCCCCTCGGAGCCCAGGTACGAGCCCCAGGACCAGGCCGCGACAATGACGTGCACCTTCAGGTTATCGGCGCGCAGCCCCATGCCCTCCGAGCCGTAGAAGCACATCGGACGGATGTAGGCGCTCTCCAGATCGTTCTCGCGTACGGCGGCGCGCTGCGCCTCGTTGATCGCGGCCTTGTCGAAGGGCATCTGCATATTGAGGATATAGGCCGAGCGAAACAGGCGATCGGTGTGATCCTGCAGGCGGAAGATGGCCGTGCCCTGATCGGCCTTGTAGGCACGCACGCCCTCGAATACGCCCATGCCGTAGTGCAGGGTATGGGTGAGGACATGGACCTGCGCTTCGCGCCAGGGCACCAATTCGCCGTCAAACCAGATGACGCCGTCTCGGTCATCCATCGACATAGACCAGTCTCCTCCGCTCAAAAGGTCGGTCGCCGCGTTCGGGCGTTCGAAACGCCGCGCCCGTCGTCAACACATTCGTTTACGACAACATGAACTCGTCCCACCAGCGGATCACCGCGCGCCGGAAGTCGGCGAGCTCATTCTCGTCCACCACCGTCGACTGCTCCTGCAGCGTCAGCCGGTGGGTCCGGGCGCGAAAGGCGCGGTAGGCATCGGCAAGCAGCTCCGCCTCCGGGGCGGGGATCACGCCGGCCTCGGCCAGACCCGCCAGCAGGCGGACATTGTCGGTATGGACCAGCAGGTTGGGGTGATCGCACGCCCACGACAGGACGCCATATTGGACCATAAATTCGATGTCGGCGATACCGCCTCGCCCCTGCTTGAGATCGAACAGGCCCGGCGCATCGCGGCTGTTGGCCTCGCGCATGCGCTCGCGCATCTCGACGACCTCGCGGCGCAGCGCCTCACGCTCGCGCCGGCGGCTCAAGACGTCGCGGCGCAGCGCCTCGAAGCCGCGGGCGATAGTCGGGTCGCCCGCCACCACCCGCGCGCGCACCAGCGCCTGGTGCTCCCACGTCCATGCCTGGTTGTGTTGATATTCCGTGAAGGAGCCGAGTCCGCTGACCAGCAGACCCGAGGCTCCGCTCGGCCGCAGGCGCATGTCGACGTCGTAAAGCACGCCGGCGGTAGTCTGCGACGTGAGAATATGGATGATGCGTTGGCCCAGGCGGGCGAAGAACACCGACAATGCCACCGGTTTCTCGCCGGTGGTTTCGGCCTGCTCGTCCTCGCCGCCGTGCAGGAAGACCAGGTCCAGATCGGACCCGTAGCCCAGCTCAATGCCGCCGAGTTTGCCGTAGGCCACGACGGCAAAGCCCTTGTCGCACAGCTCGCCGTCGGCGGTGCACACCGGCCGGCCGTGGCGTTCGACCATGTGGCGCCAGGCGAGCTCGAGAACTTCGTCGACCACCGCCTCGGCGATCCAGGTAAGGTGATCGCTGACCTTCATCAGCGGCAGCGCCCCGGCGAGGTCGGCCGCCGCGACCCGCAGCACGTTGGCCTGCTTGAAGTGGCGCAGCGCCTCCATGTTCAATTCCAGGTCGTCGGGCGGCAGACCGGCCAGGCGCTCGCGCAGATCGCCGAGCAGCTCCTCCTTGGTCGGCGCAATGTACAGACTGCGCGGGTCGAGCAGCTCGTCGAGCAGCAGCGGATGCTGGCCCAGATACTTCGCAATCCAGGGACTGGCCGCCACCAGCTTGACCAATTGCGAGAGGGCCATCGGGTTTTCGACCAGCAGCGACAGATAGGCCGTACGCCGGGCGATGCTCTCGAGTAGCTGCGTGGCCCGCTTGAGAGTCGTGTCGGGATTATCAACCGCGCCCACCGCGCCCAGCAGCAGGGGCATCAGGCGGTCCATGCGGGCGCGGCCCTGAGCGCTCAGGGCACGGTAGCTGTGGCTGGCGCGCAGGACCTCGAGAAAGCGCCGGCTTTCGGCGGTATCGCGAAAGCCGGCCGCCGCCAGCTGGGCCTCGGCCGCCTCCTCGGTTACATTGCCCAGCCACACCGACTGCAGGTCCAGCGCGTCGTTCTCCGCGTGGCGCGTCTGCGGCGCTTCGAATACCTGCTCGAAGTGCGCGTGCGCGCGGGCGCGGTGGCGCTGCAAAACCTTGGCGAAGGACTCCCAATCGGCGAAGCCCATCGTAAAGGCCAGGCGGGCCCGCCCGGCCTCGTCACGCGGCAGCTTGTGGGTCTGCTGATCGGCGAACTCCTGCAGGCGATGTTCTACATTGCGTAGGAAGACGTAGGCCTCGCGCAGCTCGCGCACGACGAACTCCGGCAGGTAGCCGGCCGCACCGAGGCGCTCGAGCACGATCAGCACCCCCCTGTCCTGCAGGGCGGGCTCGCGTCCGCCGCGGATGAGCTGGAACGCCTGGGCGATAAACTCCACTTCGCGGATGCCCCCGGCGCCGAGCTTGACGTTGTCCTCCAGCCCCTTGCGCGCGACCTCGCGCACGATCATCTGCTTCATCTCGCGCAGCGACTCGAAGGCGCCAAAGTCCAGATAACGGCGAAAGACGAACGGGCGCAGCGTCTGCATCAATCGCTCGCCCGCCGCGCGGTCGCCGCCCACCACCCGCGCCTTGATCATCGCGTAGCGTTCCCACTCCCGGCCGTGGACCTGATAGTAGTGTTCGACCGCGTCGAAATTCATGGCCAGCGGTCCGCTGTCACCGAAGGGGCGCAGGCGCATGTCGACGCGGAACACGAAACCGTCGGCGATGTTCTCGTCCAGCACCTTGATGAGCCGCCGGCCCAGACGGGTGAAGAACTCCTCGTTGCTGAGCTCCCGCGCCCCACCCTGCGTGGTACCGCCTTCGGCGAAGGCGAAGATGAGGTCGATGTCCGAGGAGAAATTCAGCTCCCAGGCCCCGAGCTTGCCCATGCCGAGCACGACCAGCCCCTGCGGTTCGCCGTCGCGATCGGTCGGCGTACCCAGCTCGGCGCGCTGCCAGTCGTGCAGGCGTGCAAGGGCGCCGTCGATGCAGGCCTCGGCCAGGTGTGACAACTCGGCCGTGGTTTGCTCCAGCGGCGCCCACCCGGCCAGGTCGCGCCAGGCGATGCGTACCATCTCGCGCCGGCGCAGCACGCGCAAGGCAACCCCGAGCCCCGCCTCGTCCTGAACCTCGGCCAGGGCGACGTCGATGCCCTGGACATAGGCGTCTTCGGGATAGGCGCGGGTCAGGTCGCCCGAGGCGATCAGCTCGGTCAACAGTTCGGGCTGGCGAATACAGGTCTGGGCGACGAACTCGCTGCCCGTCCAGACGGGGCCGAGCGACTCGGCGATCAAGGGATCGGCCGGCAGCGCACCGCCGGCGGCCTCGAACTGCTCGCGCCAATGGTCGAGGCGCCCGCGCAGGGAATCGGGGAGCTCGGGGGCAGGGCGGATCGGGTCGGAGGCGCTCATGGGGGAGAGAGTAACGCAAGCGACGGGGCGTGAGGAGTGAGGAGTGAGGAGTGAGGAGTGAGGAGTGAGGAGTGAGGAGTGAGGAGTGAGGAGTGAGGAGTGAGGAGTGAGGAGTGAGGAGTGAGGAGTGAGGAGGGA
>Ga0102944_1001891_pt1 | contig 13030 bp, 12 predicted proteins | sample SalPonD_shore_MG_FD_78172 | JGI IMG/M metagenome (GOLD analysis project Ga0102944, IMG submission 78172) | Salt pond soil microbial communities from South San Francisco under conditions of wetland restoration - Salt Pond MetaG... | ecosystem: Environmental > Aquatic > Marine > Intertidal zone >...
CGGAGCTACTCGGCGGGCTCGGCGGCAGCGGCGACTTCGCCCGGAACGGCCTGCTCTCGGTGTTCGCCCTGCCCGCGACCGCCGCGGGCGGAGCTGTCTCGCGGATCGTGCCGATGGCGACCCACGTCGACCACACCGAGCACGACGTGGACGTGGTCGTCACCGACCGCGGCGTCGCGGACCTCCGCGGGAACGCCCCGCGGGAGAACGCCGAGGCGCTGCTGGCGGTCGCCCACCCGGACTTCCAGGACGACCTGCGGGCGTACCTCGAACGGGCGGCCGATGGCGGCGGGCACATTCCGCACGACCTGGAGACGGCCTTCGACTGGGAGTCGTAGGGTTCCGCGTCTGCGGGGCTGTCGGTTCGTCTCGAAGTGGCCCGTGACTCGCGGGGCGATTTCGTTCGGTCGCCAGGCCCGCGTCGACTCGCACGGGCCACTCAGAGTCGCGAGCGGGCCCCTGCGAGCACAACCGTTAACCCGAACGCGGGAGCCCATTGGAGTATGGCCGAGCCACCGATGGGACGGTTCCCGACGCCGGACGTCTCCGACCTCCCCGACGACGTCCGCGAGCGCATCGAGGACGAGACCGAGCGGGCCGGGTTCACGCCGAACGTCTTCCCGGCGATGGCCTACCGGCCGTCGCACTTCCGGGCGTTCTTCGACTACCACGACGCGCTGGTCGAGGACACCGCGCTCGACCGCCTCGAGATCGAGATGATCGTCGTGACGGTGAGCGGCGTCAACGACTGCCTCTACTGCGTCGTGGCCCACGGTGCGCTCGTCCGCTACTTCTCGGGCGACCCGAAGCTCGACACCAAGCTGGCGACCAACCACCGATCTGCGGACCTCAGCGAGCGCCACCGAGCCATGCTGGACTTCGCGGTGAAGCTCACGGAGGATCCGGGCGCGGTCGGAAACGAGGACGTCGAGCGGATGAAGGACGCCGGGTTCTCCGAGGAGGGGATCTGGGACGTCGCGAGCGTCGCCGCGTTCTACAACCTCTCGAACCGGCTGGCGACGGCCACGGACATGCGCCCGAACGAGGAGTTCTACGACTTCGCGCGCGAGTGGGACGACGGGTGAGACGTGGGCACCGGCTGACGTCTGCCGGTCCACTCGGAGTGGCCCGTGATTCGCTGGGACGCATCGCCTCACGCAGGCCGCAGTCTACTCGCACGGGCCACTTCGAGTTCGACTGCGACCGTTCCCGACTCCCCCTCGCCGGCAAACGAAACCTTTCTCCCGACTGCCTATCTGGGCTCCCCATGGAGCGGATCTCGCTTTCGAACCACGCCTTCGAGGGCAACAACAACGTCTACCTCTTCGACGACGGGACGGAGACGGTGCTGATCGACTCGGGCGACCGGATGGACTCGACGCGGGAGCACCTGAAGGAGCGGCTCGCCGCCCACGGCGTGGGCTTCGCCGACGTCGACCGGATCTTCCTCACGCACTGGCACGGCGACCACACCGGGCTGGCGGGCGAGATCCAGGCCGCCGGCGACGCCGAGGTGTACGTCCACGAGTACGACGCCCCGCTCGTCGAGGGCGACGACGACGCCTGGGCCGAGATGTTCGCCCTGCAGGAGCGCTACTTCGACGCGTGGGCGATGCCCGAGGACAAACAGGCGGTCCTGCTCGAGCGCCGGATGGGCGCCGACGCGCTGGGGACGACCCCGACCGTGACGACCTTCGAGGACGGCGACGTCTTCACCTTCCCCGGTCGGGACCGGGACCACGAGCTCCGGGTCGTCCACGCCTCGGGCCACGCCAAGGGCCTCTCGCTGTTCGAGTTCGACGGCGACGGAGCCGCGGGCGACGGCGGCGGGACCGAGGACGACGGCGCCGCCGACGGTGCGACCGCCCAGTCCGGCGGCCGCGAGGTGTTCTCCGGCGACGCGCTGCTGCCCGTCTACACGCCGAACGTCGGCGGCGCCGACGTGCGCGTCGAGCGGCCGCTGGAGAAGTACCTGCGGGCGCTCCGGCGGATCGTCGAGGCCGGCTACGGCCGGGCGTGGCCGGGCCACCGGGACCCGATCGCCGACCCCGCGGACCGCGCGTCGTTCATCGTCCACCACCACGAGGAGCGGGCATGGCGCGTCCTCGACACCCTGCGTCGCCTGGGCTCCGCCGACACCTGGACGGTGAGCGCGGAGCTGTTCGGCGAGCTCGAGAGCATCCACATCCTCCACGGCCCCGGCGAGTCCTACGCCCACCTCGAGCACCTGGAGCGGGCGGACATGGTGGTCCGGGAGGAGGACGACGACGGCGTCTGGCAGTACCGGCTGGCCGACGGCGTGGCCGACGAACTGGCGTCGCTGGACGGAGAGCGCTGGCCGCTCGAGTACTGATCGGCTGTCTCCTCACGGCGGTCCATTTCGGGCGACGACTCGGCGTGGCCCGTGATCCGCGAGGTACGACGACTCGCCCGGACCACTTCGAGTCCAAACGCGCACCCGCCGGAATCCCTCGACGACGATCAGTACGACCGGGGCAGCCCCAGCGCCGTCTCGGCGATGTAGCTGAGAGCGAGCTCCTGGGTGACCGGCACGAGCCGAGTGAGGCGGGCTTCGCGGAGGTACCGTTCGACGTCGTAGTCGCGGGCGACCCCGCGGCCGCCGTGGGTCTGGACGGCCGCGTCGGCCGCGGCGAAGCAGGCGTCGGCGGCGAGGAACTTCGCCGCGTTGGCGTAGAAGCCCACCTCCTTGCGGTCGGGGGCAGCCCCACCCGCTCCGTCGTCGGCTCCTGCCGCCCGCGCCGCGCCGTCGTACACGAGGCACTTCGCGGCGCCGAGCCGCGCGTAGGCCTCGGCGAGGGGGTGCTGGACCGCCTGGTTCCGCCCGATCGGCCGGCCGAACACCTCGCGCTCGTTCGCGTAGGCGACGCCGCGCTCGACCGCCACCTCCCCCAGCCCCACGCACTCGGCGGCGACGACGAGCCGCTCCTCGTTCAGCCCGTCGAGGACGTGGTAGAAGCCGCGGCCCACCTCGCCGATCACGTTCTCGGCGGGCACCTCCATCCCGTCGAACTCGACCCGGTAGGAGTGGACGACCCTGCTCGCGGTCTTGTCGATCTCCTCGATCGACATCCCGTCCCCGAGGGCGTCGTCGAGGTCGACGAGGAACAGCGTGACGCCCTCAGTCTTGCGCTCGACATCCTCTCTGGGCGTCGTCCGCGCGACGAGGACCATGTAGTCCGAGGCGTCGATGCGGGAGATCCAGAGCTTCTCGCCCGTGACTCGGTAGACGTCGCCGTCGTCGCCCGCTCCCCCTTCCACTTCCCCTCCCTCGCCCGCTCCATCGACGAGTTCCGCGCGCGTCTCGATGGCCGTCGACTCAGAGCCAGCTCCCGGCTCGGTGAGCGCGAACGTCTGGACGGCGACGTCGCCGCTCGCCACGCCGGGGAGCAGCCGCTCCTTCAGGTCGTCGCTCCCGTAGTTCACGATCGGCGCCGCGGTGTACACCGCCGCGTGGACCGTCTGGGCGCCGCCGAAGCCCGCGCCGCTCCGGGCGACCTCCTCGAACATGGCGACCGCTTCCTCGGTGCCGAGCCCCTTGCCGCCGTACTCCTCGGGCAGCGTGATACCCAGCCAGCCCGCGCGCCCGAGCGCATCGACGAACGCGTTGGGGTACTCGCCGAGCCGGTCGCGCTCCCGCCAGTACCCGGCGTCGAACTCGGCGCAGATCGCCCCCACCTCGTCGCGGACGGCCTCCTGGGTCGGCGTGAGCTCGACCGGGGCGCCGACGAACGTCGAGTGATCCGTCATGGCGACGACGAGCACCCGGTGGCGGTTAAGTCCACGCCGTCCCCCCCACAGCCGGTGGGGCGGGTGGCGCGTTCACGCCGCCTCCCCGGCGGAGGCGCCGACGCGCCGGCCCGCAGGACTCGTCCACCGGCGCACCCCGGCGAGGAGCACGACGGAGACCGCCATGCAGGCGGCGAGCAGCAGCCACCCCGCCCGGTATGATCGGAAGTCCACGAGCCAACCGAACGCCGGCGGGGCGAGGAGCGCCCCGGCGTTCAGCGCGGTCTGGCCGCCCGCCGTCGCGGCGCCGAGATTCCCCTCGTCGACCAGGCCGGCCACGCAGGTGTAGTACAGCCCGGTGAACCCGAGGACGGTGACGCCCACGACGCCGAGGACGGCGAGCGCGAGGAGCGGCGGGGGCGTCGTGGTCGCGAGGACCCCGAGGCAGGCGGTCCCGAGGACCGCCATGCCCAGCAGCGTCGTGGCCGCGCCGCGGGCCTGGGGTATCCCGCGCGCCGTCAGCCGGTCTGCGAGCCCGCCGCCAGCCACCCGCCCGGCGCTCCCGAGGAACTGCATGGCCGCGAAGCCGATCCCCGCCAGCGCCGTGCCGGTCCGCACGGACTCGGTCAGGTACAGGGTCGCGTAGCCGGTCGTGGTGAACAGCGCCGCGCCGAGGAAGAACCCCGCGACCAGCAGCGCGGGGTAGGCCCGGTTCGCCGAGAGGCCGCGGAGGTCCGGCAGGACGAGGCTGCCCGACCCCGGCGCGGCCGGGAAGCCGACCGCGAAGACGGCCACGACCAGCCCGGCGAACGCGCCGGCCGCGAGGAAGCCAGCCCGCCACGTCGCCACGATCGGTGCGGCCGTGACGACGAGCAGCGCGGACAGCCCGCTGCCCGCGGTGACGCCGACCTGCTTCACCCCCATCGCCACGCCCTGCCGGGCGCGGGAAACGCCCCGGACCACGGCACGGTTCGTCCCGGGCATGGCAGCGGCGTACGCCACGCCGATGCCGAAGGCGACGACGAGCAGCGCGGCGTAGCCGGGCGCGACGGTCACGGCGACGACGCCCGCGCCGAGGGCGAGCAGGCTCCCGACGAGGACGCGCTTCTCGCCGAAGCCGTCCACGACGGCGCCGACCGGGAACAGCCCTAGCGTGTAGCCGAGCGTGAGCGTCGTCACGACCACGCCGACGAGCAGCCGGGAGAGCCCGAACGCCTCGCGCAGGAACGGCGCCGCGGCGAAGAGCGCGTAGTAGCAGGTGCTCGCGGCGAGCTGCCAGCCGGTGACGAGGGAGACGACGCGGCGGGCGCCGGCGCCCTGGCCGGACCGCCCCCCGGCCTGGTTCGAGCCCACGCTATCCGCCAAGGTAGAGCCGGCCGACCTCGTCGTTCTCGAGCAGCTCGGTCCCGGTCCCGGCGAACTTGATCTCGCCGCTCGCGAGCACGAAGCCCCGGTCCGCCACCGAGAGGCCCTTCTCGGCGTTCTGCTCGACGAGCAGCAGCGTCGTCCCGAGGTCGTTCAGGTGACGGATCCGGTCGAAGACGTCCTCGATGAACCGCGGCTCGAGCCCGATGCTCGGCTCGTCGAGCAGCATCAGCTGGGGGTCGACGACGAGGGCGCGGGCGAGCTCCAGCAGGCGGCGCTGCCCGCCGGAGAGCGTGCCGGCCTTCTGTCGGCGGATGTCGGAGAGCACGGGGAACTCCTCGTAGAGCTCCTCGGCGCGCGCTTCGGCCCGCTCGTCGTCGTCGAAGACGAACCCGCCCATGAGCATGTTCTCGTGGACGGTCATGTCCGGGAACACGGACGACGACTGGAGGACGTAGCTCATGCCCGACCGGAGGCTCTGCTGGGGGCTCTGGCCCGTCACGTCGCGGCCGTCGAAGGTGACCGTGCCGGCGGTGACGTCGGCGAAGCCGTAGACGCTCTTCATCAGCGTGGACTTCCCCGAGCCGTTCGGCCCGACGAGGCAGGCGATCTCGCCGTCCGGAACCGCCAGGTCCACGTCGTGGATGACGGTCGTGTTGCCGTAGCCCGCGGTGACGTCGGACAGCTCGAGGAGCGCGTCGTCGCCCCCGGCGGTCGTCGCGTCGGCGTCTGCGGTGTCACTCATGACTCGGGCTCACTCCCGCCCCAGGTAGGCGTCCAGGACGCGCTCGTCGTTCTGGATCGCCGCCGGCGTTCCCTCGGCGATCTCCTCCCCGTGGGCGAGCACGTAGATGCGGTCGGCCACGTCCATCACGAAGTCCATGTTGTGCTCGATGAGCAGGATCGTCACCTCGCGCGATTCGTTCGCGTCCCGGATGTGGTCGATGAGCATGTTGAGCATGGAGGGGTTGATCCCGCCCGCCGGCTCGTCCATCAGCAGGACGTCGGGGTCGGTGACGAGCCCCATGGCGAACTCGAGCAGCTTCTGCTGGCCGAACGACAGTCGGCCGGCGCGGACGTCCCGGAGCTCCCAGAGCCCGACGTACCGGAGCAGGTCTTCGGCCTTCTCCCGGGCCGCCCCGGAGGGCCGCCGCATCGAGGCCACGAAGCCGCGGTCGGTCCGCGCGCTGACGAGGACGTTCTTCCGGACCGTCATGCCGCCGTAGACGCGCGTCTGCTGGAACGTCCGGGAGAGCCCGCTCCGGGCGAGCCGGTGTTCGGGCCAGTCGGTCACGTCATCGCCCCGGAAGAAGACGCGCCCGGCGTCGGGCGTCAGGGTGCCGGTGACGCAGTTGAACAGCGTGGACTTTCCCGCGCCGTTCGGCCCGATCAGGCCGACGATCTCGCCGGTCCGCACCTCTAGGTCGACCGCGTCGACGGCCGTCAGCCCGCCGAAGCGCTTTGTGAGCCCCTCCGTCCAGAGGAGCCGGTCGCCGACGTCGGTGTCGGCCGTCGCGGCGTCTGCCGAGACCCCGGCGTTCTCGTCGTCCGCCGAACTCACGTTCGCTCACCCCCGTCGGGTGAGGCGGTCTCGTCGTGGCTGGTCTCCTGGCCGGCGGCCCCGCCGGCGTGGCGGTAGTACTCCATCGCGCTCGCCCGCTCGCGGAGCTCGCCTACGAACCCCTGGGGGTAGGAGACGACCGTGACGATGACCACGAGCCCCAGGAGGACGAGCTGCCAGCCGGCGAAGTTGATCGTCGTCGGACCCAGGAGCGGGAGCGTCACGTCGAGGCTCACCGACTGGATGAACACGATGGTGAGGTGCAGGCCGAAGGCGCCCAGCACCGGGCCGGCGACGGTGCCGGTGCCGCCGAGGAGGGCCATCGCGATCATCTCGACGTTCCAGGAGAGGTTGTACGCCGTGTTGGGGTCGACGAACGTGTTGAACAGCGACCACGAGCCGCCGGCGAGGCCCGTGAACAGCGCCGCGAGCATCCACGCGGCGGTCTTGTAGTAGGTCGTGTTGACGCCCATCGACGTGGCCTTCCCCTCGTCGTCCCGGATCGCGTTCAGCACGTACCCGAAGCGGGTGCCGGTCAGGTAGTACACGACGGCGACCTCGGCGACCAGCAGGCCGAGGAGCACGTAGTAGAACGTGGTCGCCGGTGGCACGTCCAGGAGGATCTTCCCCGACGAGCCGCCGGTTACCTCGAGGTTCCGGCTGACCTGCTGGGCCACGAGGAGGATGCCGAGCGTCGCGATGGCGAAGTACCCGCCGCGGAGCCGCAGGACGATGAGCCCCACGACGCCCGCCGCGAGCGTCGCCAGCACTCCCGCAACCAGGAAGGCGACGGGGAACGCCACCGCCTGGTCCTTCACGAGGATCGCCGTGGTGTACGCCCCGAGGCCGAAGAAGCCCATCTGGCCGAAGCTCGGGTACCCGGTCTGGCCGCCGATCAGGTCCCACGACAGCGCCAGGACGCCGAACATGAGCGTCAGGGTGGCGACGGTCATGTAGAAGCCACCCTCCAGGCCGAAGAGCGGCGGGAGGGCGCCGACCACTGCGAGCACGGCGATGATCTTCCAGCCGTGGGCGTCTGCGAACTCGAGGACCCCCGCTGCGTATCGGGTCACGGTTCACCCTCGACGCCTCGCCCGAACAGCCCCTTCGGCCTGACGACGAGCAGCACGATCAGCAGGCCGAACGAGACGGCGAGCGTCCACTGGGAGCTCACGAGGCCGGCCGTCAGCTCCTCGACGGAGCCGAGGAGCAGCCCGCCGAGCAGCGCCCCCGGGACGCTGCCGATGCCGCCGAAGACGACGATGACGAAGCTCTTGAGCGTGTAGATGAGCCCCATCTGCGGCTGGACGAAGAGGATCATCCCGATGAACGCGCCGGTCCCGCCCGCGATGGCGGACGAGAGTCCGAACGTGAGCGCCCGGGTGTGCTCGACGTCGATGCCGAGCAGCGCGGCCGCGTCCGGGTTCTGCGCCACCGAGCGGATCGCCCGGCCCCGCCGGGTGTACCGGAGGAAGGCCCACAGCAGCACCGTCAGGACGATGGCGCCGACGAAGGCGAGCAGCTTCGTCTTCGGGACGAAGACGCCGCCGACGTCGAACGACTGCGGGGTGAACTGGACCGCGACCGTCCGCGGGTCGGCGCTCCAGGCCTGCAGCGCGAGCTGCTGGATGACGATAGAGAGCCCGAAGGTCACAAGCAGCGTCAGGAACAGGTCGGTCCCCGTCACCCGGGAGACGACGAACCGCTGGAGCCCGTAGCCGACGACGAACAGCACGACGAGCGCGACGGGAACCGAGGCGAGCGCCACGACCGGTGAAACCGCTCCCTCCCCGGCCACCGAGCGCACCGTCCAGTAGCTCACGTACCCGCCCAGCATCACCATCTCGCCGTGGGCCAGGTTGATGATCTCGACGACGCCCCAGATGAGGGCGAAGCCCACGGCTATCGAGGCGAAGAGGGCGCCGACGAGCAGCCCGTTCACCACGAACTGCGCGACGGCCATCGCCTACCGCTCGCTCCAGGCCGGCATCGGGTAGATGGGCTGTTCCTGCTGGACGGCCTCGGGCCAGACGAGCACCTTGCCCGTGTCCGGCTGCCACTGCTTGACGAGCATGCTGATGTCCATGGCGCCGTTGTCGAGGAAGGTGATCTCGCCGTACTGGCTGGAGAACTGGCCGTCTCGGACCGCATCGCGCACCTTGGTCGGGTCGAGCTCGTCCACGTTCTGGAACGCGTTGACGTACGTCTCGATGACGCCCGCCCCCGCGGCGTTGTGGTAGTCGGGGTTGTAGTCGTAGGCGTCGTTGATTGCCTGCGAGAACCCCTGCGTGTCGCCGAAGATGGGGTCCTCGAACGACGCGCCGGCGTCCCACGAGGTGGGGCCGTAGAGGTAGTCGCCGTTCGCCCCCGCGTCCTCCTTGAACTTGTCCGAGAGGGTCCCGACCGTGGCGCCGGCCATGTCGACGTTGACCTGCTGGGTCTCCATCTGCTTGGCCATGATCACGGCGTGCTTCTGGTGGGCGCACATGATCAGGATGTCCGCCTCGGCGTCCCGCACCTTCCCGAGGTTCGTCGAGAGGTCGGAGGTCTCCGAGGGGAACGTCTCGTCCACCACGAGCTCGATGCCGTGTTCGTCGAGCCGGTCGCGGGTGCCCTCGGCGGCGCTCGTGCTGAACGTGTCGTCCTGGACCAGCAGTCCGGCCGACTCCGGCGTCGGGCTCTGGGCGGCCGCCATGTCGACCATCGAGAGAGCGTACTTGTCGGCCGTCGGCAGCAGGCCGAAGATCCACTCGTTGCCCTGGCTGAAGATCTTCGGGCTCGCCCCTCCGCCTTCGACCATCGGCCGCTGCTTCTGGGCGGCGACCGCCGACGCGGGGAGCGTCACGGTCGAGGAGTACGGCCCGAGGAGGAAGTCGACCCCCTCCTGGTCGATGAGCTCCTGGTAGATCGACTTGCTGTTTGCGGCGTCGGTCTCGTCGTCCCGGATGATCAGCTCGAGCTCGTAGGTGTTGCCGTCCCCGGCCTCGACGCCGCCCATCTCGTTGACCGCGTCGACGGTCAGCTGGTAGGAGTCCCGGTACAGCGCCCCGAGGTCGGCGTTGTCTCCGGAGAGGCTCATGCTCCCGCCGAGCACGATGGTCTGCATCCCGCCGCCGCTGGTCGTCGCGCCGCCGTCTCCTCCGTCGCCGCCATCGCCACCACCCCCACCGTCACCGCCTCCACTGCCGTCTCCTCCGTCGCCGCCGTCGCCACCGCCACCGCCCGAACAGCCGGAGAGAGCGGTCAGTCCGACGGCACCGGCGCCGCCGGCGATCCTGAGGAACTGTCGACGATTGGTATTAGGTGACATACGCACCGGGAAGGGCCACTCGGCTCGCAGTCATAAGCATTTCCATACACTCGACTCGTCGCTGTAGCAATTCGCAGATCCACTGGTACAGCCCGGGGGGAGCCGAGCCGCTCCGATCCCGTCCCGGTTCAGCGGTCCCCGTCGACGCCGAGCCGCTCGACGGCTGCCCGCGCAAGCGACTCGAACGTCGCCTCCTCCGGGACGACGTCGACGGCGATCCCGTTCGCCTCGGCGGTCTCGCGCGTCGGCTCGCCGATGGCGCCGACCACGGCTGCCTCCAGGCCGGCCGCCGCCTCCTCCCCGATCCCACGCTCGCGGGCCGCCGCGAGAAAGTGCTCGACGGTGAGGGAGGAGGTGAACAGCGCGGCGTCGAGCTCTCCCGCGGCGGCGATCACGGTCGACCCGCCCGACCCGTCGGGCCGGACCAGCCGGTAGAGTACCGTCTCGTGGTGGTAGGCGCCGGCGTCGTCTAGCCCGGAGAGGAGCACCGGCGAGCCGTGGTCGCTCCGGGCGACCTCCACGCGGGCGCCGTCGACCTGACCCGCGAGCGCCTCCACGAGCCCCGACGAGGAGTAGGTCTCCGGCACGACGTCGGCCTCGAAGCCGGCCGCAGCCAGCGCCCGGGCCGTCGGCTCGCCGATGGCGCACAGCGTGGCGTCGCCGGAGTTCCAGTCGGCCGGGAGCAGATCCGCGCCCGTCTTGCTCGTGAGCACCACGACGTCCGCGTCCGACCGGGGCGCGGCCCCCGTCGGCTCGACATCGAGCATCGGGTCGGCGACGGGCTCGACGCCGAGTGCGTCGAGCAGCGCCACCGCGTCGTCCAGGCGCCCGTCGTCGGGCCGGAACACCGCGACGCGTGGGCCGGCCGTGCCGCGGTCGCTCATCCCGATCCCTGGCTCCCGTCGTCGTCCCCGCGCGCCGGTTCGTCCGTCTCGCCGTCGTCCGCATCCGCTGCCTCCCTCGCCGCCTCGATGAGGTCGGCCGCGCCGCGGTCGGCAAGGTCGGCGGCAAAGTCGCGGGCTCCCTCGGCGTAGGTCCGGACCGGCAGGTCCCGGGAGGCCGAGACGACCTCCTCGCCGTCCGTCGAGAGCACCTGCACGCGGGCCCGGACGTGCTCGCCCTGGACGACCGCGTAGACGCCGATGGGGGCGACGCAGCCCCCGCCCAGTTCGGCCAGGATCACCCGCTCGACGGTCGTCTCGACCCTCGTCCGGGGGTGGTCGACCGCGTCGTGGATCGCCTCGCTCGCGTCGGTTCCGTCCAGCGCCGTGACCGCGATGGCGCCCTGGCCGGGCGAGGGGACGAACCCCGCGACCGGGAGCGGGCTCGTCGGGACGTCGCGGTCGAGGCCGAGCCGCTCGAGGCCCGCCGCGGCGAGGACGACGGCGTCGTACTCGACGTCCACCTCGCGACCGAGCGCCTGCCGCTCGACTTCGGCCAGGTCGTCGAACCACTCGTCGACGGAGCGGTCGAAAGACGGCTCGTCGTCGTCTCCGTCTCCCCCGCTTCCACCGTCGTCCCCCTCCTCTCCCTCCTCGGCCTCCAGCCGCCGCTCGTGTGCGCGCTGGAGGCTCGGCGCGAGCAGCTTCTCCACGCGCGTGTCGACGTTCCCCCGCAGCCCGACCACCTCGAGGTCGGGGCGCTCGGTCAGGAGCTGGGCGCGCCGGCGGAGGCTGGACGTGCCGACGGTCGCGCCAGCCGGCAGCTCCTCGAGGCTCGACCCATCCGGGGTGACGAGGACGTCGCCCGGCTCGGCCCGCTGGGGGATGCCCGCGACGATCAGCGCCTCCGGCGCCTCGGTGGGCATGTCCTTCATCGAGTGGACGGCGGCGTCGACCTCGCCCTCCACGACCTGCTCGTCCAGGCTCCGGACGAACGCCCCGGTCCTGCCGAGCCGGTGGATCAGCTCGTCGCGGATCCGGTCGCCGGTCGTCTCGACCTCGACTAGCTCGACCTCGTATCGGCGGTCCTCGAGGGCGGACTGCACCACGGCGGCCTGACGGAGGGCGAGGTCGGAGCCCCTGGTGGCGAGCCGGACCGTGCCGCGGGTGCGCATCACCTGCGACTGGGCGTCCCTCGTTGAAACCACCTTCGTAACGCGACCCCGGTGGGACGGCGGTCACCTCGGCTCGGTCCGGGGCGTCGCCCCGCCGTCCGACGTCGGACCGACCGGCTCACGGCACGCCCAGGCGGTCGTGGCGGTGGTAGAGGTAGTAGGCGGCGACGGGGACCGTGAGGAGGAAGCCGAGGAGGATCGCCCAGACGGGGGCGAGGACGGACGAGGTCCCGAGGAGCCCGTAGAGCACCGCGGCCGCCGAGACGAGCGGGCCGACCGCTGCTGCCCCCGTCAGGGGCACTCTGGGCGGCCGCCAGCCCACGTCGGCCTCGCAGATCGCGCTCGCGTCCTCGAAGACGGCGAAGGGGAACACGGCCGTCAGCGCGAGGAACGGCGCGCCGAAGGCGACGAGGGATATCTCGGCGGCCTGGGCCACGGGGCTCGGCCCCGCCAGCGGGCCGAGGGCCACCGCGACGGTCACCCACGCGACGGCGACGAGCCAGAAGGCGAACGCCGCGGGCACCGCGGCCACCCAGTACCACCAGCGGGTGTCCACGCGCTCGTGGGCGAGCCGTCGACGGAGCGGGTCCAGGAGCGGCCGCTGCTCTCGCATCGGCTCCCGCTACGGAGCGGGGCGTAAAGTCGGTGTCGTCGCGCTCAGACCGCCTCGGTGCCCACCATGCCCGTCCGGATCTGCCTCGCGGCCTCGACCGGCATGACGAACACCTTGCCGTCTCCCTTCTCGCCGGTGTGGGCCGCCTCGGCGATTGCGTCGACGACGTCCTCGGCCGGGATGTCGGCGACGACGCACTCGATCTTGACCTTCTGGTGGAGGTCGACGGTGTACTCCTCGCCGCGCCACTGGCCCTTCTTGGCGGGCTGGCTGCCGCGGCCGGAGACGTTCGTCACCGTGATGGACGGCGCCTCGACCTCGACCAGCGCCCGCTTGACGTCGGCGAGCTTGTCGGGCCGGATGTAGGCGACGACCATC
>Ga0102944_1001892_pt1 | contig 13024 bp, 10 predicted proteins | sample SalPonD_shore_MG_FD_78172 | JGI IMG/M metagenome (GOLD analysis project Ga0102944, IMG submission 78172) | Salt pond soil microbial communities from South San Francisco under conditions of wetland restoration - Salt Pond MetaG... | ecosystem: Environmental > Aquatic > Marine > Intertidal zone >...
AGCCAGCTCGTCGTCATCGACGTGCAGGAGCGCCTGGCCTCGGCGATGGACAAGAAGGTGCGCGAGCATCTGCTGGACAACACCGCGCGCCTGATCCAGGCGGCGGGGCTGCTGGAGATCCCGGTGCGCCGCACCGAGCAGTATCCGAAGGGGCTGGGGCCGACCGAACCGGCGCTGGCCGAGCTGCTCACCGAGATCCCGACGGGGGCACCTGTGGAGAAGACGGCCTTTTCCTGCTGCGCGGTCGACGAGTTCAACGCGGCGGTCGACAGCTCGCCCGAGCGCCACCAGATTGTGCTCACCGGCATGGAGTCGCACGTGTGCGTGCTGCAGACGGCGCTGGAGCTGCAGGCCGCGGGCCGGCAGGTGTTCGTGGTGGCCGACGCGGTGTGCTCGCGCTCCAAGGCCAATCACAAAAACGCCCTGCGCCGCCTGGCGTCCGCCGGCGTAGTGGTCAGCAACACCGAGTCGGTGATGTTCGAGTGGATGCGCGACGCCAAACACCCGCAGTTCAAGGCCATCTCCAAGCTGCTGAAGTAGGCGGCGCCTTGCCGGGACGGACCGGCGCCGTTGCCGCCCGCCAAGGGGCCTGCTATAACATGGCCCACACCGCATCGACCCCGCAGCCTCCGTTATGATCGACCCGTTCAAAAAACCGGCGCCGAGCTTCGACGATCCGCTCGGCATGCTCATGGCCTGCCACGAGCGCATCCTCGGCCACTGCGAGACGCTGCTCAAGCTGCCGAGTCATCTGGCCGAGCACGGCTGCGACGACGAGGCCAGCCAGGCCGCGCGGCGCATCCACACCTATTTCTCCACCGCCGGGCGAGACCACCACGAGGACGAGGAACAGGATATCTTCCCGCGCGTGGCGCACAGCTCGGCCGAGGTCGCCGAGGCGATCGACGGCCTGCGCGGCCAGCACGCCCGCATGGACGAGATGTGGACGAGGCTCGAGCCGCTGCTGGCCAGGCCCGACGGCATCGCGGACATCGACGGACTGCGCGCGCTCGCCGAGGCGTTCGCCGCCCTGTACCGCGAGCACATCGCCACCGAGAACGCGCTCATCCGCGACCAGCTGCAGCACCTGCTCAGCGAGGCGCAGCTGCGTGAGATCGGTCGCTCGATGGCGCAGCGGCGCAACGTGGACCCGGACGCGCTGTGAGGGTGCGGCGTGACCGGCGCCGACCGAGGCGCACCCGGTGAGCGAGCACACACCCCCGCGTTTCCCCTGGCGGGGCTATTGGTCCCCGCGCCACTGGCCGACCTGGCTCGGCATCGGCCTGCTGTGGCTGATGGCGCGCCCGCCCTACCCCTGGGCCCTGGCCCTGGGCCGCGGCCTGGGCCGCCTGTCCTACTGGCTGGCGGGCCGGCGCCGGCGCATCGCCCAGGCCAATATCCGGCTGTGCTTCCCCCAGCTCTCCCCCGAGGAGCAGGAAAGACTGGTACGCCAGACCATGGCCTCCAGCGGCATGGCCGTGGTCGAGGCGATCCTGGCCTGGTCGGCGAGCAAACGCCGCCTGCGCCCGCTGCTGCACATCGAAGGGATGGAGCACCTGGAGCGTGCGCGGGAGGCGGGGCGTGGGGCCATCCTCATCGGCGGCCACTTCGCACCCATGCTCATCGCCGGGCGCCTGCTCGCGATGGAGCTGGACTTCAACATCCTGGTCAAGAAGATTCGCAACCCGCTGCTCGAGGCCGTCATCCGCTGGCACCGCGAGCGCGACTACGCCGGCATCATCGACGCCATGGACCTGCGCGCCATGGTCAGGCACCTCAAACGCGGCGAGGTCTGCTGGTACGCGCCCGACCAGGACCTGGGCGCCAGCCGCTCGGTGTTCGCAGCCTTCATGGGGGTGCCGACGGCCACACTGACCACCACCGCCCGGCTGGCGAGACTGTCCGGCGCGCCGCTCGTGCCCATCGACTACGAACGCCTGCCCGACGCCAAGGGTTACCTGCTGCGCATCCACCCGGCGCTGGAAAACTATCCCAGCGGCGATGACGTCGCCGACGCCCGGCGCGTGAACGAATTCATCGAGGAACAGGTCAGGCGCGTGCCGGCGGAATACGTCTGGGTGCATCGGCGGTTCAAGACGAGGCCGCCGGGAGAACCAGCCGTCTACGACGGCTGATTCTTCCGGGGAGTTGGCAGACGTCAGTTGGCAGTTGGCAGTTGGCAGTTGGCAGTTGGCAGTTGGCAGTTGGCAGTTGGCAGGAAGAAAAAACGTGAGGTGTGGGGAGTGAGGGGTGAGGGACCCACCCTTCGGGCGGAGTTGGCAGTCCGCAGTTTGCAGCCGGCAGCAAAGACGACAAGCAAAGCCCTTCTTTCTGCCGACTGCTAACTGCCAACTGCCGACTCAGGGCCCGGGCGGCGAATGGCTTTCGCCGCCCGGGCCCGATATGCTTGGTGGCCATGTGGCAATACACCCTCCTGCTGCGGGCCCTGGCGCTGCCCCTGGTGCTGCTGACCGCTTGGCAGGCGGCGCGGCGCGGCGGGGGCTGGCGCTATTTCCGCGAGCGCCTGGGCTGGCCGCCGCCCACCGCCCCCGGCGGCCTCTGGCTGCACGCGGCCTCCGTCGGCGAGGTCAACGCGCTCATGCCGCTGATTCATGCGCTGCATCAGCGCCATCCCGAACTGCCGCTGACTCTGAGCACGGTGACCATCACCGGCGCGGCGGCGGCCCGCCGCGGCCTGCCCGAGGGTGCCCAGCACCGCTATCTGCCCATCGACTGGCCGGGGGCGACCCGGCGTTTTCTCAGGCGACTGCGCCCGGCCTGCGGCATCATCATGGAGACCGAGCTGTGGCCGCGCCTGTACGCCACCTGCCGACGGCGCGGCGTGAAGCTGGTCATCGTCAACGCGCGGGTCTCCGCGCGTACCCTGAACGCCGGTCCCTGGCTGCGGGCGCGGTACGCCGAGGCTCTGGGCGGCGTCACCGCGGTGCTGGCACGCAGCGAAGCCGACCGGACCGGTTTTGTCACCCTGGGCGCCGATCCCGAGCACACCCGGGTGACGGGCAACATCAAGTTCGCCATCGGCGCACGCGAGGACGGCCCCGAGGCGATGGACCTGGGACGCCCGTACGTCCTCGCCGCCTCCACGCACGCCGACGAGGAACGGCGCCTGGCCGAGTTGTGGCTGGGCCTGAATCCGCGCCGTTCCGAACTGCTGGTCATCGCCCCGCGCCACCCCAATCGCCTGCCGGCGATCCTGGAGGACCTGGGAGACGTGGTGTCCGACGGCGCCCTGGCCGTACGCAGCCGCGGCGAAGCGGTCGGCCCCGACACCCGCGTCTACCTGGCCGATACCCTCGGCGAGCTCGAAGCGCTGATGGCCGGGGCGAGGCTGGTCTTCATGGGCGGCTCGCTGGTGCCCGTCGGCGGCCACAATATCCTGGAGCCGGCACGCCTGGGCCGCGCGCCCCTGTTCGGCCCGTACATGGACAACTTCACCGACGAGGCCCGCCTGCTGCTCGAGGCCGACGCGGCCATGCAATTCGACACTGAGGACGCCCTGGCCGAGAGCCTGCCCGGCCTGCTCGACGAGCCCGAACGCCTGGCGGCCATGGGCGAGCGGGCCCAGGAAGTCCTGCTGGAGCACAGCGATATCGTGGGCCGGTATATGGCCCGACTGACGGAGATATGCGGCGTGCTGCAGGACAGCGAGGGATAGGCCCTCGCTGTCCTGCAGCACGAGTTGGCAGTTGGCAGAATGAAAAAGACGTGAGGTGTGAGGAATTAGGGGTGAGGCGGTCGGCCGCATTCGCGGCTGGGGTCGGCAGACGTCAGTGGGCAGTCGGCAAAAAAAAGCATGAATGCTCTATTCTTTTGCAAACTGGGATCTGCCAACTGCAAACTGCCTACTGCCAACTTGTTAAGGTGGCGCCCCTTCCCCGTAACCGCGCCGTAATGCCTCCCAATCCCTGTCCCGGAAGGCAAAACCGTGCATCTGCCGATGAAGCTTGTTCAGCGAGCGGCGCAACCGGGTGAGGTTGCCATAGCTCCATTCGCCGGGGACGCGCTGGCGGCCGCGGTCGAAGTCGATGATGTAGACTCTGTTGTCGGCGCCGAGCAGGATGTTGTGGGCGTTGAGATCGGCGTGGTCGATACCGACGTCGTGGAAGCGCCGGATGGTCGAGCCGATGGCGGTCCACACGGCGGGGACGAGCGGCCGGTGCGACAGGCGCTGCGCGAGCGAGCGGGCGTGCGGGATCTGCTCGACGATGATATCGGCCCGGTAGAGCAGGCCGCTGCGCACCACACGCGCGGCGACGGGCACCGGCACCGGCAGCCCGAGCTCCTGCATGTGCGCGAGCAAGTGCCACTCTCGCCAGGCGCGTGTCAGGCGTAATCCCAGGTACAGATACTGGTCGTGCAGGACCCGCGCGGCCATGCCGCCGCGCAGGTAGTGGCGCAGCACCAAGCCGCGGCCCTCAAAGCGCAGGAAGTAGGTGGTGCCCCGGCCGCGGGCGCGGCCGGTCAGGGCGTGCCGGTCGCGCCAGTATTCGGGCTCGAACCAACGTTCGTCGACTTGGCCGTAGGCCTCGGCGTCGTATAGGATGTGAGTCTTGTCGTGCGATTGCGTGGACGGATTCATATATATAATGGTGTTGCCGCTCGATTCTCCTCCCGACAGCCTGTGTATCCTGCGCCTCTCGGCCGTCGGCGATATCAGTCACACCCTGCCCATCGTGCGCACGCTGCAGGCCGCCTGGCCCCGGACACGCCTGACCTGGATTATCGGCCGCACCGAACACGGACTGGTCTACGACATTCCGGGCATCGAATTTATCACCTTTGACAAGTCAAAACGATGGCGCAGTTACGCGCAGGTGCGCCGCGCGCTGCGCGGTCGGCGTTTCGACGTGCTGCTGCACATGCAGATGTCACTGCGCGCGAGCATCGCGAGCCTGATGGTGGCGGCCGATGTCCGGCTCGGCTTCGATCGCGACCGCGCCAAGGACCTGCAATGGCTGTTTACCAACGCGCGCATCGCGCCCGGCGGGCGCCAGCACGTTATCGACAGCTTCTTCGGATTCACCGAGGCACTCGGCATCGCCGAGCACGTGCTGCGCTGGGATATTCCCATCCCGGATGAAGCGCGGGCTTTCGCCGAGCACGAGCTGCCCGGCGATCAACCCACGCTGGTGATCAGTCCCTGCTCGTCGATGGCCTATCGCAACTGGAACGCGGCAGGCTACGCGGCCGTGGCCGACCATGCGGTCGAACGGCACGGCATGCGCGTGGTATTGAGCGGCGGGCCGAGTGCCATCGAGGCGCAGTATGCCCGGGATATCGCAGCGGCCGCCCGCGCGCCGCTGGTAAATCTGATCGGACGCACTGATTTGAAACAGCTGCTCGCGCTTCTGACACGCGCCGACGCGCTAATCGCCCCCGACGCCGGACCGGCCCACCTGGCCACGGCGGTCGGCACCCCGGTAGTTGGCCTGTACGCCACCACCAATCCCGACCGCGCCCGGCCGTACCTCAGCGCCGAGTGGGTGATCAACCGCTATTCCGAGGCCGTGCAGGCCAAATATGGTAAGCTACCCGACGAGCTGCCCTGGGGCACGCGGGTACGCGATCCGGGGACGATGGATCGCATCACGCCTGAGGACGTCATCGCCAAGCTCGACGCCCTGCTCGCGCAGCGACGCGGGGATGCGACCGGTCCGGGCTGATCGCCGAGCCGGAGCGGGACGCCCTCACATATAATCCGATACGCGAGATGGCCGTCGGGCCAAGGACCCTATGGGACGCCTAAATAAGATACCGCTCTACCTGCGCGCCCTGCTCGCGCTGGTCGCGCTCGGCCTGGTCGGGCGCATCGTGTTTGCCCTGTTTCATCCGTTCATCACCCATCAGCTGAGCACGACGGCAATTGTTCACGCCCTGCTCTGGGGCCTGCGCTTCGATATCGCCATCGCCGCCTTCCTGGCGCTGCTCGCCTATCTGCTGGCCTATCTCACCGCGCGCCTGCTCGGCTGGCAGTACGCCACGGTGCTGCGCCGCGCGACCTATGTCGCGGCCGTGTTCCTGGTGGTGCTGCAGGGCGCCGACGTGATGTATTTCTCCAATACCAGCCGCCACCTCGCCTACGAGGCGCTGGACGCCTTCAATGACGGACCCGAGCTCCTCGCTACCGCCTTGACGCTTTATTGGCAATCGCTGCTGGTCGAGCTGGCGCTCATGGCCGCGGCACTGTGGCTGATCGGCCGCTGGATGCGCTCGCCCGAAACGCCCCCGCCGACGGCCGGGCGCGGCTGGCGCCGGTTCAAACCCGAGCTTGGTCTGATCGTCGTGCTGCTGGCCTCGCCGCTGATGATCCGCGGCGGCGTTCAGTCGATCCCGCTCGAACCGCTGCATGCCCAGGAGATCGGCGACTCGCGCGAGGCGAGCCTGGCGCTGAACGGTGCGTACAACGCCCTGTTCTTTTCGTTGAGCAGCAAGGAGCTGCATCCGGTCCCCATCAACTTCCCCGACAACGCTCACACGCAGGCCATCGTACGCGCGCTGTATCCGCATCACGCGGCTTCGACGGCCGGCGCCCCGCGCGACTACAACGTCATCGTGATCCTGCTCGAGAGCTGGCCGGCGGCCTACATGAAGTCCTACGGCTACGACAAAGACGTCACGCCGCATTTCGATGCGCTGCGCAAGGTCTCGCTGACCACCGAGGGCATGCTGGCCGGCGGCCACCGCACCACCGAGGGCACGTTCGCCACGTTCTGCTCGGAGCAAAATCCGCTGGGCGCGACGGTCGCGCAGACGCCGCTGGAGAATTTCGGCTATACCTGTCTGCCACAGATACTACGCCAGCGCGGCTACTCGACCGCCTTCTTCCAGGGCACGCACAAGAACACCAGCGGCACCGGGGCGTTCGCCCAGCTGCTCGGCTTTGAGGGCAGCTACGGCAAAGAGGACATCCACCACAGGCGCTACAGCCTCAATAACTGGGGCGTGCACGATCCGGACCTGTACGCCTTCGTGCACAAGAAACTGGACGCGATGCACCAGCCGTTCCTGATCGGTATCAACACCGCGACCACCCACGACGTTGAGCTGCCCGACGGCGTCAAGCCGACCTTCGGCACGGACACGCTGGTGCATCGCAACCTCAACGTGCTGCACTTCGCCGACTGGGCGCTGGCCGGTTTCCTCGACGCGGTAAACAAGGACCCGAAGATAGGCCCCACGTTGTTCGTGGTGCTGGCCGATCACACGACGATCTTCAACCAGAACAACTTCAACAACTACAACATCCCCTTCCTGATCTACGCCCCCGGGATCGTCAAACCGAACTATGTGGATCGCATGGTCTCCCAGCGCGACGTTGCCCCGACCGTGCTCGACCTGCTGCACCTGCCGCAGGTACCCTGGTTCACCGGCAAGAGCGTGCTGCACGACGACCGCGGCCCCTACTTCGCCGACTACTACAACAACGGCATCCTCGGCTGGATCGAGGGCTCGCGCCTGGTGGAGCTGCCGGTCAACGACCCGCGCCAGCTGCGCTGTTTCGATTACCGCCAGGACCGCCGCCAGCGCCACCCGCTCGACTGCGGCGCCCACGACCGGGAGCTGGGCACGCAGGCAATGGCCTTCACCCGCGTCGCTCAGGACCTGCTGTTCAAGGGCAGGCTGCGCCGCTTCGCCGCCCTGAAGGGACAAGGCAGCGGCCCGCGCACCGCCAGGGCCGCGGCGGCGGCGGAGGGCAGCGCGACCCAGGCCCCGCCGACCACGGCCGTCACGACCCGCTAAACCGCCGCCGCGGGGCACCGCCCCGCGGCGTTCGAAGAGCCCGGCAGGCGCCGGATCGGCCGCCAAGCGCCGGTTTTCACTGGGGAAATATGCTAGTATGCGCGCCAACATCCGGCCCGCGCGGGTCGGTGCGGTGCGCGGCACCGCCAAGCCCTTGAATTAAGTAGCAACTGGGACGGATTGATGAATATTGTTGTGGTAGGCACAGGATATGTGGGCCTGGTCACGGGCGCCTGTTTCGCGGAGATGGGCAACACCGTGACCTGCGTGGACATCGACACGGCGAAGATCGAGAACCTCAAGAAGGGCATCCTGCCCATCTACGAGCCCGGGCTCGAGGAGCTGGTCGAAAACAACTTCAAGGAAGGGCGCCTGCGCTTTACCACCTCGCTGCCCGAGGCCATGGCCGATGCGAATTTGTACTTCATCGCCGTGGGCACCCCCCCGGGCGAAGACGGCTCGGCCGACCTGCAGTACGTCCTCGCCGTGGCCCGCGACATCGGCCGGCACATGACCGGCTACAGCGTTATCGTCGACAAGTCCACGGTGCCGGTCGGAACGGCCGACAAGGTCCGCGCCGCCGTGCAGGAAGAGCTCGACGCCCGCGGCGAGCAGCTCGACTTCGACGTGGTCAGCAACCCCGAATTCCTGAAAGAAGGCGCCGCAATCGCCGACTTCATGTATCCCGACCGCGTGGTCATCGGCGCCGAGAGCGAGCCGGCCATCAAGATGATGCGCGACCTGTACGGCCCATTCACCCGCAATCACGAGCGCACGCTGGTCATGGGCGTGCGCGATGCGGAGATGACCAAGTACACCGCCAACGCGATGCTGGCGACCAAGATCTCCTTCATGAACGAGATCGCCAACCTGTGCGACCGCCTCGGCGTGGACGTGGAGAACGTGCGCCAGGGTATCGGCTCGGACAGCCGCATCGGCTTTTCCTTCATCTATCCGGGCTGCGGTTACGGCGGTTCGTGCTTCCCGAAGGACGTCAAGGCGCTGGTGCGCACCGCGATGGAGAACGACTACGAGCCCAAGGTGCTGCTCGCCGTCGAAGAGCGCAACGAGATGCAAAAGCACCGCCTGTTCGAGAAGATCGTCGAGCGCTACGGCAATGATCTCAGCGGCCTGACCTTCGGCATTTGGGGCCTGGCCTTCAAGCCGGGCACGGACGACATGCGCGAGGCACCGTCCAAGGTACTGCTGCACGAGATCATCGGCGCCGGCGGGCGGGCCATCGGCTATGACCCGGTGGCGATAGACGTGGCGCGGCGCGAGCTGCCGGCCGACTGGTTCGATCACGGCCACCTGCGTCTCGCCGAGCACCAGTACGGGGCACTGGAAGACGTCGATGCCCTGGTGCTGGTCACGGAATGGAAGCCGTTTCGCAACCCGGACTTCGCCAAGATGAAGAACGCCATGAAGGCGGCCGTGATCTTCGATGGGCGCAATCTGTACGAACCCGAGCAGCTGGCCGAGCTCGGCTTCGAGTACACCGGCATCGGCCGCTGACGCGCCGCACAAAAGGGAAGGCAAGCGCATGAGAAATTACGATCGCAAACGCGTCCTGGTCACGGGCGGGGCCGGCTTTCTGGGCTCGCACCTGTGCGAGCGGCTGCTCGAGCAGGGCCACGACGTGCTGTGCGTGGACAATTTCTTCACGGGCACCAAGGACAACATCGAGACGCTGCTCGACCATCACCACTTCGACCTCATACGCCACGACGTAACCTTTCCGCTGTACGTCGAGGTCGACGAGATCTACAACCTGGCCTGCCCCGCCTCGCCGATACACTACCAGCACGATCCCGTCCAGACGACCAAGACCAGCGTTCACGGCGCCATCAACATGCTGGGCCTGGCCAAGCGTACGCACGCGAAAATCCTGCAGGCCTCGACCAGCGAGGTCTACGGCGACCCGGAGGTCCATCCGCAGACCGAGGGCTACTGGGGCCACGTCAATCCGATAGGCTTTCGCTCCTGCTACGACGAGGGCAAGCGCTGCGCCGAGACGCTGTTCTTCGACTACCGGCGCCAGCACAACGTCGCCATCAAGGTCGCGCGCCTGTTCAACACCTACGGCCCGCGCATGCATCCCAACGACGGACGCGTGGTGTCCAACTTCATCGTCCAGGCACTCAAGGGCGAGGACATCACGATCTACGGCGACGGGTCGCAGACCCGCTCCTTCTGCTACGTCGACGAGCTCGTCGACGCCCTCATGCGCCTGATGGACACGCCGGACGACTTCACCGGCCCCGTCAACCTGGGCAATCCCGGCGAATTCACCATCCGCGAGCTGGCCGAGAAGGTCATCGAGCTGACCGGCTCCAAGTCCAAGCTGGTCAGCAAACCCCTGCCCCACGACGATCCCAAGCAGCGTCAGCCCGACATCACGCTGGCCAAGAAGGAACTGAAGTGGGAGCCGACCATCCCACTGGCCGAAGGGCTCAAGCACACCATCGCGTACTTCGAGGAACGTATCCGCCGCGGCCTTGCGTAGGATGCGGTGAGGCACGAACCGCATCGCGCACGTTAATCACCTGGCGGGTCGAGAAGACGACCGTATGTGCCGATAGCAAGCGCCCTGGAAAGGAACACAAAGGACGCGGAGAACGCAGAGAAGAGTCGTTATTGAAATGACGACTCCTGTCTCCGTGCCTCCGTGTCCTCTGTGGTTAAACGGGCGCCGAACTGAGCCCGTCGGACGCGGTGAGGTACGAACCGCTTCAGTCGAACAGAATCGACTCCAGCTCGGCGAAGTGCCGTTCCTGCGAGAAGCGCTCATCGGCCTCGACCCGCCCGGCCGCGGCCAGGCGCGCACACAGGGCCGGGGCATTGGCCAGCCGTGCCAGTGCCCGCGCCAGCCCATCGGCATCGCCCGGTTCGAACAACAGGCCCGTCTCGCCGTCGCGGATGATCTCGGGCACACCGCCTGCGTTCGTGCCGATAACCGCCGTACCCGCCCGCATCGCCTCGATCAACACCAGGCCGAAGGTCTCGGCATCGCTGGCCAGCACCACGGCGTCGAAACAGCCCATGACGGCGGGCGGGTTCTCGTGGAAACCCAGATAGCGCACCCGGTCCGCCAGCCCGGCCTCGTCCAGACCAGCCATCAGGCCGTCGAAATAGGCCTGGTCCATGACGTGGCCGACCAGGGCGGCGCGCACGTCCAGCCCCTGCGAGCTCAGCTGCCCGATTGCCTCGACCAGCAGATGCTGGCCCTTGCCGCGCTCGATGCGCCCGAACAGCGCGACCCGGAAATTGCCCTCGGCCAAACCGGCCCCGTCGAAAAAGCCGCGGCATGCCTCGGGGTCGAGCGTCTGGGGGGCGGCGACACCGTAATACAGGAGTCGGATGCGGTCGTCGGGCAGAGGCAGAAAGCGCACCGCCTCCTCGTACAGGCGCCGGGAGATGACCGTGTAGAGGTCGACCTGGCTGTACAGAAAGCGGTGGTACGCGTCGCGCTTGTGGCGAGTCAGTGCCATCTGGCGGCTGTAGACCAGGCGCACGGGGCGGCGGCAAAGGCGCTTGGCGAGCACCGCGAGGTTCAGGTCCTTGCCCCAGTGCATGTGCAGGACGTCGACCCGCTCGCGCTCCATCAACCGTGCAAGGCGCCGCGCCGCGAACCGGGGCCAGAGCCGGGCTCGTACCCGCAGGGGTGAATACGGGATTCCTGCGCCCTCCAGGCGCGAGGCGAGTCGGGTTCCCGGGGCTACCACGGCGAGGCAGCGTCCCTCGGCGTGAAAATGGCGGATCACCCGGTCCGCATACAGCTCCAGCCCCCCGTGACCGGTGGACAGACACAGCTCGAGGACCTTTTTGGAACGGCTTGGGGTATCGGGCATGGACGGCGCTTGTTCGAGGTTGATTGTGCCGGCTCCGGCCTATTGGCGACCGGGCTATTGTAAAATAGCGCCATGATCGATTGGGATTTTATTGACCGGTGCCTGGCCTGTGGCCGACGTCCCGAAGAGGAGCCGGCATGAGCACTCCGAAACGGGTGCTGGTGATCCGTGCCGGCCAGCTCGGCGACACCGTCTTTGCCTCCAGCATCATCGAGCCGCTGCGCCGCATGTACGGCGAGGACGTGGTGATCCACTGGGTCGCCAAGGCCGGCATGCACACGCTGTTCGACGCCGACCCGCGTGTGCAGCGGGTCTTCGCCCTGAAGAGCCGCCGCGCACCGCTGCTCCTGAGCCCGCCCAAACTGGCGGTGGTGCGCGAGTCCTGGCGTGCGCCTTACGACCTGGTGGTCAACCTCGAGCTCGGTCCCATCTTCAACGCCGTGGTGCGCCTCGTGCGGGCCCGCACCAAGATCGGCATGCCCTACCGCCACTTTGCCGAGCCCGCCGAAACCCACGCGGTCGAGAACCTTCGCCTCATCTACAAGAGCTTCATGGACGACCAAGCCCTGCGCCTGACCAATCCGAGCCTCATTGGTACCGACCCGGGCGCGATACGCGAGCGCTTCGGGCTCGAAGGCGACTACGTCGTGCTGGTGCCGAGCAACAGCCATTTCAACAAGTCCACCGGGCGCAACTACCGTGCCTGGCCCATCGAACATTGGCGGGCGCTGCTCGCCGGCCTCGCAGACCGGTCTTTGCACGTGGTACTCGTCGGCGGCGCCGCCGAGGCGGAATATTTCGAGCAGCTCGCTCCCCTGCCCTCCAACGCCATCTCCCTGGTCGGGCGCACCGGCCTGGCCGATCTGACCGGGCTCATCGCCGGTGCGCGCGCTGTCGTCGCTACCGACACCGGACCGTCGCACATCGCCGCCGCGGTCGGCACGCCCGTCTACGCCATCATCGGCCCGACCAACTACAAGCGCACCGGCCCTTACGCAACCGCCGACAACGACGTGCACATCCTCAGTGCCGGCCTGCCGTGCAGCCCGTGCTACCATACGCCACGATTCGACGCCTGCCCGAAGAACCAATGTATGTACGATGTGACGCCCGAGCGAGTGTTGTCAGAACTTGGCTTGTAACGCGGAACGAAATTATTTTATCAAGGCCGCGAACCGCTCAGCGTGCTCTCGAAGATACGCTGGGAAGCTGTCGTCGATATCGACGAACTTGAATTCAAACGGCCGACCAAACAAATCCTTGCCGCACTCTATCAATGCCGCAAGCGTCTCCTCGTTCTGGAGGTACGAAGGATTATACGTGGCCTCTTTTGCGTGAGTCCAAGTCCGAAGTTTGTGCTGCACTTCCTCAAGGCCGCCCATAAACGTAAAATGCCAACCACCGTTGGCGAT
>Ga0102944_1001893_pt1 | contig 13007 bp, 7 predicted proteins | sample SalPonD_shore_MG_FD_78172 | JGI IMG/M metagenome (GOLD analysis project Ga0102944, IMG submission 78172) | Salt pond soil microbial communities from South San Francisco under conditions of wetland restoration - Salt Pond MetaG... | ecosystem: Environmental > Aquatic > Marine > Intertidal zone >...
AACTAATTATATTTACCTAAATTGGTTTTTAAGACGTAATTTACTTGTTAGTGTTGGAGACTCTGTTGCTATCAGAAAAATTATACCTAAAAATGCAAATTTAATAGAATTTATTGGATTTGACAGACCGATAAAAATAAAAAACTTCGAAAAAATAAAAATAAAATTGCCTTCGATGATATTTTCCATTGGAGATATTCTCAGTTTTGATTTTAGGGGAAACCTTGTAACTCTTGCCGTAAAAAACTACGAACCAGAAGCTGCGGCAATAGTAGTCGGAGACTCCACTAAATTTGTATTTAATGGTTAAATTGAAGAATAAAAATAATTATATTGAAAAGGAGAATAAAAATTTCCCCAAGTTCTCAATTTTGGCAAGCAAGGATTAAACTTACTCAAGCTCCCAAACCATTCGAGTTTGAGATCTTCCCGGAAGATCCTACTGATTCTTATCGAGTGCCAGAATATTCACGCTCGTTTTTATGTGATCCATTTCGAGATGATCCGTATCTTACCTATGGTCTTGAACTCTCTCTTTCAAAAAATATTGAGTGGGTTTTTTATACTTCATTTCAAGAAAAAGAGTTAGCCTTGGAAATCGGACTCGCATGGTTAGCATTTTTACGTTTTCGATTTAAGGGATTAGATGGAGAGTTAAATCTGAAATTAATCGAACCTCAAGAAAGTGAAAAATATGATGAAATAGAATTATTTGAGATAATTATCCCAGATGGGATTCTAAGAAAACAAATCAACATTTTAGAGAAATTAATCAATGTATTCTACCATGAAAAGGATAAAGGTTTTCAAATCTTCTTAATTTGGCAACGCTTTAAATATGAGCATGAAAAAATGCAAGATTCTTTTCGGTTTCGTGTTATAGTCAAATATAATAAGAATAATTTTGATAAAAGGAATTTAATTCGGTTGAAAGCTTCGCTTCGATTTTTAGGAAGTGAAATCGTGGATAATCAAGATAAATATTTTAAAATTATCCATCCAACTGATATTAGATATTTAGATATCTTAGGTACAAAAGTTTTTTCGAAAGATGAATATTCTCCTAATTATCTCTCCACAAATTACACTCTCTTGGATGAACAACTTATTAATTTCGATTTTCCAGAAGAGATGGCACTTCCAACAATTCCTATTTTACAAAAAGAGATAGTAAGATATATTGATTTGGATGAGTACTTCATTTCGAATGCCGTTAGTATAGGCAATCATATTAGAAACGGAATCATAACCAATCATAAGACTTATGTTCCAATCAAAAAGCTTCCGCAAGATATGGCTATCTTTGGAAAACCAGGGAGCGGGAAAACGTTTTTCTTAGCAAGATTTATTGAAGAATTGAGTAAGAAAGCGAAAGATGTCGGTATTCTCGTCTTAAATGTAGCGAAAGAATCACAAGAGCAATTTTATCCTAAATTTGAGAAAATTAAATATGCATCTAATAAATTAACGATTCCATATTACTTTGAAAGAGGTTCACAAGAGAAATGTCTCCAAGAAACGGCCACCTACATTTGCGCGTCTTTAGGTTTGAAAAATGTGGTTGAAAAGATCATTTATCATACCATGAGAACTTTTCTCGATACTAAAGGAAAATTGCCTGACAAACTTATAGATTTATTAATAGGAGTGGAAGCCTATATTCAGCAAAATCCTTATGGAAAAGATACTCAAGCAAATTTAGTCCAAGCTCTCAGAAATCGAATTAAGATTTTTGATGATGAATATATATTAAATGTCACAGAATTATCAGATAGCATTCCGGAATGGATTTTTCGATGGTTAAATGGTCAAAATATTTTTCTGGATTTATCTTCTTGTAATAAATTTACAAAGATGCTGCTTATTTGCGCAATATTCCAACTTATTCGATGTGTTACTCATGATTCTGAAGTGGAAAATCTTAAAAATATTATCGTGATTGATGAGGCTCACGCAGTTGTGGAAAAACCTATCACTAGGAACAGTGATGATGCAGATTTTATTTTAAAGGAACAATTAGCAAAGATCTTCTCGAATATAATGAAAGAGTACAGAAGTCGGGGAATAGGAATGATTATTGTTGATCAATCTCCGAGTAGATTATTCGATGATGTGGTTTCTCAACCAAGCATTAAGATTATTTTTCGTCAAGATTATCCCAATAATTTGTTATTCTCTGAAGCCCCATATGAAAGACAGATGTTAACGCAATTACCAAATAGAATTGCTTTCGTTATGAATGGATCTATCGGTGAAAAATATCTGATTAAGACTATTGAGTTTAAGAAAAATAGTTAAAATAATATTAATAAATTCTTGCAATTTCACATATTGATTGAATATGATTTAAATTAGTTAAGATAATGCATAATGAAGAAAATAAAAAAAAAAACTAAATAAATGAAAACAGTTCATCATTTTCAGGATTGAAAATATTAAATTTCTGTAAAAAATTGGATGATTTTCTCTGACTATTCCTCTACTTTGTGATAAATAGAAGATAAAAAGCGATATACTTAAATATTTTTCTGAATAAATTTTGTATAACAAAAATCTAATTAAAATAAAATTATATAATCCAAAATTCTAGTTTTTTATCCAAAAAATTAACGAATGAAATAATATGAATTCAAATACTAAATTTAGAAGTTTAAGTGCTATTTTATTCTTGCTATTCCTCTCTGTTTCCATAGGCTCAGTACATGCTTTTATTGTATTTCCTCCACCAGGAGGAGGGGGAGGCTCAACTCTGTCTGCGCCTACATTGTATAATCCATCGTCGGATCAAGATGGCTATATCCACTTGGATTGGAATGATGTATATTTAGCCACTTCATATTCAATTCATAGGAGTGAATCAGAAACGGGACCTTATTCTCAAATTACCACCACTCAAAATCACTATTTCAAAGATTTCCCTCCTAGTTTCGGAGAATATTGGTATAAAGTTAAAGCTCATTCAAGCTCTAGTAGCTCTGGTTACTCTAATATTGAAAGTTGTGAGGGAGGTCCCAATCCTCTCTATCTCGATTCTCTTACAATTGACTATGGAATCGAGGGAACAGGCGTATTAATAAATACAGTCACAGATGATAGTAATTACAAGCAATATAACTCTGAATGCCTCAACACACCACTCTCTCTTCATATCTTACATTTAGATCTAAACTTCTATCCTGATTTAAATGGAGGAGATTATTATCTTAGCCTCCATATTGAATCTAATACAGATCAGACAGTTAATCTTCTAATTAATGAAGAAACATTAGAAAGTTCCACTAATATAGATTTTGATAATATAATAATAAACGATCTAACTTCTATAGAAATATGTGGAGATAATTTTTATGGTGGATTCGGTTTTCTGATCTATCATATAAAACTAATTCCTGCTCAACCTTTACCAGATCATTGGTATGATTCAAATGAAAGATATGATCTAGGGAACTATCCTAATAATGAATGGAATTACTTTGAAGGAGATTTAGGAATAGTTCAAGCTAACCATTATGGAGTGAATATGAGAGGCAAAGCAATGAGATTCACAGATCCTGGTGGGAGTGAGTATTCAATCATATCGAGAAATGATAGATATTTTGATATCCCAAGTGACCAAGCACTATTATTATCCTTCAAGGGGCAATCAAACGGTGGAGGAACTGCAGCTATATATCTAAGGTCCGAAACCGAAGGAGATTCAGAATATCTTTTAGGTATTGCGTTCTGTAATGATGGGGACATTCAATTTGGTTTTGCAGTTGATAATTTTAGTTATTTTGATTATGATGCGTTTCTAGGACAAGTTTATGATATAGATGTTTTTATATCAAAAGAAGCTGAAACCGATTTAGTTTATTACTACGTTTATGTTAATCAAGAATTAATATATGTGGAATCACTTACAACACAATTGGTTGTACTCCAAGAACAAGTAATGGTCGATGCAGATTCTTTTCTCCTAGACGAATACTTTTTAGGATATACAGATTTCGAGATTTTTCCCGAAGAGACGAGAGACATTGGAATACCGATGTATTATCTTTTTGCTCCGCAAATACTTTCAGACAATATTTACATCGACAAAATGAATCTTTGGTATGAATATGAATTTTCTAATCAAACCACGAGTACCTACGGTTTGTATTTAGGTCCTACCCTTCTCATTTTTGATATGACTTTTGATTTGATGTTGCCTGAAATTGTAAACGATTATGAAAATGAACGATATAGTGTTGGAACCAATAACCAAGATCGCATTATATTTCATCATATTGTAATAAATGTAACTGATATCATATTTACCCTTCCTGGAGAGGATCCTGACTTAGGAACAGATGCCTTAATAGGGTGGCATGAGGGTAATCTCATAAGTGAAGCAATAATGGACAGTTCAGTCGATTATTTTTATACCCTTATAGAAGAATATCCCCAAGAGTTTTATGATTGTAAAAATAATCTTTTAAAAATAGAAACCGAGACGCTTTATGTTACTACAGATGGTAATACTTCGAGAAATTTTCTTTTAGCAGAAAAAGAAATAGAAACAAAGCAGTATTATGGTATGGCACTTGGAATCGGAGGTGCTCCTGAGGGGGTTGGCGGGAGTATTGGATTTTCTTTTTCGACCGAATCCATCTCAACAATTACAGCTAGAGTTTTACTTGAAATTGAATGGGTGAACCTTCCAGACCCCGAACCTGGACAACAAATAGGAGTAACATTTGATACATACGAAACTCCTCAAGAATTTTATTCTGATGATTTGATTCTCCCACCCTTTTACATTAATCAAATTGAGGAGATAATAATCTCCACATAAATATGGAAAATACCCAATCATAACGAGCGAAACCTAATATATTTAAAACTTTTTTTTATTTTTAATTAACTCTCAATTGATAAATCAATTCTATATTTAATTATTATTAAAAGAGGAAACTAGCTTGAAATCATTTTAGCTCTTTTTTAATAAGATTGGTAAATTTGCTAGGAGAATCTGATAAATTTCCAGAAAACTTTTTGTTTCTTCTTTAATATATTTAAGTAATTTTTTCCATTTTTTTTGTTGAATTAAATTATAAGCCAATAATCCAGAATTAGATTTATTACTAAACTTATCCAAACTTGCTCCTTTGAATTTTCCCCTATTTGCGATTGTTAATATTGGTTTTATATCTATTTTAGGTAAAAGATAGAATAGGAATTCTAAATCCAAATCATAATTCAAAATTTCTTTTGTTCTATGATAAATTATCATAAGATCGAATTTCAAATTACACCCAATTGGTATAAAAGACCATTGCATAGGAGGATTTTCTAACCAACCTGTCTTTTGAAGAAAATTATATAAAATATTTTTTTCAGAAGATTCCCAAGATTTTAAAATATTTAGCTTTCCAATAGAATTTCCAGTTTCTTCCTCAATTTTTTGAAAAGTTATTGTTATTATTTTATCTTTCATAGGATTGGGTTTATCCCGTCCTTCCCTGTCCGTTTCACAATCCAAATAATAACTAGGCATTTTTTTCTCAAATTATTAAATTATAACTTGAATTTTTAAATTCTACAGTAAATAGAATTAGTAAATTATAAAGGTACTTAATTATATATCAACTGAAAAATGAAATCTCATATTTTGCTTTTTTCAGAATTTTTCTCATTCAAAATTAGTTTTTCTATGAACTTTTCAAAGTTTTCTAGATCCTCATTATTATTATCTCTCTTTTCATTTTGGGGAGCTTTTACCTTCTCTTCATAATCTTCATTTTTAGATACTTTAGGCTTATTTACTTTTTTATGAAGCTTCTTATTAATATTATTTGATATATCTTTATGGATTGATTTATTCATTTTAAGGTCTACAATATCTCCTTGAACTGAATTCTTAGTTTCATTTAAATATTTTTTAAATTTTAGATATGTATCTTTTTTTTTATTTTTTTCCTTTAAATCTCTATCTCGATATGGTATAGATAAAAGAAAAGGGCGTTTAACAGAATTCGTCCTTATAATTCCTTGTCCTTTCTCTATGATAGATAGATAATGTTCATTTTGCTCGCTTAAATTGAGTAATTTACATTGAAGTTCTTTTTCCATATGATTTTTAAAAATGACTAAAATACCGCAATTCGCTAAGATTTCCTCGCTTACTTGCGGGCGAGTTGCAATCGAAATCAAACATTCTCCTGTGCCTCTCTGTAATAGAGCAATATCTTCTAAATATGTGGTGATCTTGCTCTGCTTAATTAAATCTTTAGGAGCGAAATACTGAGCATCTTCCACGATTGTTAGATGTTTAATCCCATCATAATTGAGTGCTCCACTCGTCAAATTTTCATCCCACAAATATTTTAAAATCATATTGAGAAAAAAAAGGGCATCCTCTTTTTCTCCTCCTAATCGAATAATAGAACTCAAATCAATGATAATATTTCTCTTAAAAAGCTGTTTAATATCGAATTCATAATTAGTTGAGAATATGATTTTGAGTGGTCCCACAGAAAATCTACGGATTCTATTCTTGATACTTATTAGTGTTTGGGCGAGCATTGGAATATCTTTTTTTTGTCGTTCAAGATAATGATCACATACTTTAAAGAAGCCTTCCCAAGTTTGATATTTATCATGTTTACAAACAGCTGTTAATACTTCCACGAGTACCTTTTGCATTTGTGGGGAATATTCTGCACTTTCATCAAGAAATTGCCCGCTTTTTAGAATATCAAAGATCCGTTCTGCGTGAATCTCAGGATCTGATCCTAGAGGATTAAATATATTAATTGAAAAATTCTCTCCCGGTTTGAGGATCAATAAATCTTCAATATGATGTTTTAGAAAACTATACTCTCCCTTAAATTCTACTAATAAAAACGGAATTTGATATCTCTTTTTAAAATTTATTAAGAAATTTTGAACAAAATTGCTTTTACCGGTACCTGTGGAACCACAAACAAACATATGTTTTTCGAGGTCTTCTAATGAGAGAAAAAAGTTATGCTTCTTGAAATTATTACTGATTACTTTTCCAATTTCAACAGATCCCTTTCGAGATTTCAAAAAGGAAGGGGCTTTTAAGTCGATAATATCTTCATCTTTATATGTTAAGGTTATAATGAAAACGGCACCACTTATAAACAGAAGAAATTGTCCTATTCCAAAAAGAATTGTATTATTTGTAGTCCCTAAATACTCAGATGGAATATAGATCTTGAAATTAACAATAAAGCATATTACCAAGAATATAATCAAAGATGGGATTATAAATTTTAAAAATGAGAGACTGAATTCTTTCACTCGTGATATGTAAAAGATAACATTTAGAATTAACAAAATGAGAGTTAGAGCAAAATAAAACTCAATAGAGATCATCTTTTAAAAGTCCAGTTTCATCCTATTAAATTCCACGAATTTTTATCTCTTTCTTGTTAGGAGTTTAAATAATTCCCCTTAGATATTAAAAGGATGCTCTCAATTTTTCCGCAATCTTTTATTAAAATTCTCTCAGAAAATCCATTTGGAGATTTGTTCGCGGGAATAGAAGACTTTTTCAATATTCTTAACGAGTTTTTCCTAGTCTTCTTCACATATGTTAAGTATATCTTTGCTTTCATTTTACTTATTATCGGAATAATGACTCTTCTTCGATATAGAGGAGCCTATCGATATGAGCGAATGCGAGTGCAAAATAAGAACCTTGTCGAGCCTGATCTCAAAAGTAAATTAAAGCAATCGCACGTAATTCTTGGTAGTATATATTTATGTATGTCAGTGGGAATTTTTTTCAATTATTTTACCTACTTTCTTATTTGGATTCTCGATCCTCTGCCTGATCGATTTCTTTTTCAATTTATTAATTTTTCAGATAATATTGACCCAACGTATCTGAATCGAATTGCTGATATAAATGCATCGGTCTATGCCTATGAAAAAACGATTTATTACGCGTTTTCTTTTGTATCGTTTATTGCATTAGTACAGATTTTTGTGTGTATCTGGACCATTGTTAATAAAAATAATTCTCTCGGGAATCCAATGTTAGTATATTCTTTGTTATTTAGTGGGATAGTGGAAGGAATGTTTTTTGGGTTTACAACTTGTCTCCATTTCTTCATTTAATTAAGTTATTATGTTAATATATTTGTTATTATTCGTGGAGTATTTGAATCGATTATAATTCATACATATTGATTAAACTAATAAAAGATATTAATAGGAATAAATAAAATGCATTTAAACTCAATTTATTATTTTTTATTATTTTTATTCACTAAATTGACATTTTAGTGATTTAATAGATAATTTTATATTATAAAATTCTCCTAAATAGTCATGTTAAAGCTTAAATCAAAGATAATTTATTTTCCCTTCAAATATAAATCATCATGTCTGAAAATTCCAAATTAATCCTTGAACATAATAACTTTATAAATGAAATAGAGCAAAATATAAATCAAGAAATAGCCGAACTTTATAGTGTGACTTCAAGATCTGTAGGTATGGTAATTGAAAATAGAAAAATAATTTACTTATCTCTATATGATTTAGGATTAGATAAATTACCAAATTCTTTTGGAAATTTAACGACACTTAGAAAACTATATTTGGGAAAAAACAATTTAATGGAGTTGCCAAGGACAATTGGAAATTTAATGGAATTGCAATTATTAGATGTGAAAGATAATGAATTAGTTGAAATCCCATATGAAATTGGAAATTTAGAAAATTTAAGAGAATTAAATTTAAAGAACAATAAATTAAAATATATTCCAAATTCAATTAACAATCTTCTAAAAATTGAGAAAATATTAATTGATGGAAATAGTATGTTAAATGAATTAGAGCTTCCAGATAAAGTTTTATCAGTAAGATATAAGCTTAAATCCGATCAAGTAAGAGCATTTCTCAGTTTAGAAGGAAAAATTATCAAAAAAATCTCAAATTACCATTCTAGGAATGGGGTCTATTATTTAAAAACGGATAATGAAATTACAACCTTAAGTTTACAAAATTGTAATCTTAGGGAATTACCAGTTTTAATTAAAGAGTTTAAAGGCTTGAAAAGCTTAAACTTAGGAAAGAATAAATTGAAAAAGCTTCCAGAATTTATTTTCGAATTGAAAAATTTGGAGTATTTAGATCTTCATAAAAATGAGATAAATAAATTATCATTTGATATTCAGAAATTAGAAAAACTTAGAGGGGTATCCTTATATGGAAACATTTTTCAAAAAGTTCCTAAATCAATTGATCAAATTGAAAATTTAGATGTTTTAGATATACGAAATAATAAAATAAAAAGAATAGAGATTAATAAAGAAACTTTTAAAAAATTGAGTCATTTTGAATTTGTAGGAAATCCAATTGAAAAAATTCCAACATGTATGCTTAAGAGTAAATACAATTTGAACTCTAGTGATAGTAAAGCTTTGTGGTATCTTGAAAACAATATGGGGATAAAACTTACCAAATTAACAAATATTACGAATATAGATATTGGATATAAAATTAGAGATAATAGAATAATAGAGCTTTCTCTTTATGATTGTAATTTGAAAAATTTCCCTAAAATTTTATGCAAATTAACCTACCTTGAGAAGTTGTTTTTAAGAGGAAATTTTATAAAGGAGATACCCAAATATATAGAATTTTTTAAAAAATTAAAGATTCTTGACATCAGTATAAATAATATTCAAAATGTTTCAGAAAATATAGGTAAATTGTCAGAAATAGAAGAAATATTTTTGAACAATAATTCAATTATTAATTTCCCTCGATCCATATCATGGTTACCAAATTTGAAAAAGCTTTATATTCAAGAGAATAATATTAGCCATATATCAGATGAATTAGATGGAATAAAGAACCAACATTTTAAAATCAAAATAGATTGGTTAAAAATTCAACAAATACCAGATTCTATTGTTGAAGAAATTACTGGATTATGTTTTAATGATTTTAAAGCGAAAATAATACTTGAAGATTATATACACAAAAAAATTGCGAAATTAGAGAGCATAAACCATTCTGGTGTTGGATATTTTGAAGAGAGTGGCTTTATTATTTATTTGTCTTTAGAAAATTTGAGGATCTCTCACTTAGGAAATGTTCTAAGCTTTTTTAAAAATCTGAAATTTTTAAATTTAGCCAACAATAATTTAAATAACATATCAGATATTGTAAACAATTTATATAATATTAAAAAATTAGATTTAAAGAATAATGAAATAGAAAAAATTTCACTAAATTCAGAAAATCTCAAATCTTTAGAATGGTTAGATTTATCAAATAATAAGATAAGAAAAATAGGTAGTCTAATAGAGATAAGGAAATTAAAATATCTCAATCTAAATAATAATCAAATTAAGAAGATTCCTGATATAGACTCCAAACATATTTTTTTAGAAGAAATTTATTTGAAAGGAAATCCAATAAAAGTTTTACCAAATACTTTATCAGATATAAAAAAATTAAAAAATATAGAAATCGATTGGAATAAACTCAATTTTATTAAAGAAGGATTTTTAAAGTTCCGTTATAAACTTGATGAGAATCAAGCATTATTTTTTAGAGATATAAAAGAATACACTAAAAAAGAATTATTATTAAGAGAGAATATCCGTTTCAATACGCGTGGATATAAAATAGAAAATGGGAAAATTATAGAACTTTGTTTATATAACTGTAAACTAAAAAAATTACCACCGACGATTGGAAATTTAGAACATTTAGAAAAATTGTATTTGAATAGCAATCAATTAAAGGAACTTCCAAGAGAAATAAGAAATTTAACCCGATTAGATTATTTAAACCTAAAAAATAACAATTTTCAAAATCTCCCTCCAGAAATATACTATTTAAGTAATTTAAAAATTATTAAGACAGACGGCAATGATTGGGATATTAAATGTTATAATGTTATTAAAAAAGGCATATTTTCCATTAGAGATTATTGTAAAGAAATCTTAACCATAGATATATTTTTAAGCCATAAGGTGATTGAAAATCAAAAATTTCATATCGAGGAGGTTGCTGATTTTTTAAGAAAAAAAGATCAAATAGATGAAGTTTATTATTGTGAAGAGAATTTGTCCGGAAATATTGATGATTTTATGAAAAAATATATTATAAAAAGTGACTTATTGGTTTTTTTTGGCTCACAGATTTCTATATATAATTCAGAGGATTGTAGAAATGAAATAAATCTAGCAAAAAAAAATAATAAACTTATTATTCCTATAAAAGGAGAAGATATAGAATGGAAATATTTTTCTAAAGTTGGTCTCAATAGAATCAAGGGTATTGTCTGGCAAGGAAATAATGATATTTCAGATTTTTTAAATGAGCTTTATGATGAAATAATCAAATTAAAAAGAGATAATGCTGAAAAAATAGTCTAAATCCTTGAATTGAGTCGTCTTGAATACACTTTTATAAATAAGAAAATTTTGATTAATTAGAAATAAATTGGTATAAAAAAATTCCTAAATATCTTAAAAATCTCAAGAACTATTATCTTAATATCTGAATTAGTACCAAAAATATCTTCATATTAGAATTAAAGCGATTAAATACCCTTTATTCCGATTAAATGACTCATTATCTAAAAAAAATCCATTGTTTATTTGTTGATGAGAAGAAAACAATTTAATGAAAATTATAAAATAAATATAATTTTTCATCTAAAGTCTTAATTTCTTTCATTTAATCAAATAAGAAAGAAAAATCCAAATAAATCATCTAATAATTTTTTTAATTTAAAAATCCTAGTGCAGATAGGTTTTTTATAAAAATCAACTAAGAAAATAAAAAGCTCAATAAATACGTCTTCAAAATTATACCCTTGGTTCTCGAGCAATTCAAAATCTTTTTTTAACCTTATTATATCTAATCGTATATCAGGATTTAAAATTCTCTCAAAACCAGTAGGAATTATTTTTTTTAAAGAAACAATTGGGCTATTTTCAAGATTCTCAAATTCATAATCGATTGAATTATAAAGCTTGTCTATTTTTATTCGTCTTATGATCTTATTACAAATATTGATTTGGATATGAGATAAAGTAATTTTTCTGAGATTTTCCCAATTTTTAGGAATAAATATCTCTAAATTTATTTCCTTATCTCTTAAGGAAAATGAAAAATTTATACTTTTTGACTCTTCACTACTCATTTGATTAAAAAAATATGAATATGAGATTTCGACTAGTTCTTTACCATCCTTACTAATTTTTATATTGTTTTTTTTTATCATTTTTCAATATTAATTGAAAAAGAAAAAATCTAATATACTAGAAAAAATATATACAATTCATAGGAAAAATATATATAGAAAAGTTAGAAATGCAACATCTTTAAATTTTGGTCCGACAAAACCATAAATTATTTGTATTTTTAAATTTTTCTATATTTTTTCCTTCAAGATTTTTTCTATTTACTATTTTGGCCTCCTAATTATAATTTTAATTTCATAAAAATTAACAACTGTTATGGGAACAAATAAAAAACTTAACTCCTTAATCTATATTATTCTCATCCTTATTTAATAATACATATTAAATGATTACTATCATAGAGTTATATAAGTTGCTAAACTATTGCCATCTGATCAATTAAAGTTTTTATATAATTAATTTGTAAAGAATTCATTTTTAGTGATGTTTCCAACCTATTTTTATAAGAAGGGAATTTAGATTATCAACTATTGACTAATTCTTTGGAAATTTTATGTATAACATGTAAAAACCTACAATAATTTTTTTTTTATACAAATAATTGAACAATTTATATATAACTTAATTATTAAAGCAAAAATAAATACTCAGAAATAATATGGATTTTTATAAAAAAATATAAAGTGGTCGAAATAAATTACTAATTAGATTTCATATTAACTAGAGATAATCAAATTTTTCCATCATGATAAAATATGTCTGATAATCAAAATCATTATATAGGAGCTAGATTTACAAAAAGAGAAAAAAAAAAACATAGAAAAGACAGCTAATGAA
>Ga0102944_1001894_pt1 | contig 13007 bp, 11 predicted proteins | sample SalPonD_shore_MG_FD_78172 | JGI IMG/M metagenome (GOLD analysis project Ga0102944, IMG submission 78172) | Salt pond soil microbial communities from South San Francisco under conditions of wetland restoration - Salt Pond MetaG... | ecosystem: Environmental > Aquatic > Marine > Intertidal zone >...
AGGTAGCGCTCCAGCCAGTCCAGCGCCTGCTCGCCCAGCGGCACCAGCCGCTGCTTGCCGCCCTTGCCCTCCACCAGCAGGTAGCCGGCATCCCGGCGCACCCGGTCCAGGGGCAGCCCCACCAGCTCGGACACCCGCAGACCGGTGGCGTAGACCAGCTCCAGCAGTGCCCGGTCGCGCAGGCCCACCGGGCTGCCCGGGTCCGGAGCCGCCAGCAGGGCCTCCACCTCGGCCTCGGACAGGGCCTGCGGCAGGCGGGCGTCCAGACGCGGCGCCTCCACCTCGCGGGTGGGGTCGGCGGCAACCACCTCGATGTCCAGCAGGAAGCGATAGAAGCGGCGCAGGGCCGACAGCTGGCGGGCGACGGTGCGCGGCCGGGCGCCGCCGCGCACCTGGGCGGCCAAAAAGCCCAGTACCTGCTCGCGCTCGGCCCCGGCCAGGTCCGCGCCCTGCCCCAGCCAGGCGCGGAAGCGCTCCAGGTCCCGGCGATAGGCGGCGAGGGTATTGTCGGACAGGCCCGCCTCCAGCCACATGCCGTCCAGGAAGCGGTCGACCAGCGGGTCACCGGCGTCCATCGCCGCCCTCCCCCGGCCCGGCCTGCCAGCCCTCGTGCGCCAGCAGCCAGCGCTTAACCCCGAGTCCCGGCCCCGACGTCTCGCCGCCGTAGCCGCCCAGGTCCGCGGCCGCCACGATGCGGTGGCAGGGCACCAGGACCGGCCACGGGTTGGCGCGGGCGGCGCCCCCCACCGCCCGCGCCGAGCTGCCCAGCCAGCGGGCCACCTCCCCGTAGGTGCGGCTCTCCCCGACCGGAATGGCCCGCATGGCCCGCCACACCCGGCGCTGGAAGGCGGTCGACGGCGCCGGCGCCAGGGGCAGGCACGGCAGCCCGGCGCGCGGATCGGCGAAGTAGCGCTCCAGCGCCGCCTGCGCGCGGTCCAGTAACAGGCTCCGGGCGCCGGTCTCCGGAACGGGGGCGCGCAGCCATTCCAGGCCCAGCAGGCCGCCGGGCGCGGCGATCAGGCGGAGGGCCCCGGCCGGGGTGGCGAGAATCCGCTCCGCCGGGGCCGCGCTCATCCCCCCTCCCCGGTCTCGAGGCGGTGGAGGTGGCGCAGGATGGCCACGTCCTGGCGGGAGCTGCCGGTGCCCAGGAGCTTGCGGAACAGGCGGCGGGCATCGTCGGTGTAGGCGGTCTGGGCCAGGGCCTTGGCCGCCCGGAAGCGCGCCGTGCGCGACCACGGGTCGCCCATCTCGCCGTCCGGGTGGGCGGCCGAGCGCAGGTAGAGGGTGGCCGCCCTCTGGTGCTCGCCCAGGCTCTCGCGGCATTCGGCCCGCCAGAACAGCAGCTCGCGCCGGGCCCCGCCGTCGTCCACCGCGTCGTAGACGCCGCGGAACAGGCGCAGGGCGACGGCGTCGCGGTCCGCCTTCTGGAGGTCGAACAGCACCTGCAGCAAGCGGTCGCGGAAGTCCCCGTCCGCCAGCCAGTCGGGATGATCAATGATCCGCTGGACGTCGTCGGCGCCCCCCTCGTACCGGCCCAGCTGCACACGCAGGCGGGCGCGGTTGAGCAACCAGGGAGCGGGCGCCATGGCCTCGGGCGGATCCGCCACCCGGTCCATCCAGGACAGGGCGGTGCTGAAGCGCTTCTCGGCCAGCGCCAACTCGGACAGCCGGGCCAGCGTCAGGGGGGACAGGGAGCCCGGATCCTGGAAAGCCGGGCCCTCGGCGAACAAGCGGATGGCGGTGCCGGGGAGGCCGGCGTCGGCGAGGGCGTCAATCAGGGTCAGGCGGGCGCTCTGCCGGGCGGAGGCGGTGCGCCCCAGCAGCGCCTCGGAGGCCAGGAGGGCGCGCCGATCGGGCCCCTTGCCGGTGGTCCGGGCCAGCTCCAGCCAGTCGGCGTCGTCGCCCACCAGCAGGCCGGCCTGGTTGCCCAGGAGCTCGCCGCGGCGCAGGTAGGCCTCCCAGGCGCGCTCCACGCGCACGCTGCGCGCCTTGCCGGCCAGCGGCTGGGGGCCCAGGACCTTCTCCAGGGCGGTCACCCGCAGCTTGAGCCGCTCCAGATCGCCGGCGGCCTCGGCCACCGCCTCCCAGGCCAGCCGGGCGTCCCGCCCGGAGGTGTCGTCCGCCCACTTCCGGGCCTCGGCCAGGGCCTGCTCGCGGCTGCCGGTGCGCAGCAGGAGCCGGATGCGCAGCTGGCGCCGCCGGGGGCCGCCCGGCTCGTCACCGAGCACCTCCAGGGCCTGCCCGGGGGCCCCGGAACCGGCCAGCACCTGCGCCTGACGCAGCATCCCGAGGGGGGACAGCCCCTGGTCATCGCGGTCGTGGCCCAGCCGGTGGCGGAGCACGGCGACCCGCGCATCCTCCTTGCGCCCCTCGCCGTCATAGGCGCGGTAAACCAGCTGCAGCCAGGAACGCACCCGCTCGTCCCGGGGAAAGGCGGCCACCAGGCCGGCCATGCGCCGGCGCGCATCCTCCGGGCGGTGGTGGTCCAGCTCCAGGCGGGCGGCGCGCACCGCCGCCCACTTGCGGTACGCCGCCGGCGCCGATTCCGGGGTCTCGCCCACCAGCCGGATGACCCGGCGCCACTTGCCCTGCGCCTGCAGCGCCCGCAGCCGCAGGCGCGACCAGCGGGGCCATGCGGCCGCGCCCGCCTCGGGCGGCTTGCGCGACAGCTTGGCCAGGGCCAGCGCGGGGGAGCCGGCATCCACCAGCCGCTCGGCGGCCTCCAGATCGGCGCCCCGCCCGGGGACGCTGACCAGGATGCCCGCGGCCAGCAGCACCCAAGCCACGGGCACAAAAAAACGCGGAGGACGGACCTCCGCGTTCACCGGACGGGCGCCCGGCCGGGCCACCAGGCCGGGCAGTCGCCGGGTCGGGAAATTGCCCCCGAAGGCGCGCACCGGCGTCGCCGCCGCCCTACTTGCTGACGCGCTTTTCCGGGATGCGGGCGGCCTTGCCCTCGCGCTGGCGCAGATAGTACAGCTTGGCGCGCCGGACCTTGCCGCGGCGGGTCACCTCGATCTTCTCGATGCGCGGCGAGTGCACCGGGAACACCCGCTCCACCCACTCGCCGTAGGAGGACTTGCGCACGGTGACGGCGGAGTGCAGACCGCGCTTGCGGTAGGCAAGCACCACGCCCTCGAAGGCCTGCACGCGCTCGCGGTTGCCCTCCACGACGCGGGTGTGGACCCGCACGGTGTCGCCGGGGCCGAAGTCCGGAAGTTCGGACTTCATCTGTTCCCGTTCCAGCTCCTGGATGATGTCGGACATCGTCCCTTGCTCCCTTATGAGAAATCGGCTCAAACGTTCGTGTCTGGGTGCGACTCCCGGGCGGGCAGGCCCGCCAGGGCTTCCGGGTCGAGCTTCCGCGCCCGGAGGAATTCGGTCAGCAGCTCGCGCTCCTCGGTGCTGAGGCCACGGCTGGCAAGCAGGTCGGGGCGGCGCAGCCAGGTGCGCCCCAGGGCCTGCTGTCGCCGCCAGCGCTCGACGGCGGCGTGGTCGCCGGAGCGCAGCACCTCCGGCACCGCCCGCCCTTCGAACTCCGGGGGACGGGTGTAGTGGGGGCAGTCCAGCAGGCCCTCCACGAAGCTGTCCTCCTCGGCCGAGGCCGGCTCGCCCAGGACTTCGGGCAGCAGGCGGGCGACCGCGTCGATCACCACCAGCGCGGCGAACTCGCCGCCGGAGAGGACGAAGTCGCCGATGGACAGCTCGCGGTCCACCCGGCTGGCCAGCAGGCGCTCGTCGACGCCCTCGTAGCGCCCGCACAGCAGGGTCAGCCCCGGCAGCCGGGCCAGCTCGGCCACCCGCTGGTGGTCGAGGCGCTCGCCCTGCGGCGACAGGTAGACCACCGGCGCGCCCTCGGGCATCTGCGCCCGGGCATGGTCCACCGCCCGGGCGGCGATGTCCGGGCGCATGACCATGCCGGGACCGCCGCCGAAGGGGCGGTCGTCCACCGAGCGGTGGCGGTCGGTGGCGAACTCCCGGATGTCGGTCACCGCCAGGTCCAGCTGGCCGCGCTCGCGGGCCCGGCCGAGGACCCCGTAGTCCAGGGCCTGATCGAACAGCCCCGGGAAGATGGTCAGCAGGTGGAAGCGCATGGCCCCTTCCCGGCCCCTTGCCGCCGAGGACTCGGCCGGCGGGGCCTTCAGAATTCCGGGTCCCAGTCCACCCGAATCAGGCCCCGCTCCAGGTCAATCTCCGGCACGTAGTCACCCAGGAACGGGATGAGCCGCTCGCGGTCGGCTCCGGCCACCACCAGGACGTCGTTGGCCCCGGTATCGATCAGGCTGTCCACGCGGCCCAGCGCCACCCCGTCCACTGTCTCCACGGCGAGACCGATCAGGTCCGCCCAGAGGAATTCGTCCTCGCCCGCGGCACCCAGGGCCGAGCGCGGCACCTGGAGCTCGCTCCCCAGCAGCCGGCGGGCGGCCTCGCGGCTGTCCACCCCCTCCAGACGCGCCACCAGGCGCGGGCCCTTGCGCTCGGTCTCCAGGACCCGCCGGGCCTCGCGGCCCGAGTCGGTCACCAGCCACAGCCGGTCGAAGGCGAGCAGATCCGCCGGCCGCTCCATGTAGGAGAACAGGCGCAGCCAGCCGTGGACCCCGAACAGCCCGTGGAGGCGGCCGACGACCACCCAGTCGGCGCCGTCGGCGGGCCGTGCCGGTTCCGCGTGCTCGCTCACCGGCGGCTCAGGAGGCGGTCACGCCTTCCTTGCGCAGCAGGCCCTTCACCGACTTGGAGACGCGGGCGCCGTTGGCCACCCACTCCTTGGCCCGCTCCACGTCCAGCTTGTATTCCTTGTTCTTGGACGTGGGGCTGTAGTAGCCGAGCTTCTCGATGAAGCGGCCGTCGCGCGCGTTGGCGTGCTCCGTCACCACGATCTGATAGAAGGGCTTCTTCTTGGCGCCGCCGCGCGCGAAGCGAATGGTAACCATGGAAACGTCTCTCCTGCTGGTGCCGTCTGCTGTGCCGTCAGGCTTTGGAAAGCGCGAAAACATACCAAAATTCCGTCAGAACGGGAAGCCCTCGCTCAAAACGGGAAGCCCTGGTCCCCGCCTCCGCCCCCCATCTGCTCCATCATCTTCTTCATGCCGCCCTGCTTCTTCATGCGCTTCATGGCCTTCTGCATCTGGTCGAACTGCTTGAGCAGCTTGTTCACCTCCTGCACCGAGGTGCCGCTGCCGCTGGCGATGCGGCGCTTGCGGTTGGCCTTGATGGCGCTGGCGTGGCGGCGCTCCCAGGGGGTCATGGAGTTGATCATGGCCTCCATGTGCTTGAGCTGGTCCTCGCCCATGTCGGGCATGGCGCCGCCCATCTTGCCCATGCCGGGGAGCTTGTCCATGATCGAGCCCAGCCCCCCCATCTTCTTGATCTGGCGCAGCTGGTCGCGGAAGTCCTCGAGGGTCATGCCCTTGCCGGACTTGAGCTGCTTCTCCAGCTTTTCGGCCTGGTCGGTGTCCACCGAGCGCTGGGCCTCCTCCACCAGCGACAGCACGTCGCCCATGCCCAGGATGCGCTGGGCCAGGCGGTCGGGATGGAAGGGCTCGAGGGCGTCGGTCTTCTCGCCCATGCCCAGGAACTTGATGGGCTTGCCGGTGACGTGGCGGATGGACAGGGCGGCGCCGCCGCGGGCGTCGCCGTCGGCCTTGGTCAGCACCACCCCGGTGAGGTCGAGGGCATCGTTGAAGGCCTCGGCGGTCTGGACGGCGTCCTGGCCGGTCATGGAGTCGGCCACCAGCAGCGTCTCGGCGGGCTCCAGGGCCTTCTGCAGGCCCTGGATCTCGTCCATCAGGTCCTCGTCGATGGCCAGGCGGCCGGCGGTGTCGACGATCACCACGTCGGCGTTGCGGATGCGCGCCTGCTCCACCGCCCGCTCGGCGATGGCGCGGGGATCCTCGGTGCTCTCGCTGGGGACGAAATGGGCGCCCACCTCGCCGGCGAGGGTCTGCAGCTGGTCGATGGCGGCGGGCCGGTAGACGTCGGCGCTGGTGACCACCACCTGCTTGCTCTCGCGCTCTTTCAGGTAGCGCGCCAGCTTGGCCACCGTGGTGGTCTTGCCGGAGCCCTGCAGGCCGGCCATGAGCACCACCGCCGGCGGCCGCACGGCCAGGTGGAGGGAGTCGTTTTCGTCGCCCAGCAGGTGGACCAGCTCCTCGCGGACCACGCCGATCACGGCCTGACCCGGGGTCAGGCTGGCCATGACCTCCTGGCCCACGGCGCGCTCGCGCACGCGCTCGATGAACGCCTTGGCCACCGGCAGCGAGACGTCCGCCTCCAGCAGCGCGATGCGCACCTGGCGCATGGCGTCGGAGATGTTGCTCTCGCTGAGCTTGCCTTGGCCCTTGAGGGTCTTGAATACCCCCTGCAGCCTGTCGGATAGGTTGTCGAACATGGTCTCGCGTGCGTTTGGGGTTCGGGCCGGGTTTGAGTTCGTGCCTAAACCGTCGTATTTTACGGTGGAAACGGGCGCCAACCAATCCGTTCGGATCCACGGCCCGGCGCCTCCACCCGGATTGCTCCACCACCTTCAGTCACGGCCACGCATGAACACCGCGGTCATCTTCTGGCTGCAGCTCCTCGCCGCCGTCCTCTACGCCGCCGCCGCCGCCCGCCAGTGGGTGGTGGTGCGCGGCCCCGGCCAGCGCACGGTGGCCTCGGCGCTGTGGATCGGCGCCGGCGCCCTCGCCCTGCACACGGTGGCGGTGGCCGGCCAGGTATTCGCCGACGGCGAGTTCCTGAACATGGACCTGGCCTACGCCCTGTCCCTGTTCATGTGGCTGGCCGTGCTGCAGTTCCTGGTGGCGGGCCTGTTCCTGGAGGTGGACCTGCTCGGCCTGCTGCTGTTCCCCCTGGCCGGGGCCATGCTGCTGGTGGAGGCCTTCGCCCCCTCCGGCCACTCGCTGCAGCTCGACATCACCCAGCCCGCCCTGGCCGGCCACCTGGTGCTGTCCCTGCTGGCCTACGGCACCCTCACCCTGGCCGCCCTGGAGTCCCTGCTGCTGGGCTGCCAGGAGGGGCACCTGCGCAACAAGCGCTTCGGCCTCATGGCCCGCATCCTGCCGCCCATGCAGCCCATGGAGCACCTGCTGTTCCACCTGCTGCGCGTGGGCTTCGCCCTGCTGACCCTGGTGATCCTCACCGGCGCGGTGTTCTCCGAGCAGATCTTCGGCCAGCCGCTCACCTTCAACCACAAGGTGGTGCTCTCGCTGGTGGCCTGGGTGGTTTTCGGCCTGCTGCTGTGGGGCCGCCGCCGCTACGGCTGGCGCGGCCGCACCGCCGTGCGCTGGACCCTGTCCGGCTACGGCCTGCTCCTGCTGGCCTACTTCGGCGTCCGCATCATCCTGGAGCTAAAGGCCTGAACGGCCGCTGACCGTCCCTCAATGGACAGCCCCTCCCTGACCACCCTGTTCGTCTTCCTCGGCGTCCTGCTCGGACTCTCGGGCTTCTTCTCCGGCTCCGAGACCGCCATGATGGCGCTCAACAAGTACCGCATGCGCCACCTGGCCCAGCAGGGCAACCGCGGCGCCCTGCTGGCGGCCAAGCTGCTGGAGCGCCCCGACCGCCTCATCGGCGTCATCCTGCTCGGCAACAACCTGGTCAACATCGCCGCTGCCAGCGTCGCCTCGGTGATCGCCCTGCGCCTCATGGGCGAGGCCGGCCTGTTCCTGTCCACGGTGATCCTCACCGTGGTGGTGCTGATCTTCTCGGAGCTGGCGCCCAAGACCCTGGCCGCCAGCCACCCCGAGCGCCTGGCCTTCCTCTCCTCGCCCATCCTGCGGCCGCTGCTGGTGGTGCTCTACCCGGTGGTGGTGGTGATCAACGCCATCGCCAACTCCATGCTGCGCACCCTGCGCCTGACCCAGGCCAAGTCCCCGCACGGCCTGTCCGAGGAGGAGCTGCGCACGGTCATCCTGGAGGAGAGCGCGCTGCTCTCCGCCCGCCGCCAGCGCATGCTGCTCAACATCTTCGAGCTGTCCAGGGTGACCGTGGAGGACGTCATGGTGCCGCGCACCGACATGGCCACCCTCAACATCGACGCCGACTGGGGCGACATCCTGGCCCAGTTCCGGGCCTCGCCCCACACCCGCTTCCCCGTCTACCGCCGGGACCCGGACCACATCGTCGGGGTCATCCACGGCAAGGACCTGCTCAAGCTCGACGGCCTGGAGGAGGGCCCGCCCACCCGGGAAACCATCCAGACCCTGGTGCGCGAGCCCTACTTCGTGCCCGCCACCACGCCGCTGCAGGAGCAGCTCATCCAGTTCCAGCGCCGGCGCCAGCACATGGGTCTGGTGGTGGACGAGTACGGCGACGTGGTGGGCCTGGTGACCCTGGAGGACATCCTCGAGGAGATCGTCGGCGAGATCCAGGACGAGCACGACATGCCCATGCGCGGCATCCGCCCGCAGAAGGACGGCAGCCTGCTGGTGGAGGGCCAGATCGAGCTGCGTGACCTCAATCGGCAGCTGGACTGGGAGCTGGATACCTCCGGCCCCCGCACCCTGGCGGGCCTGATCATCGAGGAGCTGGAGGAGATCCCCAACGAGGGCACCAGCCTCAAGGTGGACGACCATGCCATGGAGGTGGTGCGGGTCCACAACCAGACGGTCACCGTGGTGCGGGTCCACCCCGAAGACGGGCAGCCGGGCGAGGCGGCCAAGGGCGAGCGCTAGCCGGCGCGGACGCGCCGGCGCACCGCCTTGAGGTCCTCCCAGGCCTTGGCCTTGTCGGCCGGATTGCGCAGCAGGTAGGCCGGATGGTAGGTGATCAGCAGGGGCGTCTCGTGGAAGCGGTGCTCGCCGCCGCGCAGCTTCGCCAGCGGCTGCTGGGAGCGGGTCAGCTCCTGCGCCGCCACCCGGCCCAGGGCCACCAGCACGTCCGGGGCCACCAGCTCGATCTGACGGCGCAGGTAGCCCTCGCACTGCGCCACCTCGGCCGGCTCCGGGTCGCGATTGTTGGGCGGCCGGCACTTGAGCACGTTGGCGATGAAGACGCCGCCGGCGCGGCGGTCGAGGCCGATGGCCGCGAGCATGGCGTCCAGCAGCTTGCCCGCCCGGCCCACGAAGGGCTCCCCCTGCCGGTCCTCCTCGGCCCCCGGCGCCTCGCCCACGAACATCACCGACGCCTGCGGATCGCCGACCCCGAACACGGTCTGGGTACGGCCGGCATGCAGGGGACAGGCGGTGCACCCCGCCACCTCGGCGCGCAGCGCCTCCAGGGCCTCGGCGGTATCCGCCGGGGCGGCCTCTTCCCGCCCGGCCGCAACCGCCGCGGCCGCCGGCGCCGCGGCCACCGCCGGCTCGGCGGGCTCGGCCGCGGCCGCCGTGGCGCGGCTGCGGTACAGCGGGATGCCCATGGCCCGGAGATAGGCCCTCTGCGCCTCGGGATCCAAGCGGCGCCCTCCTCGGTGGAATGCCCGGCATGCTACCACGGCACAACCGATCCGCGCCCCTTGCCCGGGGCCCCCGGCATGGTTAGAATACGGCCTTCCTTGGGCGGATAGCTCAGCGGGAGAGCACTGCCTTCACACGGCAGGGGTCGCTGGTTCGATCCCAGCTCCGCCCACCAGACAAGCCGAAGCTTAAGAAAAAGAAGGGCCCCACCGAACCGGTGGGGCCCTTCTTTTTTCCTGACGGGGGCAGCCTCGGGCCCGGCTCCCTGCCACCGCCCCCCGGCCGGGCCCCTGCCAAGGGATCCGGCCCGCAGGCGGCTCACTCCTTCACGGTCACGGTGCTGCCCGAAACCGGCGCCACCCGGATATCCAGGTCCCCGCCGGTGGATCCGTTGACCTGCAGGCTGTCCGCCGCCACGGCGAAGGTCTCGGTCTGGGCGGAAGGCGTGCTGCCGCCACCTCCTCCGCCCCCGCCGCCGCAGGCGGTCAGGCCCAGCACCATCACGGGAACCAGCAGCCACCGGCCCCGGCGCGAGAACGCCAGGCCCAGCAGGCCGGCCAGGAACACCATCCCCAGCGGCAGGGCGCCGGCCCGGGCCGTGCTCGCGTCCCCGGGAAGGCCCAGGGCCGCCAGCTTGCCCTGGAAGTCGTAGACCACCAGCAGGTCCACGTGGCCCCTGCTGGAGATCATGGGGGAGGGAATCTTGGATAGGTCGAAGGTGACCGTGCCGTCGTCGGCGCCGAAGGTCTTGGCCGAGTCCACCTGCGTGTCCCCCGAGCCCACCTTGCCGTCGCCGTTGCTGTCCACGTAGAGCCGGACCGCCTTGACGTCGGCGGCCTCGTCGCCGGAGCCCGAGGCCCGCAGGGTCAGCTTCCTGCCGTCCAGGTTCTCGTACGAGTCGTTGGCCAGCCGCAGCTGGGCCATGACCACCCCGGTGGCGCCGGCATCCACGGTGCGCGCCGAGGGCGCCTGCGGCCCGGCGCTCACCTGGACCTCCTGGCGCTCGGCGGCGCCGATGTCGCAGTCGTAGGTACCGTCGCCGTCCGCATCCTGGGGACGGCTGCCGCCGAATGCCCGGCGCGGCAGGATGTACCCATCGGCGGTAGCGCAGGTGCCCGCATCGACGGCATCGCTGCCGGAATTCGGCACGCGCAGCGGCATCGGGCCGCCGACATCGGCCAGGGCAGCCAGATCGATGGTGGCGTTCTGCTTGTCGCTGGACTTGGAAAAGCCACAGCTAGTGCCATCCTCCAGGTTGTCGCCCAGGCTGGTGACAGTGCCGCTCCGCCACAGGCGGCAGTCGGGGGCGCTGGAGCCCGCCACGATGCTGGCATGCACCGCGACGGTGTCCGCGGTCCCCGAATCCACCCCGATCTGGGCCCCCTGATTGGCCACCAGGGTGGAGTGCTCGATGCGCGCCGAACCGTTCTCCTGGAACACGGCCCCGTCGGCGCTGTTGCCGGTGACGGTGGTGTCGATCAGCCGGTTGGCCGGGCGGTTCCCGTTCGCAGAGATGACCCCGAAGCCGTTGCTCCCGTTGTTGTCGAAGGTGCTGCGAACGATGCGGTAGTTGTCGCGCTCGGGGAATGGACCCGCCTCCAGGAGGATGGCCCCGCCGCCGTAGGAGGCACTGCCGCCCGCGCGGTTGCCGGTGACCCGAACCCGGCGCAGGCGCAGCTCGCCGTTGCTGTAGATGGCCCCGCCGGCGCCGGAGCCGCTGCTGCGCCCGCCGGTCAGGGTTAGCCTGGCGAGGGCGAGGGTAAAGTCGTCGCTCTGGGAGAGCACCCGGTCCAGGCCGTCGGCGTCGATGGTGGAAACGTCCGCCCCCTGGCCGCGCACGATGGCCGCCTCCAGGACGTCGAGATCCCCGCGCGCGTTGCTTCCCTCCCCCGTCCCCGAACGGGTCAACCTGATCGTGCCCTCCGGCAGGACGATCTCGTCGAGCCCGGGGTCGGCGTTGGCCTCGTCGATGGCGGCCCGCAGGGTGCAATCGCCGCTGGCGTCCATGCAGGTACCATCGCCGGGATTCTGGTCCCGGGTATCGCCGGTGGCGTCCACCTGCATGGCCGGCTTCTGGCGCTCCACCGCGCCGATGTCGCAGCCCGCGGCGCCGTCGCCATCACCGTCGGCATTGCGGGTGGCGCCGTTGTTGCGCTGGTCGGCCTGGCTGGAAATATCGCTGCTGGCGGAATCGGTACAGCTGCCGGCATCGATCGCTGGGCTGGCAGTCAGCGGCGGGCGGATGGGGGTGGGGCCGTCGTAGCGACCGCTGGCGGCCAGCCTGGCCTCGGTATCCACCACGTTGCTGCCGCCGGTGAGGGCGCCACAGCCGCTGGGATCACCGACAAGGTTGTAATCGCCACTGGTGGCGCTGCCGATGCTGCAATCCGGCCCCGAGCCCCCGGCGCGATTGCCGGCAATTATGGTGTTCCGAATCGTATTAGCGGGGTTGTTTTGGTCATCCAATGCACCACCGTCCCCGCCGGCGCTGTTATTGACCAGGGTGACATTGTCCAGGGTGGCCGGATTGGACCACACCTCGATAGCCCCTCCATTGGAAACGGCATAGTTCCTGGAAAAGGTGGAATTTCTTAGCTCAATGGTATTAACCCCGTTTAGGTGCAATGCCCCGCCGCTGTTGGCGGCCCGGTTCCCGACAAAGGACGAATTCTTGACGGTTAGGGTTCCGCCACCCTGATAAACAGCCCCCCCATGCAATCCCCCGGTTCCACCGAAAAGAGTGGCATTGTCACGCATCACCACCTTGTTAAGGGTCAAATCGTCGCTTGAATCGAGCGCTCCCCCGGCTCCCTTGTTCCGGAAACCCTCGATGGTCAGGGCCCTAAATTCCTGGGGGTAGTTTGGACCCGTCCTGGCCTGGAAGGCCCTTGCCTCCCCGGTCGGGGCGGAAGAACTGTAGTTGGGGCCGGGTCGAATGACCACTTTGGAAGGGGCCGTTCCCAACGGAGTCGGCCAGATCGTCGTCTCCCCGGTCAGGTCCAGGTCGTTGTAGGAGCCGTCGCCGGCCTCCGTGCCGGTCCGCGACAGCTGGTAGGTGCCGGCGGGTAGCAGAATCACGTCAGAGCCGGTGCCGTTATTGCACGCATCCACCGACGAGTCCGTATTGGCCGAGCGCACCGCCTCGCGCAGACTGCAGTCACCGTCGCTGTTGAGCTCATCGGCGGTTTCGCTGACCGTAATCCCGTTCGCTCCAGCCACCGCCGGGCCGAGCAGCAGCATCAGAGCACAGCTCAAGCTGCCAAACTTGGGAATGCCCATAACCTTTTCTCCTTGAGAATCCTTGGAACTTGCGTCAGCGTGCCAGCGCCCGTCACGGACGGGCTATGAAATGGTTCACAGGCGGTGCGAGGTGGCAGACACCCGCCCGCGCGGGGTGACCGCCGCCGCGCACCGAAGCGGGCACCGGATCAGCCGGTCCGCGACAGCTGGTAGGTCCCGGCGGGGACAAGGATGATTACCGCCCCGGTGCCGTTATTGCAGTTGTCGACAGCAGAATCGGTATTTGCCGCCCGCACCGCCTCGCGCAGACTGCAGTCACCGTCGCTGTTGAGCTCATCGGCGGTTTCGCTGACCGTAATCCCGTTCGCTCCAGCCACC
>Ga0102944_1001895_pt1 | contig 13005 bp, 16 predicted proteins | sample SalPonD_shore_MG_FD_78172 | JGI IMG/M metagenome (GOLD analysis project Ga0102944, IMG submission 78172) | Salt pond soil microbial communities from South San Francisco under conditions of wetland restoration - Salt Pond MetaG... | ecosystem: Environmental > Aquatic > Marine > Intertidal zone >...
ACGGCCACGCTCATCGTCTTCGAGCTCACCGGCCAGTACACCATCATCCTGCCGCTGCTCGTGGTCACCGTCCTCGGGAGCGAGATCACCACCCGGCTGCTCAACCGGGGCACCATCTACACCGAGAAGCTCCGGGACCGCGGCATCACCGTGCAGGAGCGGCGCATCGGCAGCCTCGAGGACCTGACCACCCTCGAGGTGATGACGTCGGCCGTCGACACCGTCCGGGTCGGCACGACCTTCGAGGAGGTCTTCGGCGTCTTCCAGCGGACGGGCCACCACGGGCTCCCCATCGTCGACGACCGCAACCGGCTCGTCGGCATCATCGTCCAGTCGGACCTCCAGCGGGCGATGGGCATCGGTGGGGTCCTGCCGAACGGTGGCGCGGACCCCGAGTCGGTCCCGGACGCGGTCGTCGAGGAGATGGGGACGACCGACGTCATCACCGCTTCGCCGACGTCGAACCTCCTCACCGTCGTGGACCTGATGGAGGGCGCCGACGTGGGCCGCATCCCCATCGTCGACGACGAGGGGACCCTCCTGGGCATCGTGACCCGGTCCGACGTCCTCGACGCCTACGACGACCTGCCGGCCCGCCTCCGGCAGCGGCCCCGCGGGCGTTGAGACGGCCTCGGTCACGCGGTGGAGGGGGATTCGACGGCTGGACGAGAAGGCCTATGGCCCGGCCCTCGAGTGGTCCCGCGTGGACCCGCTCGCCGAACCCAACGGGTTTCAGTGGCTCCTGAACCTCGGCATCCTCCTGGTCGGCGGGGCGCTCTGCGGGCTCACCGCCCTCACCTGGCGGCGCGAGCGCGACCGGAAGCTGCTCCTCGTCGCGGTGGCGTACGGCCTGTTCGCCCTGCGTGGGCTCGCCGTCGTCGTCGGGTCGCTCGTCGAGGTGTCCTTCGAGCTGCACGAGCTCCACCCCTCGCTGCTGGTGGTCTGGGCGGAGGTCGCGACGAACCTCTCGGCCATCCTCGTCCTGGCCGGCCTGGTCCTGTTCTTCGTGGCCATCACGCGGTCGTAGGGGGCGCGATGGACGAGCCCGAACTCGAGCTGGAATCCCGCCAAGCGATCTATCGCGCCATCAGCGACGCCCCAGGGAGCCACCTGCGGGCGCTCCACCGACAGCTCGACTACGCGAAGGGGACCGTCCAGTACCACCTCCAGTGGCTGATCGACCACGAACTCGTCGAGGCGGAGTCCGACGGCGAGTACACCCGGTACTACCCCGCCCACGCGTTCGCGGCCGACGACAAGCGCATCCTCTCCGAGCTCCGTCGGAGCTACTCGCGGACCATCATCGCCCACCTCGCCGCCGACGGACCGCTGACGACCAGCGAGCTCGCCGAGCGGGTCGGCCGCTCGCGCTCGACGGTCTCGTGGCACCTCTCGCGGCTCCACGAGGCCGGGATGGTCGAGAAGCGCCGTGAGGGTCGCCACGTCCGGTACGGGCTCGTCGACCGTGACCGGCTCTTGACGCTCTACGTGGCCTACGAGGGGAGCTTCACCGACCGCCTCCTCGACAACGTGCTCGACCTCTGGAACGCGTAGGGGTCGGCGCCGATGACTCCGTCGGGAGTGACCGAGGGCCCGTCTTCACGAGCTGACGACCTGCCGGATGCCGGCGCCGAGGCCCACGAAGAGCTTGAGGAGCAGCGCGGCGGCGACGATGAACAGCCCGAGCTGGAGCAGCCCCTCGGCGAAGCCGACGATGTCGGTCCCGATGGCGATGGCGTGGACGACCCCGAAGGCGAAGCCCACGTAGGCCAGCGCGTGGACGAGCGACGGGTTGCGAAAGCGCCACGGCGCGAGGAAGCTCAGGGTCGCCACGACGATGGCCGCCAGGGCGAGGACTCCCAAGACCAGGCCCGCGACGAAGAACCAGCCGGGATAGCCCGGCGCGGGCGCGAGACCGACCCCGAGGAGGAGCGCGTCGACCGTCCCGATGGTGGCGTGCATCGCCGTGATGACGAGGGCGAACACGGCGATGCGGGTGTGGAACTCGTTCGAGAGGTCGTGCAGCACGACGGGTCGGCCGGTCCGGACGAAGACGCCGGAGAGGACCGCGAGCCAGAGCGCCGGCATGGTGACGAGGGCGGTGCCGCGGTTGAGGAACCATATCCCCGTGACGAGCAGCCCGGTCACGAGGCCCCCGTCGAGGTCACGACGAAGCCGCCGGGATAGCCGCCGCCCCCGCTGCTGGCCTCGCCCGACCGGTATCCGCTCGACGTCGCGCGTCGCGGGGTCCGGGGCGGGGGGCAGTTCGCCCGCGCCGGGGTCTGATAGCCATCCTCGACGTAGAGCGGGACGGCGGCGGACTGACACGTGGTGGCCTTGGGAGCCGGGGTCGTCGCCGCGCGGAAGGCCGCGACGTTCGAGGCCAGCGAGACCGTCGCGACGATGACGACGAGCGCCGCGAGCGGCCGGAGCAGGTCACGCGACGTGCGCATCGAACCCCCCCGTCTCGTGGAAGACGCCGTCGTGGACGACGAGCGCCTCGGCGCCGGACCAGTCGTCGACGAGGGCGATGGCGTCGTCCGGGTGGAGGGCGGCGCAGGTCGTCGCGAGCACGTCGGCCTCCGTGCAGTCCCGCTGGGCGACCACGGTCACCAGGACGTTCCGCGCCCCGAGCTGGCCGTCGAGCGGGCGGTAGATGTGGTCCACCGCGCCCCGCCGCCGCTTGTAGGCGCCCGAGGTCGCGACGTTCCAGTCGGTGGCCAGGACGCGCAGCGGCGCCCCGCCCCACGGGCTCTCGACGGCGACTCCGCCGCCGGTCGGCCCCGCGATGTCGCCGCCGCCGTTGACGTAGCCGTGGCGGCCGGGGCCCTGGAGCGCGTCGTAGGCCCGGTCGACGAGGTAGCCCTTCGCGATGCCGTTGAGGTCGAGCGGCCGCGAGGCCGTGACGGTGTCGCCGTCGACGTCGACCCTCGCCGCTCGGTCGTCGTGGATGGGCAGCTCACCCCCCTCGCGGAGGTAGCCCTTGACCGACCGCTCGGTCGTCCCGTACCGGATGCTGAACACGCCGTCGGTGCGCGTCTCGTAGTCGAGGCCCCGGGTGACCAGCCTCGCCACGTGCGGGTTCGTGACCGCCCCCGTCCGGGCGAGCGCCGCCACGTCGCTCGTCGGGTCGAAGGCGTTGAGCTGCCCCTCGAGGTCGCGAGCGACGGCGACGGCGGCGTCGACGCCGCCCGCCGCCCGGACGCCGGCGGCGTGGACCTCGAAGGTCGTGTCGCAGCAGTCGAACGTGCGGGTGTGACTGCCGACGCGGTCGTAGAGCGAGCCGAGCGCGCTCACAGCCCCACCCCGAGCCAGACGGCGACGAACACGCTGGCGAGGAAGCCGTAGAGGGCGTAGCGTTCGACCGTCGCCCGGTCCACGGGGGCGCGGAGCTCGTCGAGCGATGCGGTCAGCCCCGAGGCGCGGCGGACGACGGCGTTCGGCCGGGCGCGGTAGCGTTCGGCCCGTCGGCGGTCGATGGGACCGAGCTCCGCGGGGTCGTGCTCGCGGTAGAGGTGCCGACGGAGCGCCTGTTCGCTGTCGACGCGGGCGCCACAGTAGGTGCACGCGCTGGAGGAGGGGCGGCGTGGGCGGACCATCGGACCGACCATCGGACGTGACTGAGATAGGGTTTCGCGTCCACCCATCGAATCGTCCCCGAGGCGGCCGGCCGGCGGGCGAAGGGGGGACGGGTCCCCGAACGAGGGCCGTGTTCGAGCCGCGGACGGCGACTCGCGAACGGAAGACGATTTCCGGCCGTCGCGCGTAGGGAGGCCGGATCCGAATGTTCGAGGCCGTTCGGCGGCGCTACCACGCCCTGCGGCTCCGCCTGCAGCGGCTCCGTCGCCGCGAGCTGGGGGCGCTCAGTCAGTGGCTCGAGTCGACGGAGAACCTCCTGCACCTGTCCGCGCTCCTCATGGTGCCGGTGCTCATCGCCGCCGTGACGTGGGTCACCAACCTCTCGTCCATCGTCACCTTCCTGGTCTACCCGCCGCTGGCGGCGGGGACTTACACGCTGTTCGCGGACCCCGGCGGCCGGTACTCGACGCCCCGACGGTTCGTCGGGGGGATGACGCTCGGCGCGCTCTGCGGCTGGGTCGCCCTGGAGGTGACCGCCCGGTTCATCTACGGCGTCCCGCCGTCGCTGTTCACCGTCCAGGCCGGCTCGGCGGCCATCGGCGTGTTCCTGACCGGCGTCGTGACCTGGCTCGTCGACCTCGAGAACCCGGCGGCGTACTCCTCGGCCCTGCTGGTGCTCCTCACCGGCTCCGAGGAGCTCGTCTACGTCGGTGGACTCACCGTATCGTGCCTCATCGTGGCCGGCGTCTTCGTGCTCTGGCGCCGGAGCTTCTACCGGGAGCGGGCCCGGTTCCTCTACCAATCGACCCTCGGCAACGACCAGGTGCTGGTGCCCGTCCGGGGCGAGTCCGTGTCGCCGGTGGCCCTCGCGGCCCGCCTCGCCGCCGCCCACGACGCGGGGAAGGTCGTGCTCCTCGAGACGGTGCCAGCCGAGGCCATCGAGGCCGCCTCGAGGGACGAGGGCGGGGGGCCGGTCGCGCTGGCGGGGGTCTCGGCCACGTCGACCTCCACGGTCGAGGACGCCGGCCCGACCGACCCGGACGCTGCGGCGGCTCGCGCCGCCGAGGAGCGGGTCACCGCCCGGGCCCTCGAGCGGCTCGAAGCCCTCCAGGAGCAGGTGGCCGCGGTCGTCGACGTCCCGGTCGAGTTCCTCGTCGCCGTCGAGACCCGCGACGCCGGCGAGACGGTCCTCGACGTCGCCCGGCGCGAGGGGTGCGACCTCGTCGTGGTCCCCGCCGAGACCCAGGACGGCCGTCCGAGCCGGTTCGTCAGCACCCTCCTCCGCGGCGACGTCGACGCCATCGTCTACCGACCGCTGGACGAGCCGACCGACTGGCGGCGTGCCCTGGTCCTGGTGCGCTCGGCCGGCGAGGTGTCGAACGCCATGGTCGACTTCGCCCGCCGGCTCGTCGGGACGGACGGGACCGTGAGCGTGTGCACGTGCGTCACGAGCCGGGGGGCCCGGCGGTCCGCGGAGATCATGCTCGAGAGCCTCGTGGAGTCGTTCAGCGGCGGCGTCGAGACCCGCATCGCCGACGGCCCCGTCGAGGACTTCCTGGCGCGGGAGGCCGGCGCCTACGACCTGGCCTTCGTGGGCGCAAGCACGGACCGGAGCGCGGCCTCCCGGTTCGTCTCGATGCCGACGTTCGAGCGCATCGAAGCCCTCGACTGCGACCTCGCCGTCGTCCACCGCGGGTGAGCCCGCCGTCGATGTCGGAACGTTCAACTCCCCGCCGCCGTCTCCTCAACCCGACGACCCGACGGGGTCCGACGCGGCCGTCGCGGACGGCATCGGTCGCGTCAGGGCGACCCGCGTCGGGTGTCGGCCGGCCCAGGTGAGGCGACCATGGCCTTCCCCCCCTCCATCGACCTGACGACGCTCGGCGCGTTCACGAGCATCGTCTTCATCAGCCTCACCCTCAGCGGCGACAACGCCCTCGTCATCGGCATGGCGACCGCCAGACTCCCCCGCCGACAGCGCCGGTGGGCGCTCGTCGGCGCCGTCGGGGCGGCCATCGTCATCCGGGTCTTCTTCGCGGGGCTCTTCGCGGCGCTGCTCTACCGGACGGACCTCGCCGGGGTCCGGGTCGTCGGCGGACTGGTGCTCGTGTGGATCGCCTGGAAGCTCGTCGTCGACCCGCCCCACGGGCCGACCGACGACACCGCGGAGACCGAGGGGCTCCTCGAGGCCATCGGCCTCATCATCGTCGCCGACGTCTCCATGTCGCTCGACAACATGCTGGCCGTCGCGAGCGCGTCGAACGGCCACCTCTGGCTCATCGCCGCCGGACTCCTCGTCTCCATCCCGCTGCTGTTCGTCGGCGCGGCGCTCATCGCCCGGTTCATCGAGCGCTACCCGCAGATCGTCTGGTTGGGCGGGGCGCTCATCGGCTGGGTCGCTGGCCAGCTCGTCGCGGAGGAGCCGCTCCTCCACGGCCTCTTCGGGTTCCCCCACGCGCCGGCGGTCGTCGGCGGCGTCGCGGTGCTCGTGGTCCTCGGGGCGGCCTTCGTCCGCACGAACGGGCCCGACGCGGTGGCCGGGTGAGTCGCTGACCGACGGTTCGGTCACCGGGTGACTGACCGTTCAGTCATCGACGGCTCGTGGCTCGGTCGCTTCCCCAGCGGGGCGGACCCTCAGTTCCGACCGTCGCCCGACCGGGACCCGCCGAGCTCGTTCTCGACCCGCTCGACCTCCTCGACGAGGGGCTGGCGTTCGAAGTAGAGGAGCTCGACGGCGACCACGGCGACGGCGATGACGACGACCGTCTCGAAGACGCTCGGCTCGTTCGTGGCGAGGTGCCACACGAGCGCGACGACCGTCGCGACCGCTCCGACGGCCCCGAGCGCCGGGATGGCCGCCGTCACCGCGCTCTCGCGCTCCCGGAAGGCGAGCACGCTCACGAACCCGAAGATGAGGATGAAGGCCAGGGAGGCGAACGACGTGATGCCGTCGAGGCTCCCGAAGAAGGTGAAGACGGCCGTGATGGCCCCAAGCACGAGGAGGGCCCGCACCGGCTCGCCGCCGCTGCGGCTGATGGCCTTGGGGAGGAAGTCCTCGGTGGCGAGGTGCCGCGAGAGCCGGGCGGCGCTGAACAGGGTCGCGTTGATGGCGCTGCCCGTCGAGAACAGGGCCGCCAGCGAGATGAGGACGAACCCGGCCTGCCCCATGAAGGGCTTCGCGGCGATGGCGAGGGCGGTCTCGGCGTGCTGCTGGATGACCTGCGCGGAGACGAGGTTGGTCGTCACGACCGCGACGAGGACGTAGAGGCCGGTGGCGATGACGATGGAGCTGTAGATGGCCAACCGGACCGTCCGGCCGGGGTCCTCGATGGACTCCTGGTCGAACAGCAGGAGCTCCCAGCCCTCGAAGGCGACGAAGGAAATGGCGGCCGCGACGAGCGGCCCGGCGCCGAACGACGCGAGGCCGGAGTGGAGCTGGCCGTGGGTGTAGCCGTACCAGAGCCCCCCGACGCCGAACCCGAGGAGGATGATGACCTTGAGCCCGACCAGGAGGTCCTCGGTCCGGCCCGCGGCGTGGGCCCCGGCGACGTTCAGCCCCACGAATACCGCCACGACGATGACCGACACGACCGGCCGCATCGGGAGCCCAGCGACCGTGTGGACGCCGACGAGCTCGGCGAAGTACCCCCCGAAGGCGTAGGCGTACATCGCCATGGTCCCGATGTAGCCGAAGATGAACGTCCAGCCGGTCATCCCGGCCAGCGTGGGGCGACCCGTGAACGTCTCGACGTAGGTGATGGGGCCGGTCTGGGGCGGCGTCAGGTCGTTGAGCCGGACGAACGAGTACCCCGCACAGCCGGCGATGACGCCGGCGACGATGAACGCGAACCACGAGAGGGTGCTCGCGGCCCCGGCGACGACGCCGAGCACCGCGAAGATGCCGCCGCCGACCATCCCGCCGAGCGCCATCGACACCGACTCCGGCAGCCCGACCTTCTCGCCCGACATGGGCGTCGTTACTCGGAGGAGACGGTTGAACCTGATGGACGGTGGACGGGACGGCTCGCCGGCAGGTCGGGGGTGCTCCTCACCGCAGGACGGACTCCTCGACCTCCTGGAGGAGGTGCCGCGTCCGCCGGTTGCTGAGGACGTACGACCGCCATCCGGTGACGACGAAGGCGGCGCCGAGGACGATGAACGACCAGCCGAGCACCTCGGACAGGACCCCGCCCTTGAACAGGCTCAGGATGGCGGTGCCGAAGATGAAGGCCGCGAAGCCGGTCCGGATGTGCGCCAGGATGGTCCGTTCCCGGGCGAGGCGCGTCCGCTCCTGGGCGAGCTCCTCCCGGTTACGGTTCCGGTCGGTCGAGCGGTCGACGCTCATGGGCGGGGCTATCGACGGGACCGGTCATGCCACTACCGGTGCCGAGACGGTCGAACGGACCGGTCCTGACCCCGACCGGTGACCGGTCATCGCACGCTCGCGGGAATCCCCGAAGCAGGTAGGTGACTGGCGACCGACTCAGTGGGCGGACCATGTCGAGCCCCGCGCCCGCCACCTACGAGCCGCTGACCGAACTCCAGGCGACCGCGCCGACGCTCATCGAGGGGCTGCCCGGCATCGGCCTGGTGGCCTCCATCGCCGTCGACCAGATCACGAGACAGCTCGACCTCGAGCACCACGGGAACATCACGTCCGACGAGTTCCCGCCCGTCGTCACCTTCCAGCACGGCATGGTGCGGGACCTCGTCCGCGTCTACGCGGGGACCGACCCCGACGTGCTCACGCTCCAGAGCGACCTGTCGCTCCCGCCCTACTCCTTCGAGCCGCTGGCGCGCTGCCTCATCGAGGACGTCGCCGACGAGTTCTCCCGGGCCATCTTCATCGCCGGCGTGCCCGCCGAGTCCGAGAGCCACATCGGCGAGGTCGCCGGGGTCGGGACGACCGAGGCGATGTGCGAGGAGCTGGAGGCGGCCGGCATCGAGCTCGCGGACGACCCCGGCCTCGTCGGGGGCATCACGGGGGCTATCGTGAAGGAGTGCTACCACGCCGACGTCCCGGCCATCGTGCTGCTCGTCCGCGCCCACCCGTACCTCCCCGACCCCGCCGCCGCCCGGAAGCTCATCGAGACGGCCCTCGAGCCGCTGGTCGACTTCAGCATCGACACCGCGGAGCTCCAGGCCGAGGCGGACAAGATCCAACAGCAGCTCCAGCAGCTGGCCCAGCAGTACCAGCAGATGCTCCAGGAGCACCAGGGGGCCCCCGAGGAGGCCCGGCCGATGCCGAGCATGTACCAGTGAGCCGAGCGGTGCCGGTGACGAGGCCGGGTAGCCCGAGGCCACGGCGGTCGTCGACCCACCGGCCATGAGCGCTGACGCCGGCCGGTTCAGGCGCGACCTCGGGCTGTACTCGCTGCTGGCGATGAGCCTCGGGACCGTCATCGGCTCGGGCTGGCTGCTGCTGCCGGGCGTGGTCGCGGCCCGTGCGGGCCCCGCGGGGGTGCTCTCCTGGGTGGTCGGCGGGCTGGCCGTCCTCGTCATCGCGCTCGTCTGGGCGGAGCTGGGCGCGGCCTGGCCGGCGCCGGGCGCGGTCGCGAAGTACCCGTACCTCTCGCACGGGCGGTTCACGGGCCACATGGCCGGCTGGGGGGCGTTCATCGCCTACGCCATCATCCCGCCGACCGAGGCGGTCGCCGTGGTCCGGTACGCGAGCACCCTCTGGCCGGCGCTCGGGGACGGCCAGACCGTCTCGGCGCTCGGCATCGGGCTCGCCGTCGTCATCCTCGTCCTCCTCGGGCTGTTGAACTACGTCGGCGTGAAGTACCTCGCGCTGTTCGAGAACTACGTCACCGCCATCAAGTACGTCCCGGTGATCGTCTTCGTCGTCGCCGTGGGCTACCTGGCCTTCGACCCGGCCAACTTCTCGGCGTACGGCGGGTTCGCCCCGAACGGCGCCTCGGGGGTGCTCCTCGGCACCTCGCTCACCGTCTTCGCCTACCTCGGGTTCCGCCAGGCGCTGGACTTCGGTGCCGAGGCCCGGAACCCGGGTCGTGACCTCCCGCTCTCCATCGTGGGGACGGTGCTCATCGCCATCGTCACCTACGCGCTCATCAGCGTCGTGTTCGTCGGCGCGCTCGACTGGCCGGCGCTCGCCGGTCAGGGCGTCGTGGTCGGCCGGTGGGGCACGCTGGTGCGTCTCTCGGCGCCCCTCTACGCGGTCACCGCGGCGGCCGGGATCACCCTCGTCGCCTGGCTGCTGCTCGCCGACGGCATCGTCTCGCCGAACGGGCCGAACGCGACCAACGTGGGGTCGGTGCCGCGGGTCGCCTACTCGATGGCCGACGACGGGACCATGCCGGCGTTCTTCCGGCGCCTGCACCCCCGATACGGCACGCCGGGCGCCGGCCTGGTCGTCTCGTTCCTCGTCGAGGTGTTCTTCCTCCTGGTCACGAACGCGGGCTACTCGCAGCTCATCAGCGCCGTCAACGTCGGTTTCATGGTGTCGTACGCCATCGGCCCCGTGGCGATGGTCACCCTCCGCTCGACCGCCCCCGACGTCGAGCGGCCCTTCCACCTGCCCGCCGGCCGGCTCGTCGCCCCCATCTCGTTCGTTCTCGCCTCACTGCTGTTGTTCTGGGAGTCGTGGCCGCTGACCGGCGAGGTGCTCGGCGTCCTGCTCGCCGGCGCCGTCGTCTACGGCTACTACGTCGTCAGAGGCGAGGTCAGCCTCGAGAGCGTCCGCTCGGGCGTGTGGCTGCTCGCCTACCTCGTGACCATGGCCGGCCTCTCGTACCTGGGCGACCCGCAGTTCGGCGGCATCGGGGTCATCCCGTTCGGCTGGGACTTCCTCGCCGTCGCCGTCGTCTCGCTCGTCTTCTTCGTCTGGGGCGTCCGACGCGGGGTCCCGTACGAGGAATGACCCCGACGCCGTCGTCGGGCTACGCGCCCGTCCGGTCGCGCTCGACGGCCTGGCCGGTCGCCTTCGCCACGGCCAGGAGGTAGCCCATCCCGCGCTGGACGTCCGGGTCCCGCATGGCCGACAGCAGGCCGAGCGGCCCCACCCGCTCGACCGGCACGACCGGGTCGCTCGCCTCGCCGACCGCGACGAGGAGCGTCTGCAGCCCCCGGGCGACGTCCTCGTCGCTCGCGGTGTCGGCGAGCTCGCCCAGGCGCGTCACGAGCCCGGCCAGCGACCGGACCATGTCGTCGTCGAGCGCCCCCGTCACGAGCTCGACGACGTCCAGCAGCTCGTTGACGAGGTCGAGTCGGTCGACGATGGCCGCGACCGCCGCCGGGTCGGCCTCCACGGCCCGCTCGACGGCGTCGACGGATTCCGTCTCGCTCACGGTCAGACCAGCCCCCGGGCGGTGAGCCAGTAGGACTCGTTGTAGCCGAGCTTGCTCCAGTGCAGCGTCCGCGAGGCGGCGCGCACCGTGGGCACCTCGCCGTACCCGAACTCGAGGAACGTCGCCTCGTCGAGGCCGCTCTCGACGAAGCAGACGGTCTTGCCGTCGTAGGTCGCCGTCGGGGTCCGGCCGCGGACCCGGCTCGCGATCCGCGACGCCACGACGCCGGCCTCGTAGTGCGCCACGCTGCCGGCCTTCGAGGTGGGGACGTCCGCCGTGTCACCGATGGCGTAGACGTCCTCGGCTCCCTCGACCGCGAGCGTGTGGTGGTCGACGGCGACCCAGCCATCGTCGCCGAGCCCGCTGCGCTCGACGAGTTCGGCGCCAGCGTGGGGCGGAATCGTCACCAGCAGGTCGTAGTCGAGGGTCTCGCCCTCCATCGTGTGGAGCGCCCCCGCCTCCGGGTCGACCCGGTCGGGGTTGACGAACGTCCGGAGGGTGATGTCGCGGGCCTCGAACGCGTCGGTCGCCCACTCGGCGAGCGACTCGATGCCGTGCGCCCGCTGGATGGGGTAGGTGTAGGTGAGCTCGACGTCGTCGCGCAGACCGCGTTCGCGGAACCAGGCGTCGGCCATCAGGACGAACTCGATCGGGGCGGGCGGGCACATGTGCGGGACGCCGACGACCGAGAGCACGAGGTGGCCGCCCTCGAACCCGGCGAGCGCGTCGCGAAGGCGCTCCGCGCCCTCGGCGCTGTAGAACCAGTGGCCGCCCTCGACGAGGCCCGGCACCGTCTCCGGTACGAGCCGCGAACCGGTCGCGAGCACGAGGGTGTCGTAGCCGCGGTCGGCGCGCCCCGTCCGGCCCGTGAGCCGCTTGCGGTCGGTGTCGATCTCGACCACCTCGTCGACGACGAGCTCCACGCGGCGGTCGAGGAGATCGCGCACCGGCCTGACGCCGTCGGCGACCTCGCGGAGGCCGAACGCCACGTAGAGGAAGACCGGCTTGTAGACGTGGTTCGGCGAGTCGGTGACGAGCGTCACCGTCGCCTCGCCGGACCGCAGCGAGGTTCCCAGGGCGTCGACGAGGCGATTGGCGAGCACCGTGCCGCCGGTGCCCCCGCCGACGATGACGACGCGGTGCGTCATCTCGCCGTCCGGACGAAGATGCTCCAGTAGCCCTCGTCATCGTGGTCGACGACGCCCAGCGTCTCGTGGCCGGCCTTCTCGACCCACTCGGGAACGTCGTGTTTCGAGGCGCTGTCCGTGGTCAGGAGTTCGAAGACGGTGCCCGCGTCGGCCGTCCGGACGTGGCCGATGAGGTCCATCAGCGGGCCGGGGCAGGTCGCGCCCCGCGAGTCGACCGTGACGTCGGCGTCGAGTTCGGTTTCACTCATTGACATCACCTACACGAAGATGACCTGCTTGTCCGCGGCGTGCGTCAGGAAGCCCGAGACGCCGAGGACGTCGTCGAAGACGTCCGCGTATTCGTCGAGGCCCTTCTGGAGGGCGTCCATCGACAGCTCGCAGGCGTACAGCGAGATGGGCCCGAGCTCGCTCGCCCGGGCGAGGTTGTCCACGAACAGGGCCATGTCCATGTCCTCGTTCGAGAGCATGGCCTCGCCCACCGGGCCCATCTCGAAGTCCATGGCCGCGATGCGGTCCTTGTCGAACGCCTCGAGGCCGTCCATCGTGGCGAAGACCTCGACGGGGATGTCCGACGCGGCCGCGATGGACGCGATGTTGCTAACGGCCTGGAGCCGTTCGAGCTGTCCCGACGCGAGGACGATGGCGTAGCCTGGCATGGAGACTCCACGGTCCTATTCGAGCCGCGGAGCATACCTCGTCAGAGAGTTCCCACCGCGTGGGAAGAGGGGGCGTTCCGACCCTCGCCGGATTCGGCGGCGACCAGGCTCAGTCGGGCCGCCGCTGGATGATAGCCAGCGCGGTGACGAGCACCAGGCCCAGCGGCCCGAGGCCGTTCCACCACCCGCCGAAGCCGGCCAGGCTCGCGACCACCGTGACGGACGGCGACGTGGTGGCCGTTGACGTCGGCGAGGCGGTCGTGGTCGAATAGGGCGTCGCGGTGGCCGTTGGCGTTGGCGAAGCGGTCGCGGTCG
>Ga0102944_1001896_pt1 | contig 13003 bp, 20 predicted proteins | sample SalPonD_shore_MG_FD_78172 | JGI IMG/M metagenome (GOLD analysis project Ga0102944, IMG submission 78172) | Salt pond soil microbial communities from South San Francisco under conditions of wetland restoration - Salt Pond MetaG... | ecosystem: Environmental > Aquatic > Marine > Intertidal zone >...
CAACAACGCAATAACACGATCGACCATCGCCTGAATGGTTTTCCGGTCATCCGCATCGTTCGGGACTGCCGGGTAGCCGTTCCGGGTCAGGTGGCTCATGTGGGTGACGTCGTTTATGACCACCGGCAGGCGGGATCCGATCATCTCAGAGACCGAGCCGCTGTTCGAGTTGACGCTGGCCGGTCCCCACATATACCCGATATCGCTAGCCTGCAGCCGTTTGGTGAGTTCGTCTTTCTCCCACCATCCGGTGCCTAACTGAATCCGGCCGGTACCGGAGAGGGGACTTTGGGCGACCCGGGTTGTAATCTGGTCTACGATCTTCTCGTGCCATGAATGCTGGGCCTGGTGTTTTGAGGTCACCAGGTTCAGCACCAGAGACTCATCCTGTTCCATGAACGGGAGAAACGCATTCACAAAGTGTGGCAGGAGTTTGGCCGGAGCGATAAAGCCGGTGGTGGCAATCACCTTCTTGCCCTCGAAACCATACTGCCTGCGGAGTGCTTCCCGGTCATGCTGTTCGTACACCGGGATCCCGTGAGGAATAATGGTGGACTTGGTGAAGAGGTACCGCTGGTCGAAGCTGTTGACATGGAAGATCACACCATCCGCCAGGCCATCCAGGACTTCAAGAAACTCCCGTTCCTCGGTATGCGCCGTCAGGACGCTCTTGACATTCAGGCCGTTCAGATACGACAGGACCTGTATGGTGGTCTTGAAATCCATCAGGCCAAACTCGTGCTGGAGGTGGACCAGATCATACTGGTCCGCCCGCTGGAGCAGGCCCGGGATATCGGTAATCGGGTGGAAATCGGTCTGCAGCCCATACTCGATCAGATTCTGGGTATAGGTCGCAATCCCGCACGCCCCGGTGGACGCAACAGAAAGCACTCGCATAACGGTTCCTTTCGGTTAAACGCTATAGGAGCGCAGGAGCGATTGGGCTTCAGCCTCGGAGAGTCCGGTGATCAACTCCATCTCGGTGAGACGGTCGTCGGCTGTTTCGATTTCGACGCGCACGGCGGGAAACCGGTGTAAGAGCCCACCGGTATATCCGGTGATGTACGAGCTGTGGGTGTTGGGTTTGAGGACCCGGAACGCCTTGATCTCCGGTGGAAGTCCACGGCACTCGCAGACGGCGTTGGCACCGAAGGTGACGGTTACGGTGTCATCGGCGTTGGAATCCAGGCGTGTGGCCAATAACTCTTGAATGAATGTTTGAATGGAGACTGTGGTTTCATGTATGACCGAAGTCTCAAGGGGGTCGTGTTGAATAACGAGCATCGTTTGTCCTCCTCGATGCGATGAAGTGTACTCTCAAAGAAAGGAATCCGGTGACGAATCCCTTGGCGTATGGTATGGGAGAGTCTCACATCAAGCCCCGAAAGTTCGTGGCAGATCGGTTTAGATACCGATTGCCGAACTTGGTCCGGCTTTTGGTGGTGGCCGTTAACGTGGCCACGCTGGTTTTGATGTCTGCGTCCGTAACGTTTTCCAGCGGAAGGATGAGCCCGAATTTGGCGGATTCGAGATGCTCGCGCATTTGCTCATACCAGGGAGACAACAAAATTGCATTGGGGTTAAATTCTTTAGGGTTGGTTACGTGACGACTATTTTTACCTGCGACAGTATTATCCCCTTCTGGCGTGAGCGTTCCCTGTCGCGATCCGGCGGTATGCACCACGGCCGTACTCACCGTCCGTGCAATCTCGTGCGCGGCCTGCACGCAGACCATCCCGCTGTGGATCGGTCCCGTATAGGCACCCACGTTCTCATCCCACTTCTCTGCCGAGGATAACGCATCGTCCAGGGAGTCGATCGCGGGATCAAACAGGTTCGGAACGGCCTTGTTCTTGATCTCATTCGCCTTGCGCTTCAGCCAGTTGATCATCTTGCGGACCGGGCGGCCGGCAATCGGCACCTTGTGGAGCCGGGTCGATTTCAGGATCGAGGCCAGGAATTCAAAGAGGAATGCCCGCAGCAGATTCCAGAGCAGGTAGAGCAGCGTCCAGCGCGTGATACTTCTGAACTGGTCGAACAGCTGACCGAACGGGGTCGCGCTGGCGTCGGTGTCGTTTCCGTCAATGGACGGCATCTGGGATCCAAACTTCCCGCAACCCTGGGATGGGCCGCCGTTCAATCCGGCGTTATCGAGCATCCCACCGGGACCGGACTGGTCCATCTTGAAGATCGGGGTCACGGCGGGTCCCTCAGTGGAATCACTGGTCTCGGCAAAGACCAGCTCCACAGGATCGAATCCGTAGACGGAGGTCAGGGTGTTGGCCGCAACGACAAACGCCTCTTTGGCGGTCGCCCAGTCGATGGTCTCTTTGGGGGATCCGGTAAACAGGTTCACGGCCTCTGACAGTACCGGGCGTTCGGTCCGGTTCACCGTCATCTGAAACGCCGCGGCCTGCTGGTCAATCAACTCCTCCAGTTGGTCGGACAGCTGATCGTTCTCGACTGCCTGCTGTAAGAGGGAGAGCGCAATCTGCTTGCTGGCAGACTGGGCGGTCTCTGAGAGTTCCTCGTGTATCTGCCGGGTCGGTATCTTTCCGGACACCGGCTTCGGTTCAAAGAGAATCTCAGGACGATAGTCGAGATTATGCGGCTGCGGCATGCTGGTACATTTCCTCGCGTAGTAACTGGTAGAGAAGTTCCTCGTTTTGGGAATCGTCCAGTTCAATCAAATCAACCCAGAGCAGCTGATAGCCTTCGGGGTTTTCGTCGTCATCCCACTGGACCGTGACGCACGGTAACCGCATCGAGGTCTCTGACTGATACCACTCCTGGGGGACCTCGGCTTTCGGGACCACCCGGTAGAGTTCGAAGGATTCATTCCAGTGCACGGTAAAGTCTGCGCCGGTGGTCGACGCCTGTTGCAGCAGCTTGGACAGAAAGGTGGTGCGGTCGGCTTCCGGCAGGTACGAAATCTGATAATCCGGTTTCCCGTGGATCGCCGTCATCTGTTTAATCAGAATCATTCGGCCGCCCCCTCATCATCAGCGAATGCCGGGTTCTCCCGAGGTGGGAGTCCGTGGACACGCAGAATGGACATCAGGGTCTCGTCCGGGTTCGGGGTCTGCTGCACGACCGGGGTTTCCCGGGCCGCCAGTATCTCACTGGCCAGCAGCAGGACCAGTTCACGAAAAGCGGGGTTTTCCTGGAAGGCGTTCCGATAATTCACATCCCGGCCATACCGGCTGGGGTTAATCATGATCGTAATTCCAGGTGGCTTACTCACAGTTCACCTGCCCGACGCTTCTTGCTGTAACACGATTTACAATAGCCTTTGGCGTGGTGCTCGCCCGGACATCCGGGGACGGTACACTGCCCTCCGCTGCCCTTGTTCGGTGGCTCGACCGGACCGTAACGCCGGATGGCGTCGTAATCAAACCCGGCGGCTTCACAGGCGTCTCTCCAACTACCGAAGTAACGCACACTCGCCTTCCAGAGGGGATTATGTTCCTTCTGGGCATAGGCGGAATTGCGCTGGTCTAACAGTTGGATCTTGGCAATGATTTTCCTTTTGCTCCAGGTACGTCTCATGTGTTCTACTCCTTCGATTCGTCCATGTCCCGGCGGAATGATGCGCCCGATTGTCGGGGCGGGATCATCGGGTCCGGGATTTGGGTCATATCATTCGGGCGGGCAGAGGCCAGGCGCATTCGCGCTTGCCGTTGCATATCGTGGTAGATCTGCGTGAACAGATTCCAGATGGTGCGCAGCCCCCGGGGTGTATCCAGATCGGCCTGTACGGTTTCATCGACCAACGGCTTGGGCTGGTTCCCGTCCGATATCTTTGTTATGTGTATCCGATACCTCATAGTGTCTCGATCAGTAAGAGTTCTTCATCGTCCGTCCGGGTCTTGGTAGTCGGTGAGGGGTACTCCGGTTGCGACGGGCGCGGTGTCGGTAATGAGATTGAAGAATTCACCGGGCGTCCGTTTGCCGGAGACTGCCCTCTTTCCGTAGGTATGTCAACCGCGATCAGGTCGATCTGCGGTTTATGGTAATCCCGGCCGCGGCATTGGTTCCAGTAGCCACAGAATCGCTGGTCACACCACCACTCGTCCGGTTTACAGACGGGGAACACGCCCTTGCTGATGGCTTCGGCGGTATGGCCGATCAGTTCCACCAGCCACTGGTAGTCCCGGTCGGTCCGGGTGGATTCCAGCAGCTTGATATCTTTATTGCTGGGGGACGACTGTTTCTTGACGGAGTTGAATGCGACCTTGTTAATCCCGGTGGCGAGACTGTAGAAGGACAGCTGGATGTCGCTGTCGGCGTCCCGCTGGGATTTATGACGCTTCACAAACTTGTGGTCCACGATCCGGTCGGTCTCTCTCAGATCCAGGTAGCCCAGCACCGGGATCCCGTCGATGGAGACTTCAATCTTCTCCTCCACCCCGACCGGATTAAACTTGGGCGTCTGGTACTGGTGGTGGGCCTTCACCATCTTGATGACCCGGTCCTTTTCCTTGCCGGGATCCACGCTGCCCCAGCTGTCGACTTCCTGGGCTTTCTCGGTAAAGGTTTTAGCGGCGGCTTCCGTGACCATTTCTTCCGGGGCCAGGGCGCCCTCATGATCGATCATGTGCTGCAGGTCAACTTCCACACCGCGGTGGCCGGCGCTGCCGGTAACCAACGGGACACCCGGAGGGCTGGTTTTGCCCTTGATGTACCGTTCCTCGTACTGGTGAGGACAGTGGTGATACATGTTAATTTGGGATATGCTTAGATAGCCCCTGGGGAGGTAGAGTGGCATACACGATGCTCCTTTGTGTCTGTCACTATCGAATCTGACGGGAAAACGAGGTGGCGGAGTAACTCCATGGCCTCGTCCGGGGACTCCATTACGGTGTCAACCTTGCCGCACAGTGACGACGGCAAGGTAGCCCCACACAGATGGCGGGGGTCAATTAAAACAACAGTGGAAAGTGGTAAGATATATGTTATTTCCTCAATGAGGATTTCTTCGATTCCGGGCTCGGCGAACATGACAATCACATCCGCGTGTCGTACAAGGAATTTCCGGAGGGATCTGGCATTGGCTGTAGCCATATCCGGAAAGACATCTTTGGGGAATGTCGACAGGGTGACATGATTCAGCAAGGTCAACCAATCATCATCCGCCATCAGTTCAATCGGAATGGCTCCGGTCAGATAAAAGCGTAAAGCCATCAGGCTTCGAACACCTGTTCCGGGAAGATATATGACCATTCACTCGGGAGGAATTCTTCCATTAGGTCGAAATCCTGCAAGTGGGCGGTTTCGGGTTCCAGCACCAGTTCAACCGCCGTGGGCCGATTCAGGGACCACTGCAGACTGTGCGCCCAGCCATCCAGATAGGAATACATCCGGACATCCTTCACGCTCACCGGCTTCCGGGCCGCAGCCAGGGTCTCGATTTTCGCGTCCAGGTTGTCGCGCATTTCCTCGATCCGTGCCAGTTTCTGCCTCAGTTCGGTTCGTTTTCTCATTTTGTCTGCCATAGGTTCCTCTATAGTGCTTTCAGTTTTTACTATCCATCAACCCGCACTGCTAATATACCCTTTGTTCAAGGGCAATGCAAGCGGTTTTCGTGAAATACTCCTGATTTTTATACACTATATTACTCTATAGTGAAAAGGTGTAGTTATACAAGAGTTTTCGCCTTATACCGTGATCGTCCTCTATAGTATAGTAGAGTGATTGCCGTCCGAATCCCACTCCGATACCGGCGGTGAGGGTCTGTGTTCCGTCGGGTCCCTCTCCGATACCCAGGAGCATTCCGATCTTGATCCGGGTATACCAGGGTGCGTGGTACGGTTGCACCTGGGTTCGCACGGAGTCCAGGAGGAACCCGGGATCGTGGGTGTCCACATAGACCGCCCAGTGTCCGGTGCGCTGTTGGGTGACAGCGACCGTGAGCCGGGTGTGATATCGCAGGGAGTTCCAGTAGAGGGGAAACGGCGGAGTGGTGGCGAAATATCCCGAGAGGTTCCAGTGGGCGTCCTGGTAATGGAAGGTCCGATAGTGGGTGCCGGTCACGGTGAGGCTGTCCCGGGTCTCCAGGCTATCCACCTGGGCGGACAAATCGCCGGCGATCTCGGTGAGGGACCGGATGGTTTCGTGGCTCTGATCGATGGCCGACTGGAGTTGGGCGTTCTCGGTCGAGAGACGTCGCCGCTCCGCTGCTATCTGTTTGTACCGGGACGAATCCACCCCGGGCAGGAGCACCGGGCGCTGCTGTTCAGCCATCTGCTGTTCCAGTGACGTAATATAGTTCTGGTTGTCTTGGTTGGATTGGCGGTAGTGCCAGGCGGTCAGGCTGATGGCCAATACCAACACGCTCAGGACGAACACCACGATGAGGGATTTCCAGGTCACGACGACTCTCCTTTTCTTCAGAGATGTCATCCATGTAAAAAAGCCCCGCCGGGAAGGCAGGGCTTTTGAAAGAGTGACAGGGTGAGAGAGGTTTATTCTATCAGGAGAACACCCGATAGAGGACAAAACCATCGACAGTCGAATGGGAGAAATCATCTTCGATGGCTTTGGTGATTTCTTCAAACTTGCGGAGATCTTCCAGTGAATACTTCTGGTTAGCTCCGTAGGCGTGCCGTGCGTCTTGTCTGATCTGCTCTAAATCATCGTCGGTCACCTTGAGGATATGAAACTCTTCGATTTCCTCGCCGACCAGCATTTCACGCGCCCGCGCCACATCCACAAACAGTTGACTGGATTCCAGATCAAATGAACTGCGGGGTTCAGCGCCTTTCGATCGATACGCTAACAATACTGCCTCCTGTGCTTACCGTTAAACATGTGTGTGTTCCATATGATACGATGCCCAATATATTACCATAGACCACTACAGTCAATAACAATTTACAATAGAGTACAAAACCACCGGTAATCGTGCCGTGTGGCACATCTGCCCTATCGGATCAAATCATCCATAACGGTTAATGCATAAGGGTTTCTGAGAGATACCGCCCCCGTGAAACCGCGCAGTAAGCGGCTATGTACGGTGCATATGATCAATAAATAGTAGTATGAAATCGTCCATGCTCCAGTAGAGTAAAGTGGAGTGACAGGGTGTTTTTCCGGACACAAACAAGAATGCCCCGCCGGAGGTCACCCCAGCGAGGCACGGTCTTGTCTCCCCTGTGTTCCCGTATATCAGAGTTCGTAATTGGCGTAGGAGACCACGCCGTTCCTGGAGTTTTCCAGGTCAGCCCGAATGATCCCGACCACCGTCGCCACTTTATCAATATCCTTCTGGGTCCAGTCCCGTCGCCGGCTAGTGACGTGTCGCTCCCAGGAACGGAGGCGCTGCTCGACGGCTGCCAGGTCCCGTTGCTTCACCATCAGGACACGGCCACCGAAGTTGTCTGCCCTGAGAAAGAGCCCTAAATCGCGGGCGATGGTTTTAAACAGCACGTTATATTTCAAATCAAAGCTCGGCTTCGTATTGAGGCCATAGGTTTCGTGCAGTGTCATTGTATCGGGATCTATCAGGAACAATATGAATCCTTCCAGCTTGAACCGCTGTCGTTTCTGAACCTGAGACAAGAAGGCCTGGAGGTGCGTCCCGGTCTCCTCTCCCAGCGACTGTTCTCCGATAAGATAGGCCACTACCGCCTGGAGCGCCACGAGCCGCTCCATGGTAAACAGGATGGGTTTCCGGTACTGCATGTTCGAGGCAAATCGGATCATGTTCAAACTCTCCGCCACGTCCACGAGTGCCTTGACTGCCGCCGTGTCTATATTAACCGCTTCGTCTTTTGCTCCATTAAACTTGTACATAGTAAACATCAGGTGCCGTATTCCTTTCTGTGTGTGTGGGTCATTAGGTAAGAGAAAAGGACTAGGAAGAATTAAATGTGGGTCCACGCTTTTCGGTGCACGATCTTTGAGATCATCGTCGACGTCACCCCGTACTCCTGCGCCAGGTCTTTTTGCAGCACCGCCGGGTCGGCCGCGCGTCTCCGGATCTCCCGGACCTGCTCTGCCGTCAACCGGTGCTGTGGGTGCCCCTCCCCTACGTTCACACCGTGGCGCACCTTTTCCATCTGGATCTCATGCCCGGCCAGGCTGCGGTCCACCCGGTAGATGTGGTTGGGGTTCATACAACTGCGGTTATCGCAGGTGTGCTGGATCACCTCGTGGAGTTGAAGTGGTTTGTGGTAATACAGATAATACAGCACCCCCACGGCGGAGCGTTGCCTGCCATCGCCGTAAAAAAGAGGATAATCGCTGCGCATCATCGGGCCATCCCATGTCCAGCACTCGTCGGGGTCCTGGCCCTCTATATAATCTAAAAACCGCCGCCGGGCCTGCCTGCTGAGTGGCCGCAAGCGACGGTTGTTCCGTCGGGTTCTTCCCATAATCTGACATCCTTCTATCCATCATTCGCCAAGCATACCAATCATAAAATTAAAGGTAAAATCAGGTAAGCCAAGATGCAAGAACCCTCTGTGGTTTTCTGTGATTATGTAGAGGAGCGTAGGATTCCTACGGGTTTCGCTGTGGTTTACTCTATGATCGTTAGTCGTTCGATCTGTGATAGACTGGTGGAGCAGCGGAAGGTTGAGGCCGGATCCGCCGGGGACGAGATCAACCCGCAATATCGGATCCTGGTGGCGGTGTTCGCTCTGGGAGAGCCATGAATGTACCGGGGATGTTCGGTTCCGGATCGGAGCCCCGGGGTCTTTCTCGGGGCCGATCGGTTCCGGTGCGAGGCCATGACAGGGCCATGCAAGGCCCAGGGGCTGTGGGGGTTCCGCTCCGAGGTCAGGACGGTGGCGGGGTCGCCATGGCGGTACCGGGCAGAGGTGGGATCAGGCCGCGCTAATAGGGGGTGGCGTGGGGCCGCTCCGGTATTTTAATAATATAGAGTAAAGGGGAAGGGCGCTTTGGCGTTTCGAGCCCCGGGGTCTCTATATAAACCGAATATCAATGATGATGATGATGAGGAATACCCAGCGCCTACCCGTCCGGCGCACGAAAAGAAGTAGGACTTAACCCACCCATCTGGCTTCCCAGATCAACCATTCCGCAGGAAGTAGTGTAGCGCGGAGTGCATGGTGCCTCTTACTGGCAGGTACCACCATGGTCCCCGACCGATAACCCGATGTACCTGCCTTCACCTGATAACTTCCTACGGATAACATGATAACAAGATAACCTGATAACTACCCTACTCTTACTACTCAAAATGACGACAAACTCCTACCCACAGACATGCAGACCCTTCACTGGTCTGTGGGTAGCACAAGCGCGGTCTGCGACCCTGATGTCCATAAGCGTGACGCTGCGGACCGAATCCGCCATCAGGGCCAATAGGCGACGCACCCGGCCTGGAACAGGGTGCATTACTACATATAAGGAGGATGTTATGAACATCTCAACGCATCACGATTCACGTGTTAACACCGGTAACAGCTATGAATGGGAGTCATTCCTGGACAAGGAGTATTTCTGCAAGGCTATGTCCTACTACTTCAAGACTGGTGAGAGCCTTGTCATCAGCGAGGCGCTGCACGATGCCATAGAGCACAGATTTGGTGACAGTGGGTTCGCCAACTACAGACCAGCCAGGTATGCAGTCGAGCGCCTCATCAATGACTGGTTCCCCAAGCATACAGCCAGGGCAACACTGTACATACTAACCTATGAACTCAACCTCATAACAGGAGAATCCAAATGAAACGACTCACAGCAGCACTACTCATCATAATCACACTGTTCTTTTTAATAACCACTCCCCTGGTCCACGTAGAGGCCGGTGGTGGCATAGCAAAGGGCATCCTGGATGGGGTGCTCTTATCAGTCCTAATAAATGGAGCCTTGCTGCTCCTGGTCGCCAAACACAACCAATAAAACGAAAGCCCCAGAGCAGACACTCCGGGGCCTTCATCATGTAAACACCTAAAGAAAGGTACAATCAATCATGAGTAATGCAAAGCAAGAATTCAATGATGACCAATACGCACAGAACGTCGCCAAGGCCGTTGAGCAGTGGCGCAAGGAAAGCAACCGGCCCGAGTATAAGCCGGGTGACGTGTACACGAACAGCAGAGGACGATACAACCACGAGGCCTCAGCGCAGCGACGTGAAGAGGTCAGAAATATCCTCTTCTCGCAAATGAAAGGATATCAGAAATGAAACACATCTTCGAGGGTCTGCGTACCCTCACCATAGGCACCCACGGGATCGCGCATCTCGTGGGTATCATCAGAGCATGGGAGCACTTGTACGGTGCTTTCCCGTCTCTTACAGAAACCCTCACCATCATCGTCCATGACTGGGGTTACCTGGTCACTGGACTCACTGGACCCCAGGAAGATCAACACCCTGCTCTGGGCGCTTCAATTGCCTCACTCTGGGGTCAGAAGACCCTGGCGGCTGGACACTCGAAAGGCTATGCCGGCGGAGTGGAAAAGACCAGCCGTCTCTATCTACCGGACAAGGTCTGGATGGCCTTCGTACCGGAATGGGTGTTTGTCCTTACGAGTTTCGTCGATTTCGGCGATTCCCGTGAGGAATCCCGGGTCTGGATCGACCAGGCCAACGCCAAACTACAATAACTCAACTGGCCTCGTCATGTCTGGCGGGGCCTTCATAATTAACCAAAAGGGAGTTTTATATGATATTAGCAACTCAAGTATTGTGTCAAATAACAGGAATTGATCAACAGGACGTTATCCGATTCCACAAAAATCGAACCATAGACCACAACTACAATGATACTATGGATGTGGCTATTACGAAGAAAGGGATCGTACCTCTTCGCATACATGTGAAATCAGGATGGCCATACTATGAAGTAAAAGCAATCACACACGGAGACCTGGTAGTGTGTCTATTTGATGCACTGGGCCAGGAAACATTCCCTACAGGGGATATCACATTCTACTATACTGATACTTCATTGATTATCGCAGTTCCTGAAAAGGATCACTGGCCACCCGACCAGGTGCCATTCACACATAGATACAATTCCGTGATATGGGCAACGGGGCCAGATGCTCCAGAAGTAGCATGGTTAATGCGCAGACAAAAGGCCTATAGCAAAACAATGAAATGGTTAGATGTCGCTTTTCCGGAAAGTACCCGTCCAATGGATTTATACCTGGCGAGAACGCCGGAGTGGTTTATGTATGGAGATGAGATCAATCATCCCAAAACCAAGAAGCATTTTGAAGAGGCCGTAGTGGAGGTCCCAACAGATCTGAAATCATTCACCCTTAAACGATCATAATAACCCGGCCTTGTTGACACCACCGGCGGGGCTTTAAACCCAAACAAGGAGGTCACCACAATGACCAGACTACGCAAAGCCAAACACATGCTTATCGAAACTGGATCGTCAACAGTGTATAGCGTCGATACCAACGGCGCACACCACAGCCAGTACGATGATGTATTAAATCCCAAACCAAAGTCTGTGAATAAACAGATTGAGGAGACAAGACGGTTGAATAGCGCTCCGGAAACCAAGGAGTTCTATCGTCATCAGTAAAGCCAAGAGCCCATCCTCGTCAGATGGGCTCTCAGTTACGGGCCCTGTAGTCAACAGGACCCACAATCCACAAATCAAACATAGAAAGGATTTGCTGTTATGTCATCAGCAAACCAATTGCAGGGACGTGTGAAGCGTCTCCCACGAGTACAAAGTAATAGCGACTGGTACGAAGACGCAAGAAGAAACTACGTACCAGAGTTCACCCGGGTCGCCGGTCTCTCCGGCATCAACCGGGTGGAGTTTGTCACCGTACGTCGCCCCAAGGGTGGTGAGAAGCCAGGCCAGAACGGGAAAGTCTTCCTGATGGAAGAACCAGGCGATGCGTTCGCCACGGAACCGTTCAGTTTTACCTGGCTCCGTGACAACGGAATCAAGATGGCCAAAGTGTACGATGACCACGAGAATGTCATCAAGGCCGATAATGAATTCCACCTGTTCAACCAGGCCTTTGGAATTCGTATCAACGGAAAGAACCTGTTCAAGGATGGCAAGTATATGAACCGGCTCTTCAGACCAGTGCCCTACGGGAAGTTCTTCGAGGGGCTGGACGTCTACATAAACGAGGCGATGCCAGAGAAGTATGGCAAGCACGCCGTGGATGGATTGACGTTGATCTCGCTGCCTCTGGCCAAGGCTATGGGTCTGCATAATGCCCAGCACCTTGACTCAGGACATTTCACTATGTTCATGGGCAAGGGCCTGGTCAAAGGTCACTATGTCATCAGTGACCAGATCAGTCACGACGTCGTTGTCTATGGCAACGAGAACATCAAGGATGAGATCCAGTTCCTGAAGGATTTCATCTATGTCTCACTGGAGCCAATCAAACTGGGTGATCATCTCATGATGGACATCCAGAGTTTGATCAATCTGATGCCGGTCTTCGGGCCTCATCAGATGCTGCGGTGGGCGGCGACTGGTATCGAGGAGTATAAAAGCAATCTCCTTGATGGATCGATTGCGAGATGGATCGATGACTTCCGTGAAGACATGACTGTCTCGGATTATACCAAGAACAAATGGGTGCTCAAGGATGCCGTGCGTCGGCAGGTCGATTATCGACTCTTCCCGAATCTGGTTGGGAAGGGATGGAATCTGATGCGGGAAGCCATGGAGCGGTATGCCACAGACGATTCCGGAAAGCCCATCTTCCGGATCCCCGTACCGGGAGGCTTCAGGGCCTATGCCCGTGTTGATCTCCGGGAACACGATGAAGACGGCAACTTCGTCAGCACCGTGAAACGTGGATCAATCGCCGTAGATCAGCAGGGCAACCTGTGGGTCCACGTCGATGATACCGAGGCATTTCAAAACCGGCATGGTGGCTGTGACTGGGATGATGGGTTCGCCCTGATTCCGGTCACAGGTGGCCAGGTGGTGGCTTTCAGAAACCCCAACCAGTGGTCTGAGTTTGGGGTGTACGGCCTGGAAGGCATGAAGTGTAGTGTCGAACACAAGTTCGATCTCTCACAGATACAGCCCAAACA
>Ga0102944_1001897_pt1 | contig 13001 bp, 10 predicted proteins | sample SalPonD_shore_MG_FD_78172 | JGI IMG/M metagenome (GOLD analysis project Ga0102944, IMG submission 78172) | Salt pond soil microbial communities from South San Francisco under conditions of wetland restoration - Salt Pond MetaG... | ecosystem: Environmental > Aquatic > Marine > Intertidal zone >...
ATCTACTTCATCATATTTATCAGTGACATAAAATTTTTTATTATTCACTACTTTTTCAATAAGTTCATCTAAACCAGGCTCCTCTCCCTTGAATGGGTTCTTTCCTGCATTTAACCAATCAATTTTCCATCCGCTTCTCTTAGATCTTCTTTGAATACCTGTTACATAGAAGTTTGGCACATCTGCTAAAAGTGCTGCCATTGGTATTCCAACATAGCCCATCCCAATTACCACAATCTTCTTTTTTTGCTCGCTCATCATTTCATTTGATTTTTAAAACCAATTTATTCTTTTTTTCCTAAACCATTTAAATTTTTATTTCTTGAATTAATTTTAGAAAAAATCTCTTACTAAAAAATTTTATTTGAATTATATGAGGATTAAACTTTTAAATTATATAAAAATTTAGGTTTCTATTATCTTTCGCCCTACTCCGCAATAAATTACTCCCTCGGGCATATTATCTGGATCATAAACGTTCCTACTGTCCACAAAAACTAAAGAACTGTCCTTTTTTTTATTTTCTATTATATATTGAAAATTGATGTCCCTAAATTCTTTATGATCTGTAAGGAGAATAATGCATTCAGTTTCCTTTAAAGCCTCTTGAAATGAACCTGCGATTTTTATGCCTTCGATGGTTTTATCTTTATAATAAGGATCCCATACTTGAATAGAAGCTTTTTTTTTCTTTAATAAATTTGCGACCTTCAGAGAAGGAGAAATTTGTATATCCTTGACATCTGCTTTATAAGAAAGCCCTAAAACAGTGATTCGGGTTCCTTTGATACTTTTTCCCACATAGTTAAGAGCATTTGTAATTAATTCTAAAGTATAGGCAGGCATTCGATCGTTAACTTCCCGAGCTACTCGTATAAGAAATGGGATATAATCCATTTTATCCGCATCTTGGATAATATAATACGGATTTGCGGGAAGACAGGGACCACCAACCCCTGGTCCTGGATAATGAGGCTGAAAATTATATTTTGTGGATGCTCCTTTAATCACTTCCTTAACATCTATTCCCAATTTTTCATATAAAATAGCTAACTCATTAATTAAAGCAATATTGACATCTCTAAAAATATTTTCCGTTAATTTTACAGCATTGGCAGTACCTGGTGTGCTAAGTTGTATTATATCTGCATTAGTTATAGATTTATATAATTTAATAGTAACTTCCCCGATTTTATAAGAGGACCCACCAACTATTCGCGTGATTTTATCAAAATTATCAATAATTTTCCCTGGATCAGCTCTTTCTGGGCATGAACATACACCGAAATCCTTATTTAATTTTAAATTGCTGTTTTTTTCAATTAAAGGGATTATTAAATCTCTAATTGTAGTTGGACTGACTGAGCTTTCACATATTATAATTTTTCCTTGAGAAAGGAAATTCCCAATTTTTTCGGATATCCCCTTAATAGCAGAATAATCAGGGACTTTGTTTTCACTGATAGGTGTAGGAACACAGATAATCATTATGTCAGCCTTTTTTATGGCATACTCAAAATCAGAAGTAAATTCTATTAAATTCTTTTCAATCCCATTTTCTAATAAATCTAGTAATCCTGGTTCGTCTATGAAAGTTTTTTTATTTTTCAAATCATTTAATAAGTTCTTATCAATGTCAACTCCTATAACACTATATCTCGCTCTTGTAAACATTAAGGCTGTAGGCAAACCAATCCTACCCAAGCCAAACACTGAAATCATTAATTTTTTTGAATTTACTCCATTAATAATCTTGGTTAAATCCATTTTTCATATTAAAATAAACTAATTATTTAGTAAATCAGATGTATTATTAGGGATTTTAATTAATCTTAATTGAAAAATTTTTATTTTGTTTAACTTACCTTTACAAAAAGCAAAAATTTCTCTGCTAATCCAAATAATCTTTTAAATTAAAGAAAAAAAGAATTTTTCCTTCTAAAACCTTAAAAATTGTAAAAATTTCCGAGTTCACTAAGTGAAAAAACACCAAATTTTTCCCATTTCTGCTTCTTCTTATTTTCAAAAGCAGCATTTACTGTTTTGATAAAATTCTGTGATTTATAAAGTTGGAGTGCTTCATATACCTTTTTATTGTAGGTTTCTATGTTAATTTTAGTTTTATGGCTTTTAGGTGCTTTAATATTCAGATATACCGCATAGACATAAAAATCAATTTGCTCCAAATTTAATTCTTCAGCAGCTTTGGTTGCAATATCAAAAGTGGCTTGATGATCCACATGAGGGTTATTATTGCTTGGAATAACTAATCTGTCAGCATCTTCTATAATTTTTTTACTTTGCTTAATGCCTGACTGCATGAACTCTCGGACCTTTTGATCTGGTATTTTAAATTTGTAAATATTGTTTTTTGGAATTTCCAAGAATTCTATTACTTTATCAATTTCATGCATTCTAATTTGTGCTAATTCTTCCTGTGATATCTGTGTTTCTTTATTTTCAATCAAATTTTTATTCTTTCTTTCGTAGGTATAGGCAGCTCTTCCGTCGGATAAATAGATAATATGCACTTCTTGTCCCTCATTCATCCATTTTAAGATGCTGCCCCCAGCTCCTATCAGTTCATCATCAGGATGCGGAGAAAAAATAACAATCTTTTTCAACTTTTTTCAGTTATTTTTGTTTTTTCCTAATTTTAATATATCATAATAGGTATATATTTATTTAAATTAGATAGTGAAATTTACTTTAGATGCATTAGTTGAATATTTAATTATGAAATTAGGTAAATCCAGCTTAAATGATATAGCTAAATTACAGCCCGACTCAATTAAAAGAAGAAGAATTTCCAGTTATGATATGTATGGAGGAAATAAGGATTGGATTGATATAAAGCCAAATGAAACCGTTATTTTAGCTGAATATAATGGAAGTGGATGCATTAAACATATTTGGTGCACATCTATGTGTTTTTCTAAGCATTACCTACGACATGCTATTCTTAGAATGTATTGGGATGATGAATCAGAAGATAGTCCTAGTGTGGAAGTTCCTCTGGGAGACTTCTTTGGAATGGGACATGCGAAAAGAATCAATTTTGTATCTCTTCCCCTTCAGATGTCACCCCAAGGAGGAAGAGGTTTTAATTGTTGGTGGCCTATGCCTTTTTCCAAAGGATTTAGAATAACACTGGAAAACAAGAATGCAAAGAAAATTCAATTTTATTTTTATTTCGATTTTGAAATCTATGAAGATGGATTTGAAAATGAAGGGAATTATGGCAGATTTCATGCCCAATGGAGGCGAAAAAACCCCACTAAACCAAAAAAATATGATTCTGAAACGGAAAAACGATTTACGACCTTAAAACCAATTAAATTTAATTTTAAAGGGAAAAATAGAGATCCCCTAAATAATAATTACGTAATTCTAAAGGCGAAAGGAAAAGGAAAATACGTAGGATGCCATCTTGATATTGATAATTGTACTTTTATGCCTTGGTTTTTGAATTGGCCAGGTGAGGGGGATGATATGATATTTATTGATGATGATATTGAGCATAATATAATCACTTTACCTGGAACTGGCACGGAAGATTATGTAAATCAAGCATACTGTCCCCGTGAGAAATATTCTTCTCCGTATCATGGTACCATTAAACCCGGTGGATTAAATTGGTTCGGAAAAATCTCTTATTATAGGTACCACATTGAAGATCCTATCTATTTTCATAAAAAAATAATGGTCACGATAGAACATGGACATGATAATCATAGATCTGATGATTGGTCCTCTACAGCATATTGGTACCAGAAAGAACCGCATGATCATTCACTCTTTCCGAAATTATCCGATTATTCTGGAAGAGAACCGAGAAGTCATTTAGGGCATATCGCACGAAAATCAGCCTGTATCGTTTTAATACTATTCTTAATCATGGTTTTGTTGTTTATTATTTTATTTTAATTTTATAGATTTATGGGAAACATAATACTCGAAGGAAAAATTGGATTACAATAATTTTAATAATTTATCTTATCTTGTTATCCATGAGGAGAAAAATAATGAAAACAAGTAAAGCAGAAACAGCATTTCTTATAATTTTAGGGATACTAGGAATTATAGCGCTTATTTTTGTGATTATTGGTTTACTTTTTATAGCTTCTGCTATTTCAAGTTTGTTTTAATCTCTCTTATTTTTATAATAATATAGAAAATTAGTATACAGGATATTTTAAAATCTTGGGAAACATTTTAATCTTAATAAATCTACGCTAAGATTTCATCTATTTTTTTTAAAAGCTCCTTTCCTGAAAAAGGCTTGGTAATATAGAAATCTGCGCCTAATCGTTTTCCTTTTTGAATATCTTCGTTAAAGCTTTTTACGGTGAATAGGACAACAATTATATCTTTAAAATTTTCATTGGTCTTTATTTCTTCAAGAACACTATAACCATTACGTCCGGGCATCATAATATCCAATAAAATGAGGTCTATTATATTAGATTTTTCTGCTATGATTTTCATGGCTTCTTTCCCATTACTACACGTAATGGTATTATAATTTCCTAAATCCAAAAATTTCCTAGTAAGATTTAGAATATCTGGTTCATCATCAACAACCAATATAGTTTTAGATACTTTTTCTTTTTCTGCCATTTTAATCATTATAAAATGATTTTCTATTCAAGCGAAAACTCAATTAATTCATTATATCTACGTAAATTCTTTAACAAATTAACCTTTATATAATTTTGTTTTTTTAAATTAGTTAATAGCAATATCACGAAATAATTAGCAATATTATCTTGTTTGTATATATAAATCTTATAAAAATTAATTTATTTAAATAATTTTGTTTAATGATAGAACACAAAATTAAAAATTTTCCTGGAAAGTTATTACATGACCCGAAAACACTCGCTTCCACGATTTCCAGATGATTACTTAGGAGATAAGGCAAGAGAATATGATAATTTAACATGGATGGAAAGAAATCAGAGAAAAACTACTCTGAGATGTGTCAAATATCTATTTGATCCAAAATTAGGAGAATATGAAAAAGCTGATAATTCAAATTATCTTATCTTGGATTTGGGTTGTGGATCTGGTTTTTCAACAGAAGAATTATTAAATTTGGGATTTAATGTGATTGGAATCGATATATTAAAGGATATGTTGATGAAAGCATATCAAAAGAAATCTAAATCTAATTTTAAAACTCGAGAAGAACTTATCTTAGCAAGTATCCTCAATCTTCCAATAAAGCCTCAAAAAATCGATTTTATTATTTCTATCTCAGCGTATAATTTTATAACATATAAAAAGACTGATATATATAGCGTGAAGAATGTATTAAATGAAACTGCCAGGCGATTATTTTTACTCCTAAAAGAAAAAGGACGAGCTGTAATTGAATTTTATCCAAATAATCAAAAAGAATTAAAACTTCATCTTGATTCATTTAAAAATAACAATTTTACTGGATTTTTTATTAAAGATAATCCCCAACAGAAAGGAGGACAAACCTTTTTATTATTAAAAAAGGAGGCAGAATAAATGGCTACATGTCAATTTTGTGGAAAAAAAGATAAATGGATATCGCAGACTCTTAAGATTTGTAGAGGATGCATTCTTACCAAAGATTGGGAAAGAGTAAAGAATCATCTTATGTCTATTCATGGGAAGGTTCGAGTACAAGCAGGATTGCCCGCAGCTCCTCCAAAATGTTCCAAATCTGAGTTAATATTTCAATGTAATTTATGTATAAATGAATGCCAGCTTTCAGAGCAAGATACAAGCTATTGTGGCCTGCGAAATCTCCAAAAAGATAATAATGGTTCACTCCCCATGCCAAGCAAAATAAAGGGCTATCTTCATGGATATCTCGATTCTAATCCCACAAACTGCTGCAATGCTTGGTTTTGTCCTGCTGGAACTAAACATGGATTTCCCAAATATTCGAATTATCAAGGTCCTGAATTTGGCACTTACAGCTATGCAGCCTTTTTATATGGTTGCTCTTTTGATTGTTTATTCTGTCAAAATGCCTCGCATAAGATTATATCAAAAAAAAATCTTGAAAATGTAGAAGATATAGCTGAAGAAATTGCTAATAACAAAAATATTACGTGTATCTGTTATTTTGGAGGTACACCTGAGCCCCAACTTCCATTTACAATTAACCTTTCAGAGCTGATACTTAAGAAGATAAAAGATCAAGAAGAGAGGAAATTTCGTGTCTGTTGGGAATGGAATGGAAGCGGAAATAGAGATTTGGTGGAGAAATGTATGAAAATTGCGATAAAAACTGGAGGCAATATTAAATTTGATTTAAAAGCATTTCATGAAAAGCTAAATTATGCTTTATGTGGTAATAGCAATAATCGGACACTTTCTAATTTTAAATTCCTAGCAGAAAAGTATTTTAGAACGAGAGAAAAAGAGATGCCAGAGCTAAGTGGGTGCACTCTTTTAGTGCCTGGATACACGATTTATGAAGATGTTGAGAAAATAGCTCAATTTATTAGCTCCATAGATAAAAACATTCCCTACTCATTATTAGTCTTCCATCCCGATTATCAGATGAGAGATTTAGGAATTACCCCTAAAGAACAAGCTATGAGATGTCTCAATATTGCTAAGAAATATTTAAATAACGTGCATTTGGGAAATAAATTTCTCTTAGGTTTCTAATTATAGGAATTCAATAATATCCTTAACTTTATATAATGATATTTCTTTATATTCCTCTTCTAAAGCTTTGTATGTGTTTCATTAAAAAATACGAAAAATTTTAATGATAATATTTTAAACCAAAATAATTCTTTCAATAATACCTTTCTTATAAAAAATTTTAAATAGTAAATTTATACCCTTTTTTTAATTTATTATTATCTTTTAATTTAATTAGCTGTTTATTAATTTTTATATTTATGAGATTTTCTGGAATTTTTCTAGCTTTTATGATAAAATTTTTTTTATTTGGAATGATTTTACAATATATCTCAATATTATTAGAACTGAAATTAAATTCATCAATTAAAACACCATCAATTCCCCAAACAACTTTTTCTTTAAAGTCTATAAAGATGTCTCCAAAATTATACTTAACATAAGCTGTAGCCATTATTGATGTACCTATACCCCAATCAAACATTTCATACCCTGGAGTCCGAAAATCTGTTCCCGAATGACCATAATTCTCATTCACGCATCCTTTATCAATATTATTTATGGTATCGATACCTAATAAGTTACCAGGACATTGATCTTTATATTCTTTTAGTAATTGTAATGCCCAACATGCTCTTAAGGTAGCTATTCCCCTCTCCATATATTCTTTATTTCCAGTGAGTAAATAATATTCCATATATGTACGGACAAATAATCCTTGCCTAGCATCGCCAAGTTCTGCGTCGGCATTTTGAGCACCAAAACCGCCAAAAGTATTATAATTTATATAGGGCATATTCCAAACCTGTTGAAATAGGGATAATACTCCAAGTATATATTCTCCTATTTTTAAATATTTGGAATTTTTAGTTATTTTATACAATTCTTTGAATCCTTCCGCACACCAGTAAATTGAAAGACAATTCATCACATTGTTCTCAGTGAATTTATCATAAAAATCGTGAGGTAGATTTGTACAGCTGTAAAATGGTTCAAAATCATGCCACTTATTCTTTGGTAATATTTCATGTTGAATAAACTCAGCAATCCGTTCTGCCATTAATATTAAATCTTTTTCTTTCACTATTTTATAATATTCTAAAATGAACATCATTGATGCGCCAGAACTAGCAGATTTAATTAAATTTTCGCTGATAAAAGGTTTTTCACTATTATCATCTATTCGTAAATATGTCGGAATTGCACCATTATCCAATTGAATCTCTTTTATAGTATTTATTAACTTTAGAGATAAATCTTTAGTTAATTCATTTTTTTCAAAATATTGATAATATTTTAGAGCCCAATACATAGCAAGTGAACAATCAACAAGATGAAATTCATCATCATATCTAAAACCTTTAAGCCCGTTAATGAATGAAAAATCTTGAGCGTCTTTAGTCGCAGGTAAAATGACATTTGGAAATAAACCTCTTTTCCTTGGTAAATTCAATAAAGTATTTAAAATTCTATCGCCTTTTTCAATAAGATCGTCATCATTATAAAGATTTCCAAATAATTTAATTCCAAATCCCGTTCTAATGTTTAAAAACCACGTATTGTTCCAAACCTCGGCCACACGACGTACAATAGGATGATTTCTTGTTAACTTATCAAAAAATTTTATAGTTTTCGGTGAAAAAGATATATTAATTATTATTTTCCCTAAAATTGATTTTGTACCAACTATTTCCTTCATTCTGGCTTTTTTATGAGAAGCTAAATCTTGTGGTTTTACATATTCCAAAGGTGCCTTTCTTTTCCCTAACCAACTTCTTTGCCATATACCACCACACTTTTTATTATTTATGGAAAAATTCCCCCAATATTCATGTCTCTTAAATATCGCTTTTAAACCTTCTTCTACATTAATATAATAAGGAACAACTTGAGGGTCCAAATTCTGCCTTAGTAATTTTTTACCGTATTGATTCCATAAGAATGAATTTATTGCTTGGATAAGTTCTAAGGGTGATTTATTAAGAAATAATTTTATATAATAGCCAAAAGTAAGAGAATCTCCTTTGTTGAATTTCATTTTCTTATAAGATTGTTTTTTAAAAAAAACATGTTTTACTGGTTTATATTTCCCAAACCCATAAGATAAATACGGATTTTTCTCATTTTTTGGGTACATATCCAAATCAAGATAAGTTGGGTATAGTCTATTTTCTTTAAGTTCGTCTAAATCTGGAATTAACGCACATGCAATAGTTTTGGATGAATAGATAATTACTGGAGATCTAAAAATATGATCTGCAATGACATATTTTTTTTTTGGCCTGAGATGGGGTACCCAGACAAAATCGGCTTGATTTCCTAAAGAAATTTCGAATTCAGCTAAGATTTTGGATAATTTTTTCTTTTTATGAAATTCAATTACATATTTCTCATGAATAGTATTCTCTTCATTAGTAATAGATGGAGTAAATTCTATATCAATATCAGTATCAGTTGTAATTTTGAAAGTAAAGTTATCATGATTTCTACTTCTGTTTATTTCTGAAAAAAAAAGGGGTTTATTTGAAAAATTTATAATATTTTTATTTTTAAAATTCTTTAAAACAAAAATAAAATTTTTTTTTGTCTTAATTTCAATATTTTGCTCTAAAATTCCATGCTTAATATTAAAAGTAATCCGATAATTATCATTTCCAAAATCAAAATTCATTTTTTTTAGTTTTTATTATTAGAAAGAGATAGTATGCTTAAATAATTAAAATTATTTCATAATATTAAGAAATCTTAAATAATTCATTAATAAAAAATAACAAGAAAAGTAAAAAAAGTAGAATATGAATTCGAGAGAAAGAATCTATGCTGCTATTAATCATGAAGAGCCTGATCGAATCCCAGTAGATTTAGGGGCTACAAATACAACTAGTATTTCAGCAATAGCCTATTCTCGACTTAAAAAATATCTTGGAATTAAATCTGGACATGTAAGAATTTATGATGTTGCTCAACAATTAGCTCAACCAGAAAATATGGTATTAGACCGATTTTTAGTGGATGCAATTGATGTCGGAAGGATTTATAATAGAAAGGATGAAGACTGGTATGATGTAAATGTTAATGGTATCGAGGCGCAATTTCCGGTATGGTTTAAACCGAAATTTAATGAGGATAATTCGATAGAAGTCCTTCATGCTGATGGAACTGTTTTAGCACGAATGTCAGAAGCAGCTAAAGTTATAGACCAAACATATTTTCCATGTAAAGATAAATATCCTGAAAATATGAATGATCTTCTAAAAGCTATACCAAAAATGGCAGGATTTGAAATGATAACAGCCCCAATGGATCATTTAAACCAGAGAGGATTTTGGCGTGATTTTAGAAGGAAAGCAATAGATTTTAAAAAAAATACTGACAGAGCACTGTGCTTGGGAGCAGGAGTTAGTTTTTTCCAATTTGGAACAGCTTTAATACCAATGGATACGTTTTTGATTGATATAATGAGACATCCCGCAGAGGTTGAAAAATTTTTAGATTTGGTTTTAGAATTTCAAAAAGTATCTTTAAGAATGATTTGTAAATATGTGGGAGATTTAGTTGACATAATTTGTATTGGAGATGATTATGGAGAAAATAATGGTCTTATTATGAATCCAGATATATTTCGAGAGTTAATAAAACCAAAATTGAAAGTGGTATGTGATTATATAAAAAAAAATTCAGATATGAAGATCTTTCTACATTCTTGTGGCTCAATAGTTCCAATTATTCCAGATATAATAGAAATAGGAATTGACATACTTAATCCTGTTCAAATTAACACTAGAGATATGGACCCAAAGTTTTTAAAGGAGAATTTTGGGGATGAAATTACCTTTTGGGGAGGAGGTGTAGATACTCGAAATGTATTACCTAGAAAATCCCCAGAAGAAGTTAAAAAACATGTCACAGAGTTATTAGAGATATTTGCCCCAGGAGGGGGATATGTCTGGAACACGGTGCATAATATTTTACCTGATGTCCCACCTGAAAATATTGTAGCCATGTTTGAAGCCATTCAGAATTATAATAATGAATATTTTTGAAATAAACATAATTATATGAAAAAAATTGAGGTTTAAATTAGAAAATAATAAACCTTTGTATACTTTAAGTTAAACCTTTTATTTTGGATTCCTTTTCTTGGTGTATTTTATCTAACTCTTTTTTAACGTTTTTTAATTTCTCTCCATGTAAGGGATATTTATATATGGCAATAATAGAAATTAATAATGCTATTATCGGTAGAATGACCATTAAGAACTTTAGACCTAATATTGTAGTGGCAGTTACATTCTCAGGCTTAAAAACTTGCCATCCTGAGCTTGTGAATACAAGACCTATAGATATCATAACAAAAATAGTACTAAATCGCATGAAAAGGGCATTAACGCCGTAATAAGCAGCTTCTCTTCTATATCCGCAAGTAGCTTCATCCTGGTCTACAATATCGCTTATAATTAAGTCGATTATATATAAGGAACCAGCTAATCCCAAACCAATAAAAAAGAAACATATAAGCGCAATTATTTCCATACCTGGTCCTAGAAAGAATAATGGTATAAGTGTGGCAATCCAAATCGACATAGAACATAACCATGCTTTTCTATTTCCGATTTTACGCACAACTGGTTTCCATATAACTGTAATAAATAAGACCGCTGAGAGAAATGTTGCTGCAAGAAATAGTGAAATCATAACTGCTCCTTCTTCAAGTCCTAATACAAATTCTCCATAGAGTGGGACAATAGGGAGTAGCAGGCCATATACAAACCAATTAGCAATCTCAGCTGGAATGTACCACATAAAGCTTTTACTCTTTATGCATAATTTTAATGATTGAAAAAAAGGTGGGGCATTTTTATAATCTTCTTTGAATGTTTTTCTTTCTTTAGGTCCAAATATTAAAAATATTAGCGCTCCAAGTATTATAGTAACTGCTATAATTATTCCAACGATTATATAATTGAAATGAGAGGATTCATTAGTAAAGTCTCCAATAATAATACCTGGTAAAATAACTCCTATTAATAAACCTATAATTAAGAAAAATTGTCTAATATTATTCCCTACTCTTCTCTCTTCATCTGAAAGGAAAATTTCTGGAAAAAGTGAAACCATATTAATACTAAACATTGTATAAAACAATTCAAATACTATAATTATAATTAAGAAATATATAAAATTGATAAGCTGTCCAGTAGGTGCTTCTGACCCTGGAAGAGGGGGTGTATATAATAAAATTGATAAAATTGCTAACGGAACGAAAGCTACCATAATATATGGTATACGACGACCCCATTTTGTATGGGTTCGATCAGAGAAATAACCAAGCAAGGGGTCATTGAAGGCATTCCATATTGACCAGATGCAGAATCCAATCGTTATATACAGAGTAGGAACTTTTACAATAGCAAAATAAAATACAAATGATAATAATGTAAAGGATTGGTAAGATGCTGTATCTGCAACATGGCCGAACGAATAGAGAGCCGCTTTTTTACCTATAGATGTTGATTTTTTATTTGATTTTTTTTGGATTTTTTTTTCATTCAATTTAATCACTTTTAACTTATTTTATTATTCAAAATAATTTTAATAGTTTATTATTTTTTTAAACTATTATAAACTTTTAGAGGATTAATTTAATTTTTAATTTTTATTAAAATAATTAAAACAAATAAAAATGATTAAAATTGATTAAAATTCCAAATAATCTTGTTTGTGAATATATTCATAATCCAAAAGGAATAGATATTAAAAACCCTCGAAAATTATTCCTGGATTAATTTCAGTTTCATGGCAAAAAAATCATTTATCCTTGAAAATTAAAATAAAGATACCTATTGGGAGTAAGGCAGAATTTTGGTGTCCTTATAATGAAAAAGCCCAAGAGATTAAAGAACAAGAAAATATCATCTGGGATAAAAAAGCTGGCTTTAAAAAGCTCAATGGGATTGAATTTATAAAAAAGGAAAATCAATTTATTTTATTTCAATTAGGATCTGGGAAATATTTATTTAATATTTCCATAGATTGATTTTTTGTTAAATTTGAAAAAACTGGATAATTAATTTCACATATTGTTAAATTTTAAATCTAATTCAAGAAATAATCAAAATTTTTATAAAGTTTATAAAAATAAGGAAAAATACCCATCATTAAAATTTTATTATAAAAATTCTTAGTTTCAAATAATGAATTCATTCTTAGAAGAAGCTTATTTATATTTAGTCGAGCGTATTGAAAATGCATTAAAAAATGTTGATAGAGACAAAGTATATGAATTTTTACACCTTTTAAGAGAATCTATAAAAGATAAAAGAGTAACTGTTGATGGATCAGGACGTTCCCTGCAAAGTGCCTTA